>BNJU01001572.1_pt1 | contig 301749 bp, 395 predicted proteins | sample 8539281 | NCBI WGS metagenome assembly BNJU01 (sample SAMD00202456, study PRJDB9452) | human saliva metagenome | isolation source: human saliva | place: Japan | reverse complement strand
GGTGCATGGGCAACGATCGCAAAGCGATACTGGGTATCCTCGATCCTTCATCGCGCAGTGTCCCCCGATAAGGAATTGCCTCAAAATGTGACGAGCGGCCAACAATCACCATCACCAACCCGATCCCCTACAATATTGATAAGCAAGCGCTCGTTTGTATGGAGCGAAAAGTTAGCACCGCGTCCAATCCGCCTACTTCCTTTGTCTTTCTTGCGTTTTTCCAAATCCTCATAGATACGGGACCAATCCGCTGGGGTGCACATTGGAAGAAACACACGGGTCTTGAGTCCGCTTTCACAGAGTCCTCCGCATCACAGGCGTATTTCACGGAGGTACATTGGCTCCACAGCAGCAATTTTCTGCATAGCCCGTGGTCTTAAGTTTTCCCTTCAGACCACAGCACCTTTCGTCCGCCCTGACAAGCTGAAACGAAAATTTGCCAGCACTTCTCATCTGCGCGATTGCCCTCACCAGAAAGGCGATACCATCCATAGAAATACTATTGTTGCATCTTCGATTTGGGACGGCGGTTCGAGTGGGTGATTATTTGCCATCATAAAAATTCGCGCGTGGATCCCAAAGTTGCTTTCTTGAACGATCCGTCGCATCAGCGATATAGAAGCTGGCCTGCTCCATCCCGACGAAATACCTCAGTACGGGCAATCCGGGTCCCGTCGCCGATAGCCCCATCTGGAGCACGATGTGCATCACTGTATTCTGATACGAGAACTTCCGGATGCCTTCTGCGCCAATGAAAAGACTGCATACGGAAGCCTCTGCTTTCCCCCTTCATCAATGATCCATCCTCTCCCGTCAAAACGGTAGCCTTTCCATCATACCGATCTGAAACGCAAGAAAAATTCCTCCGTGTACACTATATTGTCACGGAGGAATTTCGTCACCGCATAAAGTGCATGAACGGCGATGTGACTGAGATCGAGAGGGTACCGCCCAGACGCCGATAACGAGGGTAAAGGCGGCGGCCATGACGCCCATGGCGCCTGCCGAGCAGCGGAGGCGGCGGCGTGTCGATCATCGGCTCATCGGCCTCGACATCGCGGAACGACTGCTGATGACGAGGAGGTAATAATGAACGGACATCGACGACGTAGCCCCACCAGGCCAGAATAGCCGCATCAGCATCGCGGCGGAAGATCTCATCTTGCCGGCAAAAGCCTGCCGTCGGCGGGATGCCTGTCGTCGAACGCAACCATCCAGGATGCCCGCCGGGAACGAGGGGTCCTGCGCCCAGCCCCGCACTGCGGAGTCGCACCGCCGCGCTCCGTCTCGAATAGAACGTCACGAACGTGACGTTCGCCAGAGACATGAACCATCGCGTGAAGGCACCGCCTTGATACCCGCTGCGTTCGTCACGACCATCGCCAAATCATCATGTACCCGCCTGCGCAATCGAGGTAGGCGAGCATCCATGATGTTCAATCTGACGGAAGGCCAAATACCCCCGACAGCGGAGACGCAAGCGCCGCCATCAGATGCGTCAGTACGCCGAGCGCAGAATGGGCGAAACGCGCAGGAGGATCACCACCCCCACGCCGCCACTTGGAGCACGCGGCAGAGGTGCCGTCACGAGCGCAGGTGCGCCCTCGCCACATCAGTTGCTTGAGATGGAACGGGACGATCCGAGAGCTTGAAGAAGCCCGCGGGGATGAACCACGCCGATAGTGAGGGAAACTGAGGCCAAGTCCTGTGCGATCCATGAAACATCATCATTGCGTCATCCGTAGACGAGGCTCATGCCGTGAGAACACTACCGTCGAGCCGACGAACACAGATACTTAATGATGCCCACGCCTCTGCCGGAGCAGCGTCCGTGCGAATCATAACGAGTGTATAGAACGAGATCGTCACCAGGCTCCAGCCCGACAAACGCCGTCATGGTCGTTCGCGGGCGGAAGCGCACATGCCTGGGGCGGACGGGAGGGCGGTCGAAACTCGCCCTCGCAATGATCATCTTCCATGGTCCTCTGCAAGAAAAGCACGGTGGCGAGAACACCGACGATAAAGAGAATCTTGAAAGAACACCCAGCGCAGCGTCAGCGATGTAAAAGCCCGCAAAGAACGCCGTCGCGCCCCATCCGGCGAGATACATCCGCGCACGGCGAAGGCAACCGGACGCCGAGGTGAGTGCGCTCGCCGGGCGAGGGCGCGCGCGATGTCCCACACGCCCTACAGAGGTCCGTCAGGAGCACCGGCCGCCATGGTGGCGACTGGCGCTCGATGGAGATCGGCAAGACCATTTCCTGCATCATCACTGCCCTGCCAAGATCGTTACGTATGAATCCTCAGAAGCGGTTACCAACAGCACAGTCCCATCCCTGTGCCATGGGGTCCGGAGACGCCGAATCCGACGAGGGAAAATACCGAGCGACGACCGGAACAACGTCGATTTTCCGCTCGTGAGACCGCGATTCCACCTTCAGGCAAAAGAGCACGCGTGCGGGCATGCGCAGGACATAGAACGGTGAAGATGATGCCCGGAGACCCGCAATTACCGTGAGGATGGATGGGCCTCACCGTCCCTAGATGGTAAACTCAGCTGCAAGCCGATCTGGGCAGGCGGCGGTAAACGCGATCCCGCGAGCACTCAAAGCCAACCGTGACGCCCGGCATATGGTGCCAAGCCCCAGAGATCGCCCACGGCGCAGCTCCATACTCGTGAACGCAGCCGACCGAGAAGAAAAGTGCAGCATAGTGCCATACGCCACCATACAAACGGCACCGCCGACGCTCCTGACGACAAATTACCCGCGAAGTAGCGAGAACCTGGCCCATGTGAGAGATGGAGGAATAGGCGATCATGTGCTGATGTCGCGCACCGCGAGTACGATATAGGACGTAGTCTGCATTGATCGTGGCGAAATCGCAATCAGCGGCATGAACTTTGCCCCGAGCGGCAGGATAAAGCCGTGCCGGATGAGCGCCAGCAGCCGCCGATCTTTCAGCACCCGCATTAGTCATCAGATTACGTCCGGTTACGCCTGCGCAGCGATCGGGCGACCATATGCATCAGGAACGTGAAGATGCGAGCCGGAGCGACGAACGGGAGGAATGCCGTCACCTGCACCACGAGATGCGCCGCCGCGGTCAGCGGCGGCAGGTGCCTCAAAGTCGAACGTCGCATCCGGACTCGTATGCGCTCACGTAGAAGGAGCGCCGACGAGCAGACACCGAGCCGACGAGGAGAAATCGTCATCTTCATCGCCGCGTGTTCCTTCGTCACCGCTCGGACGAACTGAATCATCACCATCAAATGCGGGGCGGCGACCTCTGGGGACGGAAAAAGAGAAAAGGATCTAAAAGTACCCCAGGGCCTGCGATCACGATGGGGAAGTACTCCTTGACCCGCACCACAGCCCGCGGAGCTGTAGACGGCGCAGGCCCGGCCGCGCTCTGACCGAGCATCAGGAAATTATCCGCCAGTGGTGAGCAACCAGAATCTGATGATCACGGCAACACTCTGTATTACCGTCGCCGAAGCCTCTCTAGTAGTCGCGTAGACAAGGCGCCAGCAGCGTCGATGATCATCAGCAGTGCCGAGGCTGACGTATCGTATCGATGCCCAGGCGTTCAAGCAGCAGGGGCGAAGGGGATGGGCGCGGCCCTGAAGCGAAGTGTGAAATAAACGAAGGTCAAATGTCATCGCAAGAATAACTCCTCAGATACATCAGAACTGCCGCCCAGTACTGGCGCGCGCAGGAGGAATCACGACGCCCGTGTAGAACACGACGACATACCGCTGTGCCTGCCGTTGCGTTCTCGTCAGCACACTCGGCTCATCGCCAGACCATGAGCGCCGAGCCGTCAGATGCCGTCGAAAATCTTTCATCGACCCATAGAACGCCGCCGTGCCCGTAGACGAAGCGCGCTGGGCCATGCCGGCTCATCCATAGAACTTGTTGTAGACGACGCGATAGAGGCCAACTCCGCTGCTGCATCGCCCGCGCAAACGATGGCGTCCATGGATCTGATACGCCACGCAGCAAGGGCGGTCGGGCGGTGCTCGTCCCGCCACTCGATCGATCACCTCATGATGCGGTGCATCACCCCGTGAATCACGGGGAACCCGCCAGTAGCCTGATCGCTCACAATGGTGGTGGCGCGGTATAATCATCGCCAACGCGGCGGTATCGACCTCATGTGCCCTCGATGTTACTGCGGCTCTCGCCGAAAGGGCGACAATGAGGAGACGCGCCATGTAAAAGCCGTGGGGAAGGGGTGTTGCCGCAGGATACGGCGGCGTGCTGCGTGCATCCTGCAACGAGGATCTGTCGCTTTAGAAGAACCCCGAGAACGGTGGGATGCGGAGATCACCGGGCCTGCCGATCAGCATCGTCTGAAGGTGAGCGACATCTTTTTCAGAGAGCCGCCCATCTGGTGATGTCCGTCTCATCTATTAAAGTGCGTGCATCCCACCCGCGCCCGCGGAGGAAGCATCGCCTTGAAGAAGGCGTGCGTCCGCGGAGGAAATGGAACATCGGGGCGATGCGCCGATCCGACCACCCAGCGAAGCATCATGTAGCCAGGCGGCTGATGGTCAGTGACAGCAGACCTTACATGTCATCACGGCAATGCCTGGGCGCGGTAAGATACCCAGCCCTGCGATGAAGTCCATCTGGCGGACACTCACGCGAAGATGAAGCGCAACAGGGCTGCGCGACCATCGTCGCCCGCGGATGAGGCGAGGTCGGCGTCGGGCCTTCCATCATCGAGCAATAGCGTGGAGCAGAGACTGGCCAGTTTCAGTCAGCTGAAAAACAACAGACCGATCACCGTCAGTGGCCGTCCCGCAGCGAGGACAGCCTCAGGCATCGCCAGGCTGCAGCTCGTGAAGTCCACCTCCCATCGTCCCGAACACTTAACCTGCACGAGCAGGATGCCGACCAACATTCAAAGTCACCGATGCGCGTCGTGATGAACTTTTCTTCGCTGCTGCGCCGAGACTGTCTATCGCCGTAGAATCCGATCAGGAGAGTGAACCCGGCGCCCTCCCAGGGCCACATGATGTGGAAAGTTGACCAGACGACCAGCCAACATCTTCGGCCGAAAACAGCAGGAAATAGACGCAAAAAGCGCCCATCCCTCATGTTGCTCCATATAACTTACCGGAGTAGATGTAGACAGCAGCAAGAGACCAGCGTCACGATGACGAGCAGCGGGTGCCGTCAGCGGATCGATCAGAGACTGTCACCATCGCGAGCCCACCGCACCGATGATAGTGCCTTTCGACCGTCTTCATCACGTGAGGATCGCCCATCGTGACCTGATGGTTCACCGTGGCGGGTGCGTGCAACAGACGGAGGACACGGGCACACCAGCCATCATCTGTACAACTCGATCGCACATCGTCACGAGGTTTTCTCCCGCCGCGCAAAGCGGGCGCGACATAATGAGGGGCTGCGAGCGCAGGAAACGGGGAACTCAGATACGCGTGACGTTATGAGCAAAGGTCAAAGCGCCGCTCCCACTCCTGGTCTTTCAGCCCATCGAGACTCATCGGCGATCAGTCGGCCAGACCGAGATCTGACACGTGCAGATTCACGCGAGAGGCCAGGCCGACAGCGGCGATCTCGGATGCGGCAGCCGCAAACGAGCGCATCGTCTCCTCCAGCGTTGACACGCATAGATCAGTCAAAGACTAACGAGGGTTGATAGTTGACCGCATTTGAGCATCCGCTCCACGCCCGCCACATCGGAGTGACGCCGCGCCACGCTAGGAGGCCCGTCGGGCACAGAACAGGTGCGCAGTGCCGACAAAAAGAGCAGATCAGAGACCGATCATGCTGACTCCTCTCGCCAAGAGCAGTGCGCCGACCATCGCCGCGGTGGCGAGCCATCACCTCAAACGGCACGAGAGGCCGTGCCGAGGCGTCAGCTGCCGGGCGATCTCGTGCTGCTCGCCTCGGCGCGCAAATCCGCCTGCGAAGCGGGGCAAAAGGACACGCGGCGATCCGTGACGATGAGATACTGCCCGCCAGCAGCTGTCGTCAGGACGCGGCGAGAAACCTCGCGAGGTTGGACTGGCGCCATCGAGGTCCCACCGTCGTCAGCGGCCGGATCGCCAAGGACGATGAGGACGGCGAGCGTGCGCGTTGCAGACCGCCAGAGCTGCACCGCGCCGAGAAACTCTGCGCCGATGTAGAAAATAGATCGCCGCTCACACCGACAAACGGCCTGAGCACGAATTGCGCTGTGCACGACGTTCGATGCAGAGAGAACGACGCGACGCGCCGATGATCGTCACGGCGGCGAGAGCAAAGATAAAGCTCATGTCGCACTCACTCTCCGTCGTCTCGCGCATCCTTCGCGGCAGCAGTCTTTTCCGCATCAGCGGATGTAAACGCCGCGACTACTCTCCAGCGGCGTTTCCTCAGCAGCTTTTCGTGCGGCAGCCTCCGCTTCGGCTTTGCGCTTCGCCTCAGCCGCCGCCTTTGCGCTTGGCGGCGGCCTCCTTTTCGCCTTTCCTTCGGCCGCCTCGGCCTCCGCCTGTGCGAGGAACTCCGCGAGATCGGTACGACCTCGTCCGTCGCGCATCGTGCGTCATCGTCTCCTTGCTCCACGTGGCGATGGTGCAGTGCGTATCCCAGACGAGCGTATGGACCGACACGCCTCCACGCAGAGATTGCGAGAAGACAGCGCCCCGAGTGATGAATATGCAGGACTTCGTAGCGCGCTTCTTCTTCGGCATCGGGGACACGTCAGACTCGAGTGCCTTTGTTCGGGTACGCAGTATGGCGCACCGAACGGCCAGATGCAGACGCGCCGGTCCATCGCGAGATTGCCGCCGCGGAAAACACATCCGTCATGCAGCTTCTCTCGCGGTGGCAGACTGGTCTCCTTCTTGCTCCCAGAATAGCTTCCATGTGACACTCTATGCGTGGTCGACGCGCCTTTTTCCAAACATGTGCGGTCATCAAACGATATACCGAACCGGAAACATCAGTGCGCGCGCTCGTGGAACAACGTTCAGAATCGAGAGCGGGACGAGCACTTCCAGCCCGAGCGATCGTGGATCACGATCCACGTGCGCGTGCGCGGGAAACGTCCAGCGAAACCACACGATGAGGCAGCACCATGCGAGCACCGCGAGGCCAGAATAGAACCAGTCCCGGCAGGAAACGAGCGGTCCGCTGTCGCCCCGAGGAAGAACGTCGTCGCGAGGATCGCCGCTGACGCAGATTCGCGTGCTCTGCGAGGAAGAACAGCGTTCAGCGCATCCCCGAGTACTCCTGCAAACGGTCCCGCGATGATCTCGGACTCGCCCTCCACGAGGTCGAACGGCGTGCGGTTCATGATCCTCGGCGACCGCTGTCGATCAGGAAGATGATGAACGCGAGCGGCTGCGCAAAGATAAAACCAGCAGTCTCTGCGCCTGCATTTGCATCACCGATATCGTCGAGGGCGCAGTGGGCCCGGCCAGCGTGATGATGCCGAGCAGGGAGAGGAGCGGCGCGCCTCGCGCTGGTTACCTCCGCCCGACAATGCGCACGCCGCGAGCCACGCAGAATTAGCATTGTTCGATGCCGCCAGTCGCCGCCCGAGGAACGGGCGCAGCACCGCCGCCCTGAGATGGCGTGCGGAGGAGGAACACCGACGTTGACATCGAGCGACCCGCGCACGTCCGAACGGGAGAAAGGCGTAGACTGAGCGCCGCAGACAGAGAAACGGCGCGGCGAGAGGTGCCGTACCACCTGCCTGCACCGGCGGGCACGGGCGTCCTCCTCATGCTCAGTCGCTCAATCATATCCATGGCGGGCTGCAGCAGACCAGATCTCCCGCGCCACGCGGTTCCGGGCCGATGCAGCACTTGATGATAAACAACGCAGATCTGGTGCACTCCGGTATAGGCGAACGATCGCGCCGCCACCGAGATGATGCCGGGCAGGATGCAGTCAAATACCGACGAAAGGTCAATCACGAGATCCAATGCACGAACGGAAATCGGAATCAGGCGATGAATGCAGCCCGTCCGGCTCCATCGCAATCGCAGCAGCGAGAGCCCACTCGCTCGGTATTCTCGCTCTCAGCAGTCCACTTCGCCCGGCGATCGGGTCGACGGATCGAGCGACGCGCGGCGACCGAGTCGCACGATCGAGCATGCCGCACGTCGGACCGAGTCCCTGCATATTTACGTGAACGAGGGCGGCGGACGTGGATGCGGTAATGGTTTCGCCGTCCCGTCACTGACGATGTAGAAAGCCGAGCTCCCGCGCGTTCGCCGTCCGACTGGAACACCGCGCCTTGGGCGCATTGATGACCTGCGCACTGCTGCCATGGTTACGCCTCGGGCGGCCCGTCAATCGCCCGCCGCCCCGATCTTCTGCTCACCGCATCTCGGCGAGCATGACGCATGAAGCGATCGGTTATCGCGTGCTCGCCCACGAGTATCGAAGTCAAAATCGCGAGACGCTGTAGCCGTCCACCTTGCGGCAGATCGAGCAGGAGTCTCTGTCAGCGCAGATTCGGGTCCTCCCTCGCCATACTGGCATCGCGTTAGCGCTTCCTCCGTCGATCATGCTGGCGACGTGCCGCAGGCTCGCGGCGGACAAAAACTACAAGCGTCTGCCGTGAGGAGCGGTCAGTGCTCCGCGAGGAAGTCGCCGGCACACGGTCGACGAGTGCGCGGATCATCTCACGCCTTGCCCGGGAGAGATCCTCCTTTACCTCGCTCAATGCGGATGCGTGAAAAGTCCGACGCGCGCGCGCGCATGACGAGATTGGAAAAGTACGAGGGATCCTCAGCTGATCACGGAAACAAATAGAGCATCCCCGTCCGACGCGCCGAGATCATTCGCATGACCGTCCACGATAAAGACAGGTGACTGTTGATGCGTTCAGCTCCGCCGCGATGACGCGCGAAAATGCGCCGCGCGTGCGGCGTCGTCTCCGATCCCCGCCAGCTCTCCACCGCACGCCAGCACAGCCGAGTTGTTGTCTCGCCGGCCGAGACGTGGTCGAGGCGGTCGGTATCGGGCGGCCCCTGCGCATACGTCCGCGCACCGAGCGGCCTCCAATCACTGCGATGGAGATAGCCCGCGATCGGCGTCGCCTTCACGATGCGCTCCGCCGTCCAGCCCGGAGGCCAGCACCTGCAGCACGCCGTGCGTCGACGGATGCTGCAGTGCCCATCGTGGACGCATAGGTCTCGGTGCACGCAGCACTGCGGACTCCTCCCTTCCGAAAGGATTGGGACAGCCGGGCGGCGGCGGCGGCGAGACAAAAGTCCTGTGCAGCGGATGCCTGAACAAAATCGTCCGCATGGAAGACGTCGCCGCAGATCGGGATGCGTGCACGGGCTGGCGCCCGCGAGACTCGCGCACTCAGCGCTCGAACTCCGCGCCCGGGAAACGCGAGTGTCAGCCGAGCACGGGCGCATCGTGCGCGCAGCGTTACCTTCGGCGTCAGCCAGTGCAGCTCAGCTCAAGAGTGCAAAAGAGATGATCAGGACCATCGCTCGAGTGGCTTTCTTTCCAGTCCACCGCCGTCACATCTCTCCAGCCGCGTCAGCCGCAGTGTCCCGTCGTCACGCAGAACGCGCCGCAGACCGAGGAGCCCTCGGCGGCAATGTAGAGTGCGGGACGCTCCGCCTCCGTACCATCGTACTCCGTCATAGTGTTAGCAAACCTTGAGTGCCTCCAGCATCGCGGGCGTCATATACTTGTTTTCCTCGCGCAGTGCACCGCGCCCTCTCTGCCCGCCGCGCTCTGCCCAGTGCAGGCGCGTTCCGCACCGGACGCGCTCGATGGAGAATCTCTCTCACGCAGCTCACGCATACCGTCAATCAGTGCCTCAGGGCGCGGCGGACAGCCCGGGATGTAGACATCCCACGGGCGGAGCTCACCAGCTTGAGACGACTGAGTACGAAAGTTCAGCAAAGGCCGCCGCCCGCGATCGCGCACGCCCCCATCGCAATCACATACCGCTTCGGCTCAGGCATCTCCTCGCAGAGGCGCACGACGCAGCGCACATCTTCCACGTCAGCGACACGCGACGATGAAGAAAGTCGCGCCTGACGCCGGGCAGGGGACGGAACACCTCGCCAGCTGAACTGCGCGCAGATCCGAGCCGTGCCGTCGCCGTCAGGTTGCATCATCTCGATGGCGCAGCACGCATAGCCCTGAGTACAGCGGCCAGATCGAGATTGCGTGCCCATGCAGCAGCTGCGTCCAACTTGACGACAAAGACATCCGGCAGCCAGTTTGGGGTTGGTGGGGTGGTGTTGGGGTTGTGGGGTGGTTGGTGTGGGGGGTTTGGGGGTGGGGGTGGGGTGTGGGTGGTGGTGTGTGTGTGGTGTTTGGGGGGTTTTTTGGTGGGTGTGGTGTGGGGGGTGTTGTGGTTTGGTTTGTTTTTGTGTTTGTTGTTTTAAAAACAATAATTGGCTAATATTATGGTTACGGTTTGGTTGTTTTTTTAGTATAAATGGTAAATTTATGTCATATACATGAAAGGTGTCTTTTTAAAGATACAGGTTGAAAAATTATATGTGTAAACTCCATCAAAGTTGGGATAGTGTAGGCCTTGTTTTTTGAAAGACGGGATTTTGCTGTAATCGAACAATGATGGAGGTTCTGTGTCTTTCGCGGCAACTCCGGCGTCAAGGAGTTTTTACGATGCTGTTACACCGTAAATTCGTCGGATTGCTCGACTGCCGGTGGTGGGATGGTGACGGTGGTGATTGATGCCGGTGCGGACGTCGTCTATCTGGGCGGTAAACGTTTCAATATGCGCCTGCACGAGCAGGATTTCCAACCTCGGGCGACGCGCGGCTTCAGGGAGCGGTGACTACATGCCCATGCCCATGACGTCCAATGCCTACGGTAACCCCCAACAACCCTCATCAACAGCGAGGAGCTGCCGGCAGCGCGCGAGCTATCTCGCCGCATCTGGGAGGAGAGTCCGCCCCACGCGATTCTCGTGCAGGGACTTTGCCCGTGCTCGAGGCTCAGTGCACGAGATGGGCATCACCGTGCGGCACACTCTCGGTGCATGAATGGATACGCACAACGAATACGCCATCGAAAGAAAGCTCAAGGAATGCGACATCACGCGCGCGGCGTGGTCGGCCGTGAGATGACGCTCTCCAGCTTGCCTCTTCCGTGCGCGCACGGGCATCGAGGTGAGTACTTACTGCATGGCGATACATGTGCATCTCCTGAGAGCCGGGCAGTGCATCCACTCGGGCGTTCTCTTCCGGGCAGAGGCAGCAACCGTCAGACGCTGTGCATTGAAGATCTGCGCTGGCCGACTGCCTTCATCGACGAGGAGACACGGGAGAGTCGCTGCGTACGTCCGGCGGCCGTACAGCTGGCGTCACCAGGACATGTCCCGCACGAGTCAGTGCCATCCCTGCACCTCCACACAGGCGGGCGACTAACTCGGTTTCGATCGAGGGGCGTGACGCGCAGCACCTGGGACCATCCGCCGCCTCGTCTCCACTATCGCGCACCGCCATCGACGCCTCACATCGCGATCCGAACGGGCTATACGATCGATGACGGAGGGCTGGCGCAGCCTCTGCGAAAACCGCCGCGTGCGCGACACTACGACCATATTCGCATTTTGGACAGCCGGCAGCACCGTCAACATCGGCATGACGGGCGAGCGCGAGCGTTGTGGGTGGGGGTTTGTGTGGGTGGGGGGTGGGGGGAGGTGTGTTTGAGTGCATCGGCACCTCGAGGCGGCGCGCGCCGCCATCGACGCAGGCGCTGGGATCACGGTCTACGCCTGGCGGCGAGGTCATCTGGGCATCCGCGTAGCGTCCCGTGGTTTACGCGACTACCGAGGCATCTCGCGCGCGATGCGGCAGGAGGACGCGCCCACGTCATCGTGAGTACCACCGCGCACGACCGCTGCGTGCCGCGAGAATGCGGAGAGCCTCGAGCAGTTCTACGCCCTCAATGACATCGGCGTGGATGGCGTCATGGCTCGGCAACCCGCACGCTGAAGCTCGCGCGCACGCTCACGAAGCTCGTCATCTCAGGCGTGATCACCTCTCAACCTAAACCATCTCGCCGCGTTACCTTCCCTCAAGGAAAACGGGCCTGCCCGCGGCGACGTGGCATCCCTATCGCGAGCTGTCCTTCCGTCAGCTGCGCGCGAGATCGTCGAGAACGCCGTCCTTCGATGGAGGCGGCCGTCCACGCGCGCACGAGTCCAAGATCTGCATCACCGCTTCCCCGCGATGCGTCAAGCGCCGCTACGCCTTTGCCAACGACCCTCGATCTCGCCCGGGCTGCCTCGACACGCACTTATGCGTTCCGCGTGACGCGAGGCAGGCGGCGGTCCATCTCGATCCGCGATCACGACGTACGGGCGCAGCCACATCTCACTGCTCAAGCGCGATCTGTGCCTCTACCCCACCGCAGTTTAACGAGCTCGCTCTCGCACCGGTATTGAGGCACTGGGACTCACACGGCGGACGCGACGGCGCGATCGTCACGCATCTACCGTGCAGCACCTCGACCGTCTCGCCGCAGGCGGCTGGGCGGCTATCGTGCAGCGGGTGTCGACCGCCCTGGCCACGAGCTCGCGCCGCGTCACTCCTGGCATCGGCACTACCGTTTCCGCCAGAGCCGCAATTCGATTTTGAGTGAAAGCGCGCTTACGGGCAGCGATCTCTACGAATGCAACACTCCTGCATCGGCGCAGACCGCTGGAAAAGAAGACGCAGCACATCATGCGTCTGCATTCTACAGCGATCGCGCCGGTCCAGCCTGCAATGACGCTCTGGCGGCACCTCTACACGACCGAAGCGAGGGGCGGGAGTATCGACTGACCGCTTCAAGTGGGCGTCTCACGTCATCAACCGCGGCACTGCAACCCCGCAGATCAACGGCAGCAGCCGTCGCCGTGAGCAGCCGGGTCACCACTCCAGCACAAGTCTGCTGCAAGTAACACCCACTCACGGAGACGACAACCTCGCCGGAGCAGCTCGCACTTCATCACCCTGGGCGCACTGCAGTAAGAGCTTCTTCCGCTCGACAGCAAACGGAGGCGAATCGAGCGCGCGGTTGCATCGCTCGAGATGCGCGACGGGCAGCGGCGAGTTCATCGCCCACTGCGCAGCGACTCCCACCGGACGCGCGATCGACGATATGAGCTGACGTGAGCATCGCCATGTGGCGCACTGACCGAAATCCTGCTGGGGGCACGTCAACTTTGCTGAACCCCATACTGCTGTCACGTCCCGTGGCGCGAGAGACACACTTGCCCGTGACCTCGCGTGCGCCAGTAGCGCTCAGGGACATCGTCCGAACGGTCACGCCGGGCGCCCCGCCGCCTTTATCGCCGAGACCATCCAGACTGGCGCGGAATCTGCAAAATCGTCTCCGCCGCCTGGGTACTTGCAAGCGCATCGGCGATATCCTCGCGCACATTTCGGCACGCCTCTATCGCAGACGCAGGTACAGACGGGCTTTGCGCGCACGGGCAGAACATAGTTTCGGCATCGAGCACCACGACGCACGGCCCGATACACGACCATGGCGAGAGGCTCTCGGCAAACGAGTAGCGCCCATCCGCGCGTTTTGGTCGCGACGCCGGCGGTCGTTGCTGCAAATGCGAAGACAAGCCCGGCGCATCGACCCTCGCGGAAATCCCGTCTCCACGCAGGGCTTCAGCGTCATCCGCCAGTATCGGGTCGTGCACGGGACCATCGCGGGAACGCCGACGCTGCGAGCGGCGCGGCGCGCAGCCGCGGTAGAGACGCGGAGATCGCAGCGCGGCGTCCCATCATCGGCGACGTCCGTACCGGCCTCGGTCTGACGGTCGGCGCAGAATTTCGATCCACGCGGACAAATCGCTCCTGCTGAAGCTGCGTACTGCGCTCGAGGAGACTCAAGGAACCGGTGGCTACTCATCGTCGGCGGCGAAAACTGGCACGCCTGCAACGGTCACGGCATTTCGCCACGCGCATCATCACGGAGCAGAAATATCCAGCGACGTGCACAGATGCGGTGGAGAGTCATCTTGACGGAGAAAGGACCTTTCTAACGCTGTGGCAAAACCTTACACATGAACTCACCGTCGCGAGGCTGCCGACGCAGTCTCCCCATCCTGAACACCTCAACGAGCACCTGGCGATCGCGGGTTTCGTCATGCTGGGCGACGTGGAGCTGCGCACGGCGTGCACGCGAGCTGGCAAGGTGATTCGGCGACACCGCGATCCTCATGACCGCCGAGGACGAAGGGCATCCCTCTCGGCGGCGGAGCCTCGACGACAGCTTGTATGCCCTACCACATCACGGCACGCATCCATCACAAGCGTACATGAAGATCCCATCAGGTCGAAGACGAATCCATTACGACGCTCGGCAAACAGCGGCTCATCCACGGCGCGATGATATCGCACGCAAGGGACGCCGCGTGCTCCTGCTGGATGACGTGATCAGCACGGGCGGCTGGATGAAGGCACTCGTCCATCTTGCCGAGAAGGCGGGAGCACCGTCATCGGACAGGCGGCCGTTCTCGCCGTAGGGCGACGCGGGCACAGCGGAAGACATCATCTTTCCTCTCGAGACGCTGCCGCTCATACCCGCACAGGGAAAGGGCATTTTCGTGCATCAATATCTCTTCTACATCGGAGATTTTCCCATCCAGTGTACGGCGTCGTGATCTCCTCCTCGATCTTCCTTGCCAGCAGGGGTCGCTCTACCATCGCAAAGGCGGACGGCCGCGGCTACGAGAAGTCACATCACCGACATCGGCATCTACTCGCGGCATCGCAGGCTTCTCGGTGCGCGGCTCTGGGATGTCTTCTTTGACTGGGACCACTATCAGCACCACCTGACCGAGAGCTACTGGAACGTCTGGCAGCGGCGGCATGGCCATCCAGGGCGGCGTCTTTCTCGGCGTGCTCGTCGGTATCCTCTACAGCCGAAAACACGGTCTTGACACCATCCACTTCCTCGATGTCGTCGCACCCGCCATCGTCCTCGGTCAGGCCTCGGGCGCGGTGTAAAACCCTCCTCAACGCAGACGCCTTTCTGTGTGCGACCGGCGGAGACTTTGGCATCCTCTATCCCTGCAACAACCCTCGCTCACCACACATACGGCGCACAGCCGCTCTGCGCCGGCGGAGGTCTGGAGGGACAGCTCGACATCGTCATCTTCGCGTTCCTTCCTCTTCCGTGCGCGCGGTCATGCACTCGAGGCAGTGCTTCGCCCTCTACATCATGCTCTCACAGCCTGTTCGCTTCGCGCTCGAGTATCTGCGCGGCGACCACGCGAGAAATACTTCGACTCTTCACGGCGCGCAGACGGGAAGCCTCGCCTTCGGGTTCATCGCCCTCGGCTTCTTCCTCTGGCTTAGCTGGCGCGGTACACCCTCAGCTGCACCGCTCAAGGACCACATCGCATCGCATCAAAAGAATAATGATGAGCTGCCAAAAATGGCAGCTTTTGTCACACGATAAAACTACGTTCCTTCACCTTCTCCAGTGCGCCGCGCACGAGTTCCGCCAGATAGCATGCCGTCGGCGCAAGGGCATGCAGGGTCGCGCGAAGGTCGGGTTCGTGGATGGCGGCAGAAAGCCCGTCCGGACGAGAACGAACATGCCCGGTACCTTTTCCTGATAGAAGGCAAAATCCTCACCGCCAAAGCGATTTTCGGTGCAGGTACGACATTCAGCCCTGCGCTCCTTCGCTTCTCCGCGGCGTACGATGCCCAAAGAGCCATCGTTGCACGTTGCGGGAGGTCCTTCGTACCAATCCGTCTCCACCGCAGCACCGTAGGTGCTGCCAACCTGCTCTCCGCGAGAGCACAGACACGCGCGCGGATGTGCGTGCGCTCCCTCTGCATTCATGCGCGCGTCGTCCCCTCGACGAGTGCTCCTCGGGAATCGCGTTCCACGTGTCTCGCCGCATATGCGTGACACTCACAACGCCCGCAGAGAACGGGTTGAGATTGTGCGCGACGACCGTCTGCACGGACTGGATGAACGCCGCCGCAGGGAACAATCGGATCGACGCGGACTCTGGATGTGCGGCATGCGTCCCCGATGCCGTGAAAGTGGAAAACAAAGCGATCCACCGCCGCCATCACCGCTCCCTCTGGAGACGCCGACCGTACCGTGGACCTCCATGAGGGGCGATGCGTGCAGACCGAAAATCGCGTAACGTCCTTCAACGCCGCCTGCCTCGATGAGCACCTCGCACCGCCCAGCGCCTCCTCTGCCGGCTGGAAGAAGATGCGCACGCGCCCCGTGAGCTCCGCCTCATGCTGCGTTTGAGCAGAAGCGCCGCGCCAAGCACCGACGAGATATGGAAGTCTGCCCGCAGGCGTCATCCGCCTCATACTCCGAGCGGTACTGGCAGATCCGTTCTGCTCCTCGATCGGCAAGGCGTCGATATCGGTGCGCAACGCAACGAGCGGCCCCTGCCCGACCTCCGCGACCAGTCCCGTCTTGAGCGGCAGATCCAGAATGCGAACTCCCGCACGCTCCAAAGAGGCGCGAATCCGTTTCGTCGTCTCGACCTCCTCATGGGAGAGCTCGGGATGACGATGGAACCACTCAAATTCCTCACGATGAATGCCTCATATCCTCAATTGCTGCCATGATATTCTTCCTCTAATTCATATATGTGCGATATGTTATGATGGAATTATATATTGCGTAGCCTATCGTGTCAACCACATTTTCATCCTGAACCGATAAATGGAGGATTTTCACGCCGCAAAGTTTTTGAAAAATTTCGGGCTGACAAGGCTGTATTTCATCTGTTATAATCTGTTTTGTCGTTTGGACACGAGCGACAAACAAATGGGAGTTATAGCTCAGCTGGTTAGAGTGTCTCGTTGACATCGAGGAGGTCACAAGTTCGAATCTTGTTAACCCAATCATTTGATTTTTCATCCGCAGTTGTGCGGATTTTTCTCAGAGCTCACTTAGCTCAGTTGGTAGAGCATCTCCGTCACATCGGAGGGGTCGGGGTTCGAACCCTCAGTGAGCACCATAAAGATATCTGATGCCGTCCCATGGGGCGGTTGTGCGTTCTCCTATGTTATAATGAGAGCCAACACAGAATATTCTAGGAGGTATATTGAGATGGCAATCAAGGAAATTCGCCCCATGGATCTGACGGAGAATGTGTTCGCTGATTGGTCAGGACTGGCTGCTGGTCAGTGCCGTCACGACGGAAAGGTCAACGGCATGACAGCGTCGTGGGGCGGTCTGGGTTTTCTCTGGGCACGCCCGGTCGCCTCATATTTTCATCCGTCCGACGCGCTACACGAAAGAGTTCGTCGACGCATCCGACGGCATCACACTTTCGATCTTTTGAGAAGAAATATAAGCCCATGATGCGCGAGTATTTTGGAACGGTATCCGGGCGCGACGAGGATAAGATCGCAGTACGCGCTGACGAAGAAGGAGCACGGTGCCTATACTCTCACTTTGAGGAGGCACGCCTCACCATGCTCACAAAGAAGCTCTCATGCGCAGAAATTGGATCCTCCTGCTTTTACGAACGCCGCGGTAAATGGGCAGGAGGATTTCTCAAACCCTACTATCCGGAGCATGACTACCACACGATGTATATCGCGAGAGATCGAGAATCATCCTCGCTACGGGGAACACTGATACTCAGCACCGTCGTCTTAGCATCATTTTTCGCCCAGTGTCTGTGTCGACAAAATCCTCCACATAGCCTCTGCTATGCGTCCGGTTTGTCTCTGACAGGACATCTGCACCAATCCGACGGACTTCATCTTATCAGCGATTCCCTCAAAGGAGTAACTATGCCAACGAACGACAAGGAAACTGCCTGCTCATCTCCTCGCCGCCTCCTCTCTTGCCCACGATATGAACGAGGAGGATGTCGAGGAGCCTCGCCTCAAGCGACGTGCGCCCTGCACACCTATCCGAAGGACACGATCATCTTTCACGACGGCGATATGCCCCATCCCTCTACATCCTGATTAGTGGGAGTGCACATCCTCGCGATACGCGCTCAGGCGCCAGATCTTCATCTCCGAGATCAATCAGCCGGGCGATATGTTCGGCGAGGTTCACGAGGTGCAGCGCCCCTACGATATGTGATGTCACTGCCGTCACCAGAACGACACTACTCGAGGTATCGAGCCACCTCTTCACGCTGGACATCGGCAGACGTCGCACCGCTCTGCCCCTGCTCGTCCAGCGCAGCCTCACTGCGCATCTTCGCCGCCAAGGCGTACCGCGATGCACACGAAGCTCGAAAGTCCTCGCGAGCGGTGCGCTGCGCGAGAAGATCGTGCGCTACCTCCTCCCCTACATCGACAAAACGGGTGCGCCGCGCCTGCCGTCAGCCGTGAGTTTATTGCCGCCGACCTCGCCGTCAGCCGTCCCTCTCTCACGCGAGTTGAGTGCGATGCAGCGTGAGGGCATCCTCAAGGCGGCAGGGCGCAAGATCTGCATCACGGATATGGAAAAATTTGAGAGCTACCTATAAGAAGAACCGCCAACGAAACAGTTCAGCTTCGCTGGCGGTTTTTGCTTTTGATGAATTACCGTGCGGCACACGAGCCCGTGTGCATTCTGCAGTCCTCGTCCCGGTTCGTCAGGCCGAGCTCCTTCAGCAGCTCCATATCCCTGAGCGATCGTCGTGCCCGAGGTCGTGGAGCATATTGCCCGTGATGGAGGCGGATGTTCCGAGAGAACGCCGTCGCGCCGTTCTCCGGGCAGCTTTGCGCCCTGCGCCGAGGCGGATGTTCGCCGTCGGATTGATAAAGCGAAGATCGCCACCGTACGCAGGATGTCCTCCCCGAGAGCGGAGCGAGATGCTCCAGTGCCGTCCTTGGAATCGCCATCAACGAGTTGATGGGGATGGACTCGATGCCGAGCTCCCCAGGCGAACGCCATGTCAGCGATCCTCCCACGTCTCGCCCATGCCGATGATGCCGCCCGAGCAGACACACATCCCCTCCGCCTGTGCCGCCGTCTAATCGTGCGGATGCGGTCAGCGTACTGTGCGTCGTGCAGATCTGCGGAAATACCGCTCCGATGTCTCGATGTTGTGGTGATAGCTCGTCACCCCCGCCTCGCGCAGACGGCGCAGCTGGCTGCGCGTGACGAGACCATGCGACGCACGAGAGATCAATCGTCAGCGACTTCCGCATGGCCCGATAGGTGTCAAGAGCTCTCAAACTCCTCGCCCGAGAGGGCACCGCCCGAGGTGACGATGGAGAAGCGGTTTGCCCCGCATCCTGATTCGCCTTCGCATGAGCGATGATTCTCCTGCGGAGGAACGGATACGTCTCCACGCCCGTCTTGCGTGGCACGCCGCCCTGTGCGCAGTACTTGCAGTTCTCCCCCAGCGACCGCTGCGCCGCTGACGATCGTGCACAGATCGATGTGGTTTCGCAGAACTGCTGCCGCAGAGCGATGAGCCCCCTCCGCAGCTCCTCCAGCGGAGCATCCATGAACATCGAGCGGTCGTCCTCACGACGGATGCGGTAGCCCGCGATAATCTTCTGCGTCAGTTCAGCAATACGGCGTTTCTGCATAGAAAATCCCTGCCTTGTCACAGATCACACGGCGAGGTCTATTATAGAGCAGGAATTTTATTACGTCAACTAAATATTGTCTATTGGTTTACCTTTCGCCCATGCGCATCCCAATAGCTGTCCAGGTGCCGCCGCAACGGATGCACGACGCCGCCGGATCCGTCAGGAGATGCTGAGCACCGCGTCACGCAGTACTGCGTGCGGTGTACGCAGCGCGGCGACATCTCTCTGCGAGTGCACAGGCAATCCGCTCGCAGGCACGCGCATCGGACGCGATCCACTGCGTCTCGCCCGCCGCCGCGAGCACCGGACGCACTGCGCCGCGCCGTGTCATCTCCCGCACAGTGTCACAACTGGAGTGCCATGGAGGAGTGCCTCCGCCGCCGCAGCCGGCCCGGAAAAGGGGAAGGTGTCGAGGACGACATCGACAGAGCCATCGTCCAAAGCTCCCGCACCGCCCGGCTTCACAAAGATGCGCTTCATGGGCGCTCCAGCCCGTCCAGCATCTCGACAATCGTCGTCACGCGCCGAGTGGCCGTCCGTATCCTGCAGGACGAGCTGCGCCTTTCGAGCTTTTTCAGGATGCGCCCCACCTTCAGTGCCTCCTCGTTGATGCACATGAAGTCCTGCGTCACACCGAAAGTCGGCGGTGCATCTGCCGCACGTTCCACGACGGGCGCACGGCGCAGCGCATCATCCGCCGCATAACACAGCGCATGCGGCAGGCGCAGCAGCTCCTCGCTGTAGAACTCCTCCGTCCCCGCAGGAGAGAGCAGCTCATCCGTCAGGAACGCATCGACGAAGGGCATCCCCGTCGTCGAGGCGGCATCCAGCCCCGCCATCTGTACGGGCGCAGGGCGGAGCGCGAGCACGGGGAGCGTCGCCGCCCTCCCGATGCCCGCCGAGGTCAATCAGGATATCGATCTCATCCGCACGGATGCGCTCCGCCTGCTCCTGCGGTGCCCCTGCGCGAGTCATCGGCAGTATGAACGCCCGCCGTCTCCCACGACGCCGGTGCTTTCTCGCGGTCAGTGAGCGCATAGGCATAGACATCGTATCGCTCCGTCAGATGCGCTGCCAGTGCTCCATAGAACGCCGTATGGTCAAACCGCGGCGCAGCAGCCGATCTGCAGTCGCGCATGATGAGCGGAGCACGCGGCGGCAGCGGCTCCTCGCGCTGATAGAGCGACGCATCATCGCAAACTGTGGCTGCAGCTCCTTCGGTGTCAGCTGCGCCGCCGCAGCGGCAGATAGAGATAGCGGAGAAATGTTCCGTTGAAGACGCAGGCTCTTGTCCTCGGTCGCCGCCTCGAAGTACGCGGCAATCGCCCCTCCGTATCGGCGAGCGCACGGCAGCACATCCCCATCATCTCAGAGAAACGCCACTGCTCCTCCGGTGGGATCTCCTCATGCGCACGCATGTAGAGAATCGCCTCAATCGCCTCTCGTAGATGTACCCCGTATGAATATCCTCACGCAGGGCACCTGTAGTCCCTCAATCCAGTTTCATACGTCGCTTCGCTCCAATCTAAAATACGCCGTCTCGGGCGGGACAGCCGATCCGCAGAGGGAACCAACTGCCGTCGCCCGTATGCACATAGCCATAATTCTCCCTCGATGCGCACCATCCCGCGCGTGTACTTAAAGACGGGGGAAAAGCGGCTGCCCGGAGGATACTCGAGACTGACTGCCGTGCGTGAGTGTCCCGTCAGCTGCAGCGGACGCGCCCATCCGCCGCTGCATCGTCGATGAACTCGGGATGATGCGCGAGGACCGTCACCGCACGCGCAGGAACGTCCTCCATCGCAGCCGCAAAGAACGCTGCCTTTTTCCGTGTCAAACGCATCTCCGCGCGCAAAGGGATAATCCGTCCCCGCAAGATAGAGCGCACCGCAGCCCGGAACACGCTCTGCCGCATTGAGAAGGACATGGACATATCCTCTGCGTGCCATCTGCGTGAGACAGGCAGCGCATTGCGCCGATAGTACTGTGGTTACCAATGCAGCACCAGATCCCACGCGGAAAATTCCCCGGCGTGAGCCTCGCACCGCAGCAGCTGCCTCGTTCAGATGCTCCGCATCGAAAGAGATCGCCCGTCACGGCGAGAGATCTGCCCCTGCCGTTGTTTCGGTGAGGAGCGCATCGAGCCCTCCACAGAGAAAAACGCGCCGAGATGCACGTCGCTGATCTGAGCGATCACTAGCCCATCCGCCTCAGGCGGAGATTCCGTATGGGGATACGGTAGTCACGGCGCACGGTCGCCGTACGCTCGATGAATGCGCCATAGCTGCCGAGCAGCGCTCCCGCCGCCGGATGAGTGCGGCACATTTCAGCACGCGCCGCCGCGCAGGACTGCGTGCGGGACGCCGCGCAGCCTGCGGCCTGCCGCACGCACGAGGACGGCGAGCATCGTCAGGAGCAGCGCGATGATCTGCGCAACGTAGCCGAGGAAGATCGGCAGGGCGATCATCCCGCCCAGCCCTCCGTCCGATGCGAGGCAAAAGGGAAGACATCGCGCCGACGCCGAGGACATCAAGAGGGACGACCGCCGCACGCGCCGCGCGCAGCCGCCGTCCCTCCGTTAGGTACCGCAGGAAAAATACCGACAGCCCTGCGATCAGGGCGCACGGCGAGACACGAGGATCAAAACAAAGATGGGCAAACCGTACTCCTCGTCAAAATTCCCGTAATCATCGACACGAGCGGTATCAGTCGCCACCGAGATCACCGTCGAGAGTGCGATGATCTCCGTCATCGAGCGGATAGGCGACCTTGTTGTAGAGCAGAGCGACCATCGCCACCATACCGCCCGTCGGCGCAGCGACGATAACGAGGCTGCATCCGAGGATGTAGATTCGTGACGAAGAACTTCATCGCAAAGAGAATGGGGATCGGCAGCACTACGGCCTTGAGGAAGGCGTAGATGAGCAGCTTGCGATCGGTCAGCATGTGACGCATGTGGATGTCCTTCAGCGAGGCAACGATCATCATCATCGCGAGCGGAGCCGTCATTTCACCGACCATCGTGAACGCCTGCAGGAGGAGCGGATTCGTCGGAATCTCGCCGAAGTAGATCATCACAGGCGATCAGCGAGGCAATGATGCCGGGGTTCAGCAGCATCGCACCATCTCAAAGGCCACGCTGTTTATGAGATACTGATGGAGGACACCGTAGATAAAAGAGCAGATTGACGGGGATGAAGAACAGTGTCTCATAGACGACTGCCTGATCGCCGTACACACCCTGTGACGAGCGGCAGCCACGAAAGAGCGAGTTGTTGAACCAGAACGAGAGGTTCACCGCGCCGCGCAGCCGTCCGCGATGCAGCGCAGGAGAATCAGCGGCAGAAACCGACGGCGCACATCATCACGAGGAGGATGGCGTAGTCGATGTAAGTGTCAACGACCCTGCGCCAGATCCATGTGTTCCTGTGCGTGCATCGCTGAGGATGATGAGGCAGGGGCATCGCGATGTTGACAATCAGAGGAGAAACTGCTCCTGATTGTTGGAATGATGATCTCGTGGCGGCGGGCAAGAGCCCCGCAAAGATCATCAGAAAGACTACGATCATCTGCCCCTAAAATCAACATTTCTACATTACCTTCTTTATTTCAGTTCGTAAAATCTGTAGGCGAGTTTTCATGCAAGCCATTAATGTTTTTCTTCCAGCAGCGGCTTGAGAACTGCCCGTATGGACGCTTTCACCTTCACGATCTCCTCGGGCGTTCCTGCAGCGACAATCGCTGCCGCTGCTCAGCCGCCCTCAGGGGCTGAGGTCGATGATGTGATCCGCCGTCTTGATGACGTCGAGATTGTGCTCGATGACGACCACCGTATCGCCGCCGTCCACGAGCCGCTGCAGGATGAGGAGCAGCTTAGATGTCCGCTGCGTGCAGTCCTGTCGTCGGCTCATCAGGATGTAGAGCGTCTTGCCCGTGCTGCGCCGTGCCAGCTCCGTCGCGAGCTTGACGCGCTGCGCCTCGCCGCCCGAGAGCGTCGTCGCAGGCTGTCCGAGGCGGATGTAGCCGAGCCCCACGTCGCGGATGATCTCGAGCTTGCGCGCAATGCGCGGCACGTTTGCAAAGAACTCCACCGCCTCGTCAATCGTCGCGTCGAGCACCTCGGCGATGGTCTTTCCCTTTAGTGTGCACCTCGAGCGTCTCGCGGTTGTAGCGTGCGCCCTTGCAGACCTCGCATGGAACGTAGACATCGAGGAACTGCATCTCGATCTTGAGGATGCTGTCGCCTGACACGCCTCACTAGCGTCCCCTTCATATTGAAGCTGAACCGCCCGCCTTGTAGCCAGCGCATGCGACTCGCTCACCTGACTGAACAGCTCGCGGATCGCATCGAACACGCCCGTGTAGGTTGCGGGATTCGAGCGCGGTGTGCGTCCGATCGGCTGCTGGTCGATATTGATGACCTTATCGATGCTCAAGCCCTTGATCTTCTTGTGCTTGCCGGGCTTTTCCCTTCGCGCGGTAGAGGCGCGAGGCGACACCGCGATAGAGGATCTCGTTGACGAGCGTCGATTTGCCTGAGCCGGATACACCCGTCACGAGCGTGAGCGTCCCGAGCGGGAACTTCATCTGACATCCTTCAGATTGTTCCCTCCGACGCGCCCACGATCTCCAGAAAATAACCGTTCCCCTACGCCGCTCGGCGGGCACAGGGATAAACTTTTTGCGCGAGATACTGCCCCTAATGGACGCCGGGTTCTTCATGATCTCCGCCGCTGTGCCCTCCGCGACCACCTCGCCGCCATGCTCCCCTGCCCCGGGGCCGATGTCGATGATGTGATCGGCGGCGTACATCGTATCTCGTCATGCTCCACGACAATGAGCGTATTGCCGAGGTCGCGCAGATGCCGCAGCGTCGCGAGCAGACGGTTGATTATCCCGCTGATGCAGCCCGATGCTCGGCTCATCGAGGATGTAGAGCACGCCCATCAGCCCCAGATCCGATCTGCGTTGCGAGGCGGATGCGCTGAGCCTCCCGCCCGACAGCGTCGACGCCGCGCGAGAGCGTCAGATAGTCGAGTCCCACATCGAGGAGAAAAATGCAGCGCGTGAATCTCCTTTTAGGATCTCTCCTGCTATTTTTTCGCCTCACGCGGCGTAAAATCCTGCCTGCCGCCGTAAGAAATGCGTCCGCCTCGCGAATCGGAGAGCGCCGTGAGTGCGGCGATATTCTTCCCGCCGACCGTCACGGCGAGTGCCTCGGGCTGTAGCCGCGCCCTCGTGACATGCTGAGCACGGCGTATCCGTCATATAGTCCTCGTAGCTCTGCGCATCTCCTCCGAGTCCGTCTCACGGTAGCGGCGCGTGAGCGCGGGCAGAACCCCTCGTACGGGACATGATATTCCTTCTCCTCGCCGAACATATTCGTGTACTGAAAGGAAACGTACTCATCCGACCCATAGAGCAGCATCTTCTGCGTCTTCTTGTCCATGCGGTTCCACGGCGTGTGCAAGCGTCATAGTCGTGCGCCGCTAGGAGAGCGTGATCGCCCGCATCCCGTAGGAGTTGGATTTTTCGAGAGCGGTGCAAAGACACCGTCTGCCACGCTGAGCGTCGGGTCGGGGACGACGAGCGCAGGGTCAAACCTTGTGACTGCCGAGCCCCGGCACAGACAGAGCACGCGCCGAAATGGGCTGTTGAATGAAAAACATGCGCGGTGCGATCTCGGGCAGCGAAAATGCCGCAGTCCACAGGCGAAATTCTCGCTGAACATGAGGAGATCGCCGTCCACCACCTGTACGTAGACCACGCCCTCACCTGCGTGGAGCGCTGTCTCCAGCGAGTCCGCCAGACGGCTTCCATGCCCTCGCGGACGACGAGGGCGATCCACGACGATCTCAATCGTGTGCTTTTTCTGCTTTTCGAGCGCGATTTCTCGCCGAGATCATGCAGCTCCCTCGTCGATGCGCACGCGCACATAGCCCCTCGCGGCGAATCTGTTCGAGCACCTTCTTGTGCTCGCGCTTCTTGCGCTGCGCACGAGCTGTGCCATGATGAGGAGCTTTGCTCGCGGGCAGCTGCATGATCCGATCCACCATCTGATCCACGCTCTGCTGCGTGATCGGCTTGCCGCAATTCGGGCAGTGCGGGCGCCCCTGCGCGCGCAGAGAGCAGGCGCAGATAGTCGTAGATCTCCGTCACCGTCCCGACCGTCGAGCGCGGGTTGTGGCTCGTCGTCTTCTGGTCAATCGAGATGGCAGGCGACAGTCCCTCGATGTTGTCCACATCGGGTTTGTCCATCTGCCCAGGGAACTGCCGTGCGTAGGCAGACAGCGACTCCACATAGCGACGCTGCCCTCGGCATAGATCGTATCAAATGCGAGCGAGGACTTTTCCTGAGCCGGAGAGCCCCGTCACCACAACTAATTTATCGCGCGGTATCTGCACTGTAATATTTTTCAGATTGTGGGCGCTGCCCTCGATCTTGATATATTCGTTCATTGTATCTGTATGTCCTTATTTTTCTTCTTCGGCAGTTCGCCCTCGAGCTCGACGATCATGTCACGCAGCTCGGCCGCACGCTCGAACTCCAGCGCACGTGACGCCTGCTGCATCTCGCGCAGGAGGCTCTTGACGAGGTTCTCGCGCTCCTTCTGCCGAGTTTTTTTCTTTGCCTTGCCGTCCTTCTTCCCATGCGGGCTCTTATCCTCAGCCGCGACAAGCGTCATCTCGATGAGCGGGACGATGGAGCTGACGATGGTCTTCGGTACGATGCCATGCTCCTCGTTGTACTCCTGCTGTATCGTGCGGCGGCGCTCCGTCTCGTCGATGGCGCGCTGCATCGAGCCCGTGATGACATCGCCGTACATGATGACGTGCCCGCCGGCGTTGCGGGCGGCACGTCCGATGGTCTGGATGAGCGCGGTGTCGGAGCGCAGAAAGCCCTCCTGTCCGCATCAAGAATAGCGATGAGCGATACCTCAGGCATATCAAGACCCTCGCGCAGGAGGTTGATGCCGACAAGCACGTCAAACCCGCCCGCGCGCAGGTCGTGGATGATCTCCGCACGCTCGATGGTCGCGATGTCCGAGTGGAGGTAGCGCACCTTGACGCCCGCCTCCCGCAGGTACTCGGTGAGGTTCTCTGCCATGCGCTTGGTGAGCGTCGTGACGAGAACGCGCTCATTGCGCTCGATGCGCAGGCGGATCTCACCCGCGAGATCGTCGATCTGTCCCTGCGAGCGGGCGCACCTCGACCTCGGGATCGAGGAGCCCCGTCGGACGGATGATCTGCTGGGCGACCTGCAGCCTGCTGCATCTCGTATTTTTCCGGGTGTCGCGGAGACGTAGACGATCTGATTGATACGCGCCGCGAACTCCTCGAACGTCAGCGGACGGTTATCGAACGCGGACGGCAGGCGAAAGCCGTTGTCCACGAGCGAGACCTGCGGCTGCGGTCGCCGCCGTACATGGCGTGAATCTGCGGCAGGGGTCGCATGCGACTCGTCGATCATGATGAGAAAGTCCTCGGGAAAGTAGTCGAGGAGGGTGTACGGTGTCGCGCCCGGCGCGCGAGTGCGTAGGTGACGCGAGTAATTCTCGATGCCGGAGCAGTAGCCCATCTCCTGCATCATTTCGAGGTCATAGTTCGTGCGCTGCTCCAGCCGCTGCGCCTGCGGAGTTTGCCCTCGCCCTTCAATACGGCGAGCCGCTCCTCAAGCTCTGTGCGAATGTCCGCCATGGCGATCTTCATATCCTCATCGTCCGTGACGTAGTGGGACGCCGGGGAACACCATGGAGGAAGCCTCTCCGTAGACCTCGCCCGTCGTCACGTCGAACTCGATGATGCGCTCCACCTCGTCGCCGAACATCTCGATGCGCACGCCGCGGTTGTTGTACCCGCAGGGAAGATCTCGACCACGTCGCCGCGCACGCGAAAGCGTCCGCGCTCAAACGCGATATCGTTGCGCTCGTAACGGATGGAGATGAGCTTCTGTAGGATCTCTCGCGCGTGATCGTCTCGCCCCTGTGCACGGAGAGAACCATCTCGTGATAACTCTCCGGCGAGCCGAGACCGTAGATGCACGAGACACTCGCCACGATGATGACGTCGCGCCGCTCAAAGAGCGAACAGGTCGCGGAGTGGCGCAGCTCATCGATCTCATCGTTGATCGACGCATCCTTCTCAATGTAGGTATCCGTCTGGGCGATGTACGCCTCGGGCTGATAGAAGTCGTAGTAGCTGACAAAGTAGCCGACGTAGTTGTCGGGGAAAAACGACTTGAACTCGCTTGCGAGCTGTGCGGCGAGGGTCTTGTTGTGCGCGATGACGAGGGTCGGACGCTGAACGCGCCTCGATGACCTTTGCCATCGTGTAGGTCTTGCCCGTGCCCGTGGCACCGAGCAGCACCTGTGCCGTCATACCGTTCTCGATGCCGCCGGCAAGATCGGCAATCGCCTGCGGCTGATCGCCCATCGGTTCAAACGGCGCAACGACCTTGAACGGGATCTCCCCCTCGAACTGCGTTGTATTGAGTTTTGGCACCATCGCCATGCGTTTCCCCTCCTTCACGAAAAAGCTATTTTTTTCATTATATCGTATCCGTCAAGGGGTGCAAAAAATTTTTCCTGTCATATTTTATAAAAGGATGTCCCCCACCGCAGCTTTTTGTTCAAAAAGCATATAGATGCAAAGGAACTTCAAAGTGTGAAGGATATGACGGCAAGTGAGGCGAATTATCTCTGTGGGAGGCAAAAATGACTTGAGGGAAACAAATTCATAGCTCCCCTTAACCGAAATGCAATAAACATAAAGGAAAGAAATTGCTTTTGAATATGATAGAGGAGGAGCTTATATGTTCAAAATAAATTATGCGATAATGGATACGGAAGATGAGATAAAGACTTTTACACCATCTGATTGCTATATCTGCGGGCTGTTTGAAATCGTTGTAAATGAAAAAAAGGGTATGGAGACTATAGTGAAGAAGAAAGAATAAGAAAATGCACGACACTTTATGTATACCTTTCATGGTGGTTTTGAACAACTGACAGCAATCGTAAAGGAGATCAAGAAACATGAATATGCCTTATAAATGATCTTGAGACATATAGACTTGGATCGAGTTTATCTATAAAGAAAATTATATTGAACTCAGTATAATAAGAGTTGAAAAATTGCACAGAGGGACCATATCTTTCTTTTCGAGGATATTCTTCCATCCGAAAGAGAATATGGTGATGGAAAAAGAGAAAGTTTCCTTTGAGGGTTTTCTAACGAGTTAATAAACACCGCTGAAAGCTTTTTGCATACAATTTACTCAATAAACCCAACGCTGAAAAAAATTCTACAATTGAAACGATAGAAGAAAATCTTTTGGATATCAAAACTCATACAACATGAACGGCTAGGGGAATTGCGAATAAAATGAATTTCGTCCATCGGCATCAATCTGCCCTTCCAAAAGAATCACTATCCATCGTAAATACTAAAGGACTTTCAGAGCAGAACATCTCTGAAAGTCCTTATATATTTAAAGAAGTACTAATATCTCAGAAGCTGCTGCAGGAAGCCGTGTACAATTTACAGCTTGCTGACATCACTTGCCGTCGTGATCTCGACGACGGTGAGATCCTTGACGGTGTTGAGGTCGATGAAGCCGCCGTCTGCGAGCTGGATGACCGGCATTGCCGTGACACGTGACTCGTCGACGTAGACGATGCGCCCTGCCGAACCGTCCGAGAGACGGAGCCAGCAGCCGTTGAGGGCGGCGTTCATCTTGCGCATGAAGAGAACGGCGTACTCCGAGTCAAGTTTTCCGTCCAGCACGTCGGCATAGAGTACCTTGAACACCTCGAACGGGGAACGCTTCGCCGCGTAGCTGCGGCTGGATGCCATCGCATCGTAGCAGTCGAGGATGGCGAGCACCTTGCCGAAGGTCGTGATCGCATCCCCCTTCAGCCCCGAGGGATAGCCCGATCCATCGTCGCGCTCATGGTGCTGGATGATGCCGTTCACGAGGTCGGTGCGCCCCTCGAGCTCGCTGTTCTCCACGATCTTGAAGCTGTCGACAACGTGATTCTTCAGAATATCAAACTCTTCTTCGTCAAAAGCCCCTTCTTTTCAAGAAGGTCCTCGGAATCATCTGCTTGCCGATGTCGAGGAAGAGTCCTGCCAGCACCATATTCTGACGATCGATGCCCACGAGCCCCATCCACTTCGCCATGAGACCACCGAGGATGGCGAGATGGACGCAGTGATGCAGATTGTAGTTGCCCTCCTGATTCATGCTGTACATCATGGAGACGGCCGTCGCGCCCTCCTTGTAGAGGTCGCGCAGGCGGCCGCTCGACATCACGCCCTGCAGGATGCTCATGTTGAGATTGCCGGTCTCTGCCGCCTCGGCAAAGAGTTTCTCCATCTCGCCGTAGACGTAGCGGTAGTCCTCTTCGTGTTGTTGTCCAGTTTGATCTCGCGTTCGGGGGCGGGGCCATCACCGATGACGGCTTCCTTTTCCGCCTTAACTGCCTTTTCCTTCTGAACGGCGGCGATGATACTGTCCTCATCGACATAGACAGAGGCGATGCCCTTTTTCTTGAGCAGCTTGATCGTCTCTTTGTCCAGTACCGTGCCGCCCTCGACGAGCACATCCTCACTGTCCCCATCGTAGACGGTACGTCCGATCAGCATCTCCGGCAGAAGGCTTCGTACTGCAAACGCTTTCAGCATGATGTTCTCTCTCCCTTATCTTCTGATGTTACTCTTCCCTGATGCTACACCTTACTTCACAACAATATTGACCAGCTTGCCGGGGACACAGACAACCTTGACGATGGTCTTGCCCGCCGTGAGTTCCTTCGCGCGCGGCAGCTCGGCTGCGAGCTGCTCCAGCGCCGCACGGTCAAGCCCCGTGGCGACCTTGACGCGGTCGCGCACCTTGCCGTTGATCTGCAGGACGATCTCTACCTCATCCTGCACGAGTGCCGCCGCATCGTACTGCGGCCACGTCTCTGCGTGGACGTTCCCGCCGAAGAGCTCCGCCCACAGCTCCGCCGTGATGTGCGGTGCAAACGGAGCGAGCATCCGCACGAGCGCACTCGCCGTCTCGCGCGCGAGCCCCGGCGTGAGGTCTTTGTCCTGAAAATGCGTAGAGCGCATTGACGAGCTCCATAATGGAGGAGATCGCCGTGTTGAACATGAAGCGGTCGCGCACATCCTCTGTGACCTTCTTGATGGTCGCATGGAGCACGCGGCGCAGCTCCGCCTCCTCTGTGCTGAGCGTTGCCGCATCGTAGGACGCAGGTGCCCCCTTGATCGTCTCTGCGAACTGTCCCAGGATGCGCCACACACGCCCGAGGAAGCGGTATGCCCCCTCGACGCCCTGATCGCTCCAGTCGAGGTCACGGTCCACGGGCGCGGCAAAGAGGATAAAGAGCCGTGCCGTATCCGCACCGTAGCGGTCGATGATCTCCTCGGGCGAGACGACGTTGCCGAGCGACTTCGACATCTTTGCGCCGTCCTTGATGACCATGCCCTGCGTGAGGAGGTTCGTGAACGGCTCGTCGAAGTCGAGCATCCCTGCGTCGCGCAGCACCTTCGTGAAAAAGCGCGCATAGAGGAGATGCAGGATCGCGTGCTCGATGCCGCCAATGTACTGATCGACGGGTGCCCAGTAGTTCACCTTATCACGGTCAAAGGGACGCTCCGTGTTCTTCGGGTCTGCATAGCGGTAGTAGTACCACGAGGAGCAGATAAAGGTGTCCATCGTATCCGTCTCGCGCGTCGCATCACCGCCGCATGTGGGACATTTGCAGTGGAGGAAGTGTTCACTCGACGAGAGCGGTGAGACGGCCCCCTGCTCGAACAGAGACATCCTCGGGGAGACGTACGGGCAGCTCCGCTGCGGGAACGAGCACCTCGCCGCATTTCGGGCAGTTGATGATGGGAATCGGCGCCCCCCAGTAGCGTTGGCGCGAGATGAGCCAGTCGCGCAGGCGGTAGTTGACGCGGCGCTTGCCGTAGCCCTGCGCCTCCGCCTCGTCCATGATCGCCTGCATCGCCGCGTGCATCTCCATCCCCGTAAACTTGCCGGAGTTGATGAGGATGCCTTCCTTTTCGGTGTATGCCGCCGTCATGTCCTCGAGACGCAGCTCCCCGTCCTTCGGGCGGATCGTGAGGATCTTGCGGATGCCGTATTTCTCCGCGAACATCCAGTCACGCTGATCCTCGGACGGGACTGCCATAACCGCGCCCGTGCCGTACTCAAAGAGGACGTAGTTCGTGACCCAGATCTCAACCTGCTCCCCGTTGAACGGATTCGTGCAGCAGAGCCCTGTATAGATGCCCTCTTTTCCGACTCACTCGAGGAGCGCTCAATGTCGGACTGCTTTTTGACGCGCGCACAGAACGCACGGATCTCCTCTGCCTTGTCGCTGACGGCGCAGATCTTCTCGACGAGAGGATGCTCGGGTGCGAGTGCGACAAAGGTCATGCCGAACACGGTGTCCGGGCGCGTCGTGTAGACGGGAATCTCTGCATCGAGCGCAGGTGCTGGCAGGCGGAACTCGAGCCCCTCACTGCGTCCAATCCAGTTGGCCTGCATCGTCTTGACGCGCTCAGGCCAGCCCGGAGTTTGTCGAGATCAGCGAGGGCTCATCGGCGTAGTCCGTGATCTTGAAGAACCACTGTGCAAGATCCTTCTTGTGCACCTCGGACTTGCAGCGCCAGCACTTGCCGTCCTCGACCTGCTCGTTCGCAAGCACCGTGCCGCAGGTATCGCACCAGTTCACGGATGCCTTTTTCTTGTAGGCAAGGCCTTTCTTGTAGAACAGCTCGAACAGCCACTGTGTCCAGCGGTAGTAGTCCTCACGGCAGGTGATGACCTCGCGGTCCCAGTCGATGCAAGCAGCCCAGCGCACGCTGCTGTTTCTCCATGTTCGCGATGTTCGCGTACGTCCACTCCGCCGGATGCACCTTGTTCTTGATCGCTGCATTCTCGGCGGGCATGCCGAAAGAGTCAAACCCCATCGGATGCAGGACGTTATACCCCTCCATCGTGCGGAAGCGCGCAATCACATCGCCGATCGAGTAGTTGCGGACATGCCCCATGTGAAGTTTTTCCCGACGGATACGGAAACATCTCAAGCGCGTAGTACTTCGGTTTCGTCGCATCCATCTCCGTGTGGCAGCTGTGCTCCGTCTCCCAGATCTTCTGCCACTTTTGCTTCAATCTCCTGCGGACAATATCTCTCCACTCTGCTCGAGCTCCTCCCAAAATAAAATACTATAGATTCACAGTTTATTATACTTCATGCGGGCGAAAAAGCGTCAATGTTTATTGATTTTATGACAAATTTATGACCAATATCATGAAAAAGGCCGCTGTACGAAGTATTTCGCTTCGCGCAGCAGCCAAAAATCCCACTACTTATCGAATGGAGCGGATCACCGCATCCAGTTCCTCAGGGCGTTTCGACAATGATGACCCCAATGCCGCGGCCTTCTCCAAGGAGCCGCTCGACTTCTGAATTGCACCGACGCCGCTCGAGAGGCTGGTCTTCATATCCGTAGGTGCCCGTCAAACCCCTGCTCGAAGTCCTCGACCTTCGTGTCAAACTCCTGATTTTGCGCGAGCATCTGGTCGATCTCATTTACATCATTCAGAAGCTCGCGAATTGCCTCATCAGATGCCTCAAGGCGCTCGCGTGTATTCTCGGAGAGTTTGCGCACCTCCCCGGCAACAACGGCGAACCCACGTCCCATCTCACCTGCACGAGCCGCCTCGATCGCGGCATTGAGTGCGAGCAGATTGATCTGTGCGGAGATCTCCGTAATCATGTGCATGACCTGCTCGATCTTCTTCGTGCTCTCGGTCAGGTGCTCCAGTTTTGGCGTGATCAAGGCATTTCGTGCAAGCAGCTCCTTGGTCATGTCCCCCTGGTCGCCGATGCCGTCGCTCATCTGACTGACGAGCCCGGAAACGCTCTCCACGCTTTTCGTCACATGCTCCATGACGTCCGAGAGTCCTGCCATCTGCCTGCGATAGCTATCAAATTCCCGAATGATGCCCTCACGCAGGTTTGCAATGATCGCACGACGGCTGATCTCATGTTCAAGGTACGATTTCTGATACAGCGCATACTTCGATGGGAATCGATCCATGTAGCTGTCATTGAATGTCCCGCCTGAGAGCTGATAGAAGAAAATTGCCGTCAATGTCTCATTGATGTGCAATCCCGCAATTTCCCAAATGCTGAGAACCCCGCAATGGGCATCCCATCGAAGAGATCCGCGCCCGCGAGTTCCGCTGCAAAGGTCAGGCGACGCAGGATGCAGTCGTTCAGCACCGCACCGATCGGCGTTGGTTTTCCCTTTGCGTATGCGGCATACTCATCCTTCAGCGTCTGGATGAAGTTCTCCCGCCGCATGAGAAGATCTCCTCACCCGCCGTAATATCACGGTAGAAATGGAATCGTTTTTCCGCCGCGTCAAATTTCTGCAGCGAGCGGATGAAATACTGCTTGCCGACATGCGAGGCAAAGGTATAGCCGGCAAGCGCATCGGAGAGTGCATTCACGTCGGAGACCTGGAGATGCTCCATCAACACATCGGCAAAGGGCACGGGATATCCCTCTGCATCGGCAACCGTATCCACCGTGCGGAGCGTCGCATCCGAGCCGATGATCGTCCACTTATCCCCCGTCGACTCTGCCGCCTGCGACTTGAAAATAGAGTAACGATAGTCGTCGGCGAGCCGGACAACGAGCACCACGGCGTGATTTTCAAGCACCTGCCTGCCATTGTAGATATAGGTGTGGGAGAAATCGAGTGCACCGCTTGCGCTCCCGCCAATGTAGGGGCAGGGCAGGAACTCACTGTCATAGAGTGCCTTCAGCACGAACGACTCGCACGCCGTCACACCGTCCACATAGACAAAGGCAAAGGTATTGTCAAAGCGCACGGGAAATGGAACACGCTGTGTGTCAACATCTTCGCGGATCTTCTTAACCCGCTCGTCAGGAGGCAGCTCCACCGTACCGCGCTGTATGTCCTCGTTGTGCAGGGGAATCGTCATCATGTGGGTCTGTGCGATCATTCGCTTGCTGTAGACCCTGCAGCAGGACCTTTGCGCGCCCGTCCTTCGCGTCCATGTAGTAGGAACGCGTCCCTGGGTATGCGTCAGCTCTCCGCATGAGGAGACGAGCAGGGAGCTGGACGTCGGGAGGCGATGCCGCCTGTACTGTTCGCGCAATCTCCGCCATGGGAAGATCGGACGAGACGAAGCCGAGTACGATCGCAGGGCCGCCCAGCACATCATAGAGCTCTCGCAGGTGCTCTGCCGTCAGTTCACTGCGTGAAAGGTAAGCGGACTTCATATCCCTGCACCGACACTGCCAAGAGCAGCAAACGGCACACGAGCATGCCCGCTCTCATTCTTCCGTACGGAGCTCACAGCAATTGGCTTTGCCGCAATGCGGTCAGCGAGCGATACCTCGCCTCTTTCTTCTTTTCGAAAAAGCCCAAACATTATATTCCTCCCTACGAAAAACTCCCTATTTTTCAATTATACCATGCGCCCTGCGTCTGCGCAAGAAACGGTAAAGAAGCATGGGTACGACGAGCATGGGTACACCCAAATAAAGTGCAGAGCGCAGCTCAGGGGTAAATACCATAAAGATAAGACAGAGCACCTGCCCAGATTCCAAACAACGTGACATACGGGAAAAGCGGCATCCGATAGCGCAGAAGCGATACCGTCCCTGCCTCCTCTAGTCTGCGCCGCCGCCGGTACTGGCTCCAGCAGATCGAGATCCACGCGACCGCCCCCGAGAACCCCGGAGAGCGCGAGCAGATAGGTATAGAGCGCCGCATCTGGACGCAGTGCATAGAGCGCGATCACGCCCCCAGCAAAAGGCGATCGAGGCATAGATGGCACGCGAGGGAACCCCTGTGGCTAAGCCCGCCGAGCGCACTAGGGCGCCATCCCCATCGTCGCGAGTGCGTGCACCGTGCGTGCCGCGCCGTAGAGCCCCTGAGTTGGAGCAGGAAACGCCGCCGTCAGAACAACAAACGAAAAACAGTGCCCCCAGATGTCGAGTCCGTGCTCGGCAAGTGCGGCAGCAAAGACACTCTTGAGAGAGACGCGTGATCCCACGGCAGGATCGAGACGAGCAGCGTAATGGGATGATATGAGTGTGATGATGCGCCACGTCACGTTGCGCACCGCCGTCGGTATGCTGCGTGCGGGATCCGCCGTCTCCCCGCTGCAAGGCCGATAATCTCCGTCCCTTGAAATTAACGAGGATAATGACCATCGTCAAAAGCAACGCTTGCGTATCCGTGCGGGGCAAAGCCGCCGCTGCCGAGCAGAATGTCCGTACCGATATAGCCCTCGTCACCGATGAGCCCGAGGCAGATCAGGAGTGCAACGACACTGAATGCCACAAGGGCAATGATCTTGACAAGGGCGAGCCAGAACTCACTCTCACCGAATTTATCGACACGAAACAAATTGAGGAAGGTGACGAGCAGCCCGAACAGCACCGCCCACCAGATCGTTCCGACCTCCGGCAGGAATGTATTCATGATGATGCCCGCAGCAATCATCTCCGAGGGCACGTAGGACACCCACGTCACCCAATAGGACCACCCCACCCCACACGCCCACGTCGCCGAGATATTCTCGCGCGCGTAGACGACGAATGAGCCCGAAAGCGGCTGCTCTACCGCCAACTCGGCAAGGCAGAGCATTACGGCGAGCACAATGATGCCGCCCAGCAGATAGGAAATCACCGCCGCGGGTCCTGCCTGCTCGAGAACGTAACCCGTCCCTAAAAAATATCCGCTCCCGATCACACCGCCGAGAGAGATAAGTTGAAGATGTCTGTGCTTCAACTTCCGTTTCATTGTCGACTCGCCCATTGGCTCCGTAACACAACCTTTCTTCCCATCAAAAAAACATCTTCATCATACTACAAGAGGACTTCAATTACTATCATTTATTTGACAAAGCCGTAAATTTTTTTATATCATCTGATTAAAGGATAAAGGAGGAGCTATTATTATGAAATTCAGAGCCTTTCTGATTGCCCTTGCCCTCGTTGTCGGCGTTACGGGAACATCATCTGCCGCCCTCAGCGAACATCGGGAATCAACGCAGAACCTGTCCCTCGCCTACCCTGTCGTCACGCTCGACGACAGTGCCATCGCTGACCGCATCAACGCAGATATCCAAGCGTTTGCAGCAAATTTCCGCAGTCAGTATCAGGACGGTGCATTCTTCCGTGGAGAGCTTGGCTACCGCGTGCATCTCGATGATGCCAACTTTATTTCAGTGACGTTCACCGATCTCCGCTACGACTTACACGCAAACCAGCCCGTACGACACGACTATGGATTTGTGTACTACAAGAAAACAGGACAGCGTCTGCCGCTCTCCTTCTTTGTGCACCTCACGCCGTCCGATCTCGACGGCGAGGCGGTGAACGGTCATCTCTACAACGAGTACGGACGCAATACGCCGATCCAGCCCGAAAAATCCGTGCGTCAGCTTCCGACCAACTACTTCCTCGGCGGACGCGGCTTCGTCTGCCCCATCTTTCAGCCGGGCGAGCTGACCGCGAGCACGGGGCCGACCTACGTACTGCTCGATGCGGGCATCGTCGAGTACTTCAACCGCAAGAACAAATGAGTACGGATCGTGACTACACGACCATCACAGGGGAGATACCGGAGGGCGGTGTCTCCCCTGTTTCGTATGAGATCCAGCGTTCCCGCTTCCTCGCCTACGTCATACACGCGGAGGACGAGGACGAGGTGCGCACATGGCTTGCCGCACTGAAAAAAGAACACTACGATGCACGCCACGCGCCCTACGCCATGGTCCTCGGCGCGGATGCCGCACGGCAGCGCTCAAGCGACGACGGCGAGCCGGGCGGGACGGCGGGCAGCCCCATCCTCGAAGCAATCAGGGACGCGGCATCACGGATATCGCCGTCGCCGTCGTCCGCTACTTCGGTGGGATCAAACTCGGCGCGGGTGGGCTCATCCGTGCATACGCCCATGCGGCGGGACTGGGGCTCGACGCCGCCCCCAAGCTGCGCATGACGCTCCTGCGCGAGCTGTCCGTCACGCTCGACTACGACCTGCTCGCCGCCGTCGAGCGTTACATCCGCACAGAGAACCTAATCGCAGGGGAAAAACGACATACGCAGAGCACGTCACGTGCGTTCTCCGCGTCCCGCCCGACGAGATCGCACGCCGCGCAGCAGAGCTGACCGATCTCACGGCGGGGCGCGTCGTCTACCCCGCGGTGCGACGGCGTATCAGGGAGTTCCATGCGAATAGACAAAGATAGGGCTGCTGCACGAGCTGTCGACCTCGTACGGCAGCCCTATTCTATGTCCCTGATTCATTCAATATTACAGATCTCCACCCCGCAGTTCTCGCAGTGGATGGTCTTTTTCAAATAGTCGATATCCTTGATGAGGATCAGATGCCCGCGCATATCGATCACACCGCTCTTCTTCAGCTCGGCGAGCATGCGGTTGAGACTCTCCCGCGCCGATGCGGAGTAGTTCGCGAGCTCCTGGTTCGTGAGCGGCACGGAGATCAGCGTCCCCTCGTCCGTCTCCATCCCATAGCTGTTGGCCAGACGGAGGAGCGTCGAGCAGAGCGCCCCCTTTTTCCCGTAGAGCACGAGGTCGCGGAATTTGAGGTGCTGCTTGCGCATGTGCATCCCGATCAGCTTCAGCAGCGCGACCGCGAGATGCGGATGCTTTTCGAGATATGCCTCCAGTACGGGAAACTCGATGGCGTGACCTCGGCGGCACTACGCGCAATCGCACTGAAGAGATAGGTCGGCTTCTCCTCGTAGATCGGCAGCTCCCCGACGAGACTCCCCTTCGTCGCAAGACGCAGCGCCAAGACACGCCCCGATGCGCCGTACTTGACCACAAAGATATGCTCCGAGCGCACAATATAGAAATAGTGTGCCGGCGCACCCTCACGATAGAGATACGCGCCATCGTGCGGGAAATCACCTTACCTGGAATCGACATCAGTTCCTTGATGAGTGCTTCCTGATTCATCTGCGCCCCCTCTCCACGATACCGTATCGTATATATTTATAGTAGCGAAAAACAAAAAACTTCATGTGATATTCGTCACATACAGAGCAAATTTTTCACTATAATTTCATTTATCAACTCTATAAAGTTTATATAAGAAAAGGGAGAGATGGTCATGGAAAACAAGGACATTCTCGCCACGCTCGGCGAGAATCCATCCCGACGCGATATTCTCGCGCATTGGGATCCCGAAAACGAGGTATTCTGGAAACGCTGGGGCGAGCGCATCGCCAAGCAGAACCTCTACACCTCACATGGGCACTGACCCTCGCCTTCGTGGCGTGGACCATGTGGGCGACGATCGCAGCGCAGCTCAACCACATTGGATTTCACTTTACGGACAATGAGATCTTTACCCTCGCAGCCCTGCCGAGACTCGTCGGTGCAACGGGGCGTCTCATCTACACTACCTCCCCGCCATCCTCGGCGGGGCGCAACTGGACGCTGATCTCGACTGCACTGCTCCTTATCCCGCTCATTGGTCTGGGGAACGCGCTCACGGACACCTCGACGACCCTATGACACCTTCGTTCTGCTCGTTGCTGGCATCGGCATCGCAGGTGCAAACTTCTCGTCCTCCATGGCGAACATCGGCTTCTTCTTTCCGAAGGCGCAGAAAGGTCTCGCGCTCGGCATCAACGCCGGCATCGGCAACCTCGGTGTCTCGCTCATCTACCTGACCGCACCGATGCTTCTCGGCATGAGCTTCGGCGGAATCTTCGGCGCACCGCTCGTCAACGCGGCGGGCCATGAGGTCTACCTCCAGAGCGTCTGCTACTTCTGGGCAATCCCGACCGCGCTGAGCCTCATCCTCATCTGGTTCTGCATGGACAACCTACCCATCCCGCGCCAGAGCCCGAGCAGCATGATGTCCATCTTCGGCAACAAGCACACATGGCTCATCACCGTCATCTACACCTGCGGATTTGGTTCGTTCATCGGCTACTCTGCTGCGCTGGCACTGCTCGTCAACCGCGAGTTCCCCGAGGTCTCCTTCGCCTATGCGGCGTTCCTCGGACCGTTCATCGGCGCGGGCGTGCGACCCATCGGCGGCTGGGTCGCGGACAAGGTCAACAGCGGCTCGAAGGTCACACTCTACTCGCTCATCCTGATGCTCGTCGCCTGCATTGCGACCGTTATGGGCATCCAGTCACATAACTTCCCGCTCTTCTTCGGATCGTTCCTCGTGCTCTTCTTCTCGACGGGCTTCATCAATGCCGCATGCTTCCGCATGATCCCGTTTGTCTTCAACAACCCCGTGCACTCCTCGCTCGTCACCGGATTCACAGCGGCGATTGCGGCATACGGCGCGTTCCTCATCCGAAGATCTTCGGCTGGGCGTATGGAACGCAGGGCAGCGTTATCCCCGCGTTCTACATCCTCATTGCCTTTACCATACTGACCATCATCATCACATGGTTCTTCTACGCACGCAAGGGCTCTGGCATCAAGTGCTGAGGCTGCGAGAGGCACTGATAGATTCAGCACTTCCCTAGCACATAAAAGCAGAACTGCCGTACAAAGGGGCAACCCCCTTGTGCGACAGTTTTTTATCCCAGCTCCCATCTTGCACACTCCGCACCCTATGCTATAATGAAAATAAGATAAGAAATGAGGAGCACGACACCGTGGAATGCAAAGCAATCCGAAACATGGCAGACGACGACAATAAGACACTCAACTATAAGATGAAGCTCCTGCTGGACATTGGACAGACCCTAATGGAGAGCGGTGCGGATTGTGCGCGCGTCATCCGCGACATGAAGCGGGCGGCAGTGCATCTGCGCATCCCCGCCGAGAACATCCAGTCCCACGTCACCTACACCACGCTCATGCTCAACGTCTGCGACGGCGAACGCTCCTTCACCCAGTTCCGCAAAATGCATGAAACACGGCGTCAACCTCGCCGTCCTCGCCGCCGTCAGCAAGCTCACATGGCGCATCCTGCGCGGCAACACGCCCATCTCTGCCGTTGAGCACGCCATCACTCGCATTCGTGCACGTGCCCTCTGCTATCCGCACTGGGGCATCGCCCTTGGCGCCGCCATCGGCTCGGGCGGCTCGTGCAAACTCTTTGGCGGCAGCTGGGAAGAGTCTCTCATCGCTACCATCGCGGCACTCATGGGCTTCATTGCACACCGCCTCAGCAACAAATACGCATTTAACCCCCTATGCCTGCGCCATGATTACGGGCTTTGTCGCAACCATCTTCGCATGGGCGATCCCGCCGCGCTCGGCCTCGGGACAATGTGGTACGCACTCGTTGCGTGCACCATCTTCCTCATGCCCGGCTTTCCCTCCGTCAACGCAGCGAGCGACGTGCTGAATCGCTTTACGACATCGGGCATGACGCGTGCCATGGACACCATGCTCATCATCGGCGGCCTGACCTTCGGCATCGCCTTTGCCATCCTCGTCGCGGGCGTGGGGAACATCTCCGACGTCCACATCCAGCCCACGGACACCTACCTCAATCAGGCAATCGCAGCAGCCCTCGCCGCCGGCGGCTTCTCCGTCATGTTCAACACACCGAAGACTCCTCGCCATCGTCGCCGTCGAGGGCATCGTCACCATGCTCATCCGCAACGTCCTCATCCTCGAGTTTGGACAGCCGCAGGCGCTCGGTTCCTTCGTGGCGGCAGCGTTTGTCGGCATCGTGGCACTCAAGGTCATCCACATCGTCCACACGCCGAAACACCCTCCTCATCATCCCGCCCGTCATCCCCCTCATCCCCTGCGTCCTCCTCTACCGTCTCCTCTTCGCTGTCCTCCACATCCAGACCATCTCCGTCGAGGAACTGCTTGAGGCACTGCGCTTCGGCGTCAACAGCATCACCATCATCCTCGCCGTCGTCGTCGGCGTCTCCATCCCGAACATCTTCATCCAGCGGCGCATCGAACAACAGCAGCAGCGCGAGATCGACGCCATCATCAAAGGCTCGTGCATCCGAGCGCTGATGAGTTCCATCAACGCACCAAAAGACCTGCCCTCTAAACCATCAGGTGATCGAGAGCAGGGTCTTTTTATGCACCAGCCACAGGCCTATGGTCAGGACACCCCGGAGCGAGGCTCTATCCCTTGATCGCACGCAACGCACGACTCAGTTCTGGCATATCCTCAGAAAATAATGTCATCGCGCATAAATCTCTACTCCCGTTCGCTTGATTTCCTCGGCGATACGAGACGTTGGCTCGATATGCGTGATATCAAACACATCCATATCCTTACCGCTCAGAGCTTCTCGCAGTTCCTCCACAAGCCCCATGAATTGAAGTCCACGCAAATTACTGTCCACGAGCAAATCTACATCGCTTTGGGATGTTGCCGTCCCCTTGCTGTAAGAACCGAAGAGAATCGCCTGTCGAATCCGATGCCCGGCAAAGATTGGCTGCAAGCGTTGTTTTATTTCATCACATGTATAAACCGTCTCCGACATATCCATCTCTCCGATCCGCACACTGCCCGCCATGACTTCCTGTATCTTTTCCGAACATCTTCATGTTATACCATACCATGACCTAAAACAAATCACAATATACGCATATATATTTATGCGCTAAGCTTCATCGTCGCTCTCCGAGGCACACTGAAAAAATGAGAAAAGACTGCTGCACGAAGACGAATCGCCTTCATACAGCAGCCTTTTGGTATACGCCATACTGCCCTACGCGCCGAGCAGACTGCCGACGATAATCCCGAGATACGTTCCAATCACATACCCCAGTGTACCGACGAGCATTGCGGGGCCGACCAGCTTATTCCACCCCTGCGAGATTGCCATCCCTGCCGCCGTCGTTGGCCCGCCGATATTCGCATTGGAGGCAATAGAATATCCTCCAGATTAAAATCGAGCAATTTCCCGCCGACCAGACAGAACAGCATATTCACAACGACGACGATCAGACAGAACACAAAGAGAAGCGGTGCATTCGTCAGTATCTCCATAATGGACGCGGGAACGCCGATCACGAAGAAAAAAATGTAGATAAAGAACGTGCCGATTTCCTGTGCACCGTTCAACGAGGACGCCTGTTTTTCAAAGAATGTGGCAAAGATCACAGAGATCAGCGTAATCCAGACATACTGACTGCCGAGGAACGTATTGGACATCTTTGTAAACCAGCTGACATCAGAGGGAATCAGCGCGCTGAACGTCGCCCCGATGAATTTCGACACGGTAACGACAACGACAGCATAGGTCATGCACATCGCAATATCGCGCAGAAATATCCTTACGTCCCCAATACTTTTGCCGCGAGCGTCTTCCGTCGTCGGATGCGCCATGTCTCTCACTTCGTCAATCAGCGGATGCGTGTAGATGCGGCGAAAAAAACGCATTTCCTGCAATACCGAGAAGAATCAGGAAATAAATTGCCATTGAGATTGTCCGCGACCGTCGTTGCCGAGACGAGCGTTCCGCTGACCTTAAAGGCATCGGCAAGTGCCGTAAAGTTCACACCGCCGCCGATATAGGAGCCGGTCATCATCGCTGCTGCCTTCGGCAGACCATCGATGGCAGAGCCGAGGAGTGCGCAGCCAATCAATGCACCGCAGATCGTTCCTGCTGCACCAATCAGAAAAATAATCACCAGACGCCCTGTCTCATGCCAGATCTTCTGCATGTTGCTCTGTAAAAGAAGCAAGGGAATCGCAATTGGAACAGCATAGCCCCAGACAACATCGTCGTAGAGCTCCGCATGGGCAGGTATGACCCCCGCATTGACCAAAACGAGTGCAATGACGAGCGCAATCACCGCGCCCGTGATGCGGGATGCCCATACATACGTCTGCTCAAGATAAATCGATGCTGCCACAGCCAGCAGCATAACGCTCATGAGCACCCATGTATTCTCCGGACTGACCAGTGTATTCATAGAAGCCTCTTTCTCATGGATCGACAAAACATCGACCAAAGAATATCACAAATCTCTCAGTTACTCAATATAAACGCGTGGAACACGCGTAGAGATAAGACAGAGGACTTCATAGTTGATCGTATGCGCCCACGCGGCGACCTCATCCACAGACAGCGTCTCCGAGCCAAACAGCGTACACACATCCCCCACCTGTGCTTCGGGAATATCCGTAACATCAATCATGAACTGATCCATGCAGATGCGCCCCGCAATGGGGGCACGCTTCCCGCAGACCTCGACCGACCCACTCCCGTAGGCACGGATGTAACCATCCGCATAGCCAACCGTCAGGGTTGCGATACGTGTCTCACGCCCCGCTATGAACGTCCGCCCATAGCCGACAGACGCCCCGGGAGGAATCGTTTTAATGAAGACAATGCGTGCACAGAACTTCATGCAGGGATGCAAATCCATACTGCGCACGACCTCAGGCGAGGGCCAAAGTCCATACTGGATAATCCCCACGCGCACCATATCAAAATCTGCATCAGGGTATTCTAGAAACCGCTGCCGAGGCGGCAATATGCTTTAGAGGAACATGAATCCCCATCGCCTCGATCGCGTTGCACGCCTCTTGGAAAAGCTGCATCTGATGTGCCGTAAAGGATTGATCCGCCGTATCTGCCAAAGCGAAATGCGACGACAGCCCTCCAGCTCCACATTGGGCAGCGCGACAATGCGCCGTGCCATATCCGCCGCATCCTTCGGAGCGACGCCGATGCGTCCCATCCCCGTCTCGATCTTGAGATGCACCTTGACCGTCTTCCCCTGCCGTACCGCTTCCCGCGACAGAGCCTCAACGAGATCCATCTGACAAACCGTCTGCGTGATATTATCGTAGACAATCTCGCTCGCATCTCTGCGCCGATCAATCCTAGGATCAGAAGCGGCGTCGTAAAGCCCGCCGCCCGCAGCTTGAGTGCCTCCGAGAGCGTCGCTACGGCGAGGTAGTCCGCGCCCTCATCGAGTGCAATGCGCGCGACGGCGACCGCACCGTGCCCATAGGCATCCGCCTTGATAACAGCACAGAGTTTTGTCTTTTTCCCGATACGCTTGCGTATCTCGCGATAGTTATGGGCGATTGCGCTGAGATCAACCTCTGCCCACGCAGTATGTCGCAGCATAGCATCCCTCGTCTTTCTAAAGAATCACCGATACATTCCGCCGCACCATCTCGACGCATCTTTTTTCGTACAGTGGAGGAAAATCTTCCACAGAGTATTCCTTTTCATCCGATTTTTTCCTCATACGGATAAAAAAATCTGCATCAATTTGACGAGCTTCATTGGATCAGCAATTTCCTAAAAAATTTTCATAAAAAATGATTAACAGGAGTATATCACAATGATGGACTGTCGGCTATATTAGAATTGAAATTCTTGCATACAGAGATTGATATATATCACAGTATCTCCATGTAAATCACAGTTTTTATCATATTATGCGAAAACAATATCATTCTTTTTTTATCCTTCATACTTTGTGAAAAATTCGTGGAATTGTGAGTTCAAGTCTGCTTCAATCGACATTTTCACTAAATTTCAATACTTGACAAAAATATCTGAATTATGCTAATATCACAATCAAGGTATACCTCTAGAGATTACTTAGTCGTTTAACCCTTCTGTATTTTATCTATGTAGTAGGAGGAAAAAACATGATTGTAGGCGTTGCAAAGGAAATCAAGAACAATGAGTTCCGCGTCGGTATGACTCCCTCGGGTGTTGAGGCAATGCGCCGTGCCGGTCATACGGTTCTGATCGAGGAGAGTGCCGGTGTTGGCAGCGGCTTCACGGATGCCGACTACAAGGCAGTCGGCGCCGAGATCGTCTCGGACAAGAAGGCTCTGTTTGATCGTTCGGAAATGATTGTTAAGGTAAAAGAGCCGCTGGAGTCCGAGTATGACCTCTTCCATGAGGGTCAGATCCTCTTCACCTACCTCCATCTCGCAGCAGAGCCCGAGCTCACGAAGGCACTTCTCCAGAAGAAGGTTGTCGGTATTGCCTATGAGACGGTTCTCGGCAAGCAGGGCCGCGGCCTCCCGCTGCTCGCTCCGATGAGTGAGATCGCAGGCCGTATGTCCGTCCAGATCGGTGCTCAGTTCCTCGAGAGCCGTTACGGCGGCAGCGGCGTTCTCCTCGGCGGTATCGCAGGTGTCTCGGCCGGTCAGGTCGTCATCATCGGCGGCGGCAACGTCGGAACGAACGCAGCAAAGATCGCTGTCGGTCTCGGCGCACGCGTCACGATCATCGACCTCTCGATCGAGCGTCTGCGTCAGCTCGACGATATGTTCGGCGGCCGTGTCGTCACCGAGTTCTCCTCGAGCTACAACATCGCAAAGTGGGTCAAGGAAGCTGACCTCCTCGTCGGCTCCGTCCTCATCCCGGGCGCACGTACCCCGATCCTGGTCACCGAGGAAATGATCAAGACCATGAAGAAGGGCTCCGTTGTCGTCGACGTTGCCATCGACCAGGGCGGTTCGATCGAGACGTGCGACCACTGCACGACGCATGAGAACCCGACGTTCGAGAAGCACGGCGTTGTCCACTACTCCGTTGCAAACATCCCGGGCGCTGTCTCCCGCACCTCGACGCTTGGTATCACCAACGCGACGATCTCCTATGCGGTTGACATCGCAACGAAGGGCTACAAGGCTGCCCTCCAGCAGGTGCCCGGTCTGAAGTATGGTCTCAACACCATTGACGGTCATCTCACGAACGAGGCTGTCGGCAAGGCTCTGAACCTCCCGTTCAAGTCCATCGACGAGTTCCTTAAGTAATTTGTGAACTGACTGCTGAGGGGCTGTTTCACTCTCATATATCAATATGTGCTGTGAAACAGCCCTTTTTTACAAGTTTTGTTTTACAACATTTTGAAAGAAAGGCGTGAAGGCTTTATGTTTTTTAAGAAAAAAACACTGGAAGACTTCAGTGCCCAGCGTAAGGACAGCGGTATGCTCCGCACGCTGAGCACAGTGGACCTAACCTTCCTTGGCATCGGCGGCATCATTGGCTCGGGCGTGTTCGTTCTGACCGGTATTGGTGCAGCACGCTATGCAGGGCCCGGTATTGTTCTTTCCTTTATTGCAGCAGGTCTCCTCTGTATGCTCGTCGGTCTTGCCTACGCAGAGCTGGCATCGCTCATCCCGGCGGCGGGCAGCGCATACGCCTATACGTTTGCCTCCCTCGGTGAGGGCATGGCGTTCCTCTGCGGATGGTCACTGATCATCGGCTACATCGTTACCGCGAGTGCGGTCGCCGTCGGATTCTCTGCCTACTTCTCCGGGATGATGGCATCCCTGGGCATGGAGATACCGAAGGCACTCCTCACAACGGCACCGGAGGGCGGCATCATCAATCTGCCCGCCGTCGTCATCACGCTCCTCATCGGCGCCATCCTCGCTCACGGCACGAAGGAGAGCTCGCGTCTCAACACGATCCTCATCTCGCTCACGCTGTGTGCGATCGTCGCCTACGTTGTGGTCACGACGCCCCATGCGGTAGCGGCAAACCTCGATCCGTTCCTCCCGTTCGGTGCCGGCGGCATCATGGCAGGCGCAGCGGTCGTGTTTTTCTCCTTCATGGGATTCGATACGGTCGCAACCTCCGCCGAGGAGTGCAAGACGCCGGAGAAGAGTCTCCCGATCGGCATTATCGCATCGGTCTTTGTCTGCCTCTGCATTTACTCCGTTGTGGCACTTGTTCTCACGGCGACGATCCCTCACACGGATCTCGACCGCGCAGATCCTGTCGCCTACTGCCTGCGTCTCATTGGCTACACAAGCCTCGCAAACCTCGTCACGGTCGGCATCCTCTTCGGTATGATCACGACCCTCATCGTCTACATCTTCGGTCAGGCACGCGTCTTCTTCGCCATGTCGCGTGACGGCTTCCTCCAGAAGTCGATGGCAAACATCCATCCGAAGTATGGCACGCCGTACTTCATCACGCTCGTCGGCTCGGCGCTCATCGCGTTCATTGCAGGGCTGCGTGCCGATGCTCTACATCGTTGAGCTCGCGAACACCGGTGTTCTTGCGGCATTCTTCATCGTCTTTGTCGGTCTGATCCAGCTCCGCCGCAATTCCCCCGATCTGCCGCGCACGTTCCACTTCCCGGCGCTCTACCTCTTCGCACCGATCGGTATGGCGGTCTGCCTATATCTGATCTGGGCACTGTCGGCGGTCACAAACATCACATTCATCGTGCTGATGGTGATTGGCTTCTTCTTCTACAACAGCTATGCGCCAAAGCATCGCTGCTGGGATAAGGCCTCCTCAAGCAGTGCGAACGGTGAATCATCCTACAGTGACAGCACCGCATCGTCCTAAGTATTTTCTCCTGTAGGCAGCTGGCTGCTGCAGGAAGACGAAAATGTCTTCCTGCAGCAGCTTTTTCTATCCTCCGTCGTCATGGAAGATAGATTTCGCAGTGGACTATGGTACGACGTTTATTTTGTGTTAAAATAGAAGTGTTTTGAGTAATGTAGGAGAGTGACATGAGCGGGCGGTACGGGTGAGATTGGTGCGGCACTTTGTCGTGCGTTCGTCCTCGTCTGTGCCGCCGGGCTCGTGCTCACTGCGACAGCAGCACTGCTCACGCGTGCGGGGATGCCCTTTGCGGGCGCGTATACGGGAGGCGTGCTCGTTGCTGCGGTCGGGACGCTCATCGTCTCGCGTAATGGTGCAACGCGAGTTCTCCTCCTCCCCAGCCATCACGGCATGGCTGGTCTACGAGGAGATCATCGCGCGCGGCATCGCATGGCAGGGATGTACTCATTGTCTCTGCTGTCACAGCGCTCACAGGTGCGCTGCTGATGCGTGCCGCATCCATGGGGCGCATGATCGACGCACTCCCGCCCGTGATTCGCACGGGCCTCCTGCTGTCACTCGCGCTCGGGATGCTGACGCAGGCGGCACAGGCGGCGCGCATTCTCCTGCCGTCGCCGTGGGCACTCACGATGGGCGGTATGCTCTCCGACCCGCTGACGTACTTCACGCTCGTCGGCGTTCTCCTCGTACTCCTGCTCTATGTGCGGCAAAAGAGCTGGCTCTGCCCATCGGCATTGGCATCGTTCTGCTGCTCACATGGGCGGAGGGTTCTGGAAATCCCTGCTGCGCCGTTTTTTTGCAGCCCGAGCTTGCTCTGCCGCTCATGGCAGGGAGGACAGGGACACCTCGATGTTCCCGCCGCCATCGGCCTCGGCATAGCACTCCTCATCGCACTCACGGTGGAGAGTGCTGTTCTCTCGGCAGAGGGGCGCGTCCACCCGCCAACCCGACACGCCGCTCGCACGGCTCTTTGCCGTCAGCGGCATCGGCAGTCTCCTCGGTGCATTTCCGCTCAGTATCACACCGATCTCTGCGGCGCTGCCCGCTGCGGAGGAGCGGCGCATCAGCGGTATCCCGTCCACGGCAATAGGGACGGCACTGCTGCTTTTCCTGCTGCTCCCCTGCGCGCCGCTGCTCGCGGCACTGGCGGAGTTCCCCGCCGCACCGGCGCTTGCCCTTGCCGTGCTGGGGCTCATGGCTACTGGCGCGCCCTCGTGCACGCTGCAGCGGGCAAAAACGTCTCACGCTGTGCGACGCCGCCGTCCTCGCCATCTTCGTCCTCGCGTCCCACGACCTGCGGGACGGGGCTGACGCTGCCCTGCTGACGTGGGTGCTGCTCGCTGACAGCGGGCGGGACGCATCATGCCATACACCGCAGCACGATCGTGCTGACGGTCATTCTTATTCTGTCGCAGCTCTTTCCATGGCTGCCGTAAAAGGTATGCGGAGGCTCTCCGCGTGCCCGCAATATGGGAGGTACATTTTTCTTGCGTAGGATATTCTTCTGCGCGGCTCACTCGCCGCAGCCCTTGGACTTTTCATTCTGACAGCAAACAGCGCCGACGCACGCCGCGTCCGCTGATCCAAATACGGCGACAAAGGTGCATACGGAGCGCGGCACGGACACGTCGACGGACGATTTCCGCGCACGGATCAGCAATCTCCTGAAGCAGGCGGAGGGAGGCAGAGGAGCCGAACAGCATCCGCCCTCAGCGTCCCCAAGACGCTCTCGGAGTACGATACGGCGATCATCGGAACACCGCTCGCGAGCCAGCAGCAGTGCGTGGACTATCTCCTCAGCGTGAATCCCTCCCCGCCATCTCGGTCTCACCGAAGGAGCTCGTCTCCTACTACTATGAGGAGGGGGACGTGAGGGCATCCGCCCCGATGTCGCATTCGCACAGGCACTCAAGAAACGGGCTTCTCCGCTACGGCGGTACAGTCACGCCCGACCAGAACAATTACTGCGGACTGGGAACGACGAGCTCGGAGGTCAGGGGCGCGTATTTTGCCACCTCGCAGCTCGGTGTCCGCGCCCACATTCAGCATCTGCTCGCCTACGCCTCCACGCGTCAGCCGGCATTCCCCGTCGTTGACCCGCGCTACAGCCTCGTGCGCAGCGTCTACGGCACGGGTACGCTCGGCAACTGGCAGGGATCTGAACGGCCGCTGGGCCGTACCCGGCGACTCGTACGGTCAGAGCATTCTCTCGATGTTCCGCGCCATCCTTCGCAAAATAGAAAAGGAGTACGGATAGATGATTACCGTCAACAATCTCAGCCTGCAGTTCGGCAAGCGTGTCCTCTACAAGGATGTCAATCTAAAGTTCACCCCGGGAATTGCTACGGCATCATCGGCGCAAATGGCGCGGGGAAATCGACCTTCCTCAAGCTGCTCTCGGGCGACATCGAGCCGACGGGCGGCATCGTGGAGATCACGCCCGGGGAGCGTCTCGCCGTCCTGCAGCAGGATCACTATGCCTACGATGAGGTCGAGGTACTGCGTACGGTCATCATGGGACACGCACGTCTCGTGGAGATCATGGACGAAAAGGATGCGCTCTACGAGAAAGCCTGATTTCTCCGACGAGGACGGGATGCGTGCCTCGGAGCTCGAGGCAGAGTTCGCCGAGCTCGACGGCTGGAACGCAGAGACGGAGGCGGCACAGCTGCTGAACGGTCTCGGCGTCTCGGACGACAAGCATCATCTCAAGATGAACGAACTCACCCCATCGGAAAAGGTACGCGTCCTGCTCGCACTGGGCACTCTTCGGCTCGCCCGACATCCTCCTGCTCGACAGAGCCGACAAACCACCTCGACGTTGCCTCGATCAACTGGCTCGAGAACTTCCTCGCGGACTTCCCGAACACGGTCATCGTCGTCTCCCGCATGACCGCCACTTCCTCAATCAGGTCTGCACCTACATCTGCGACGTGGACTTTGGCAGATCTCGCTCTACGCCGGTAACTATGACTTCTGGTATCGGTCCAGTCAGCTCGCGCTCCAGATGGCAAAGGATGCGAACAAGAAGAAGGAAGAAGATCAAGAACTCCAGACCTTCATCCAGCGCTTTGCCGCAAATGCCGCAAAAATCCCGTCAGGCGACCTCACGCAAGAAGCTGCTTGAGCGCATCACACTCGACGATATCAAGCCGTCGGCACGCCGCTATCCGTACATTGCCTTTACCCCCGACCGCGAGGCGGGCGATCAGCTGCTCACCGTCGAGGGGCTTTCCAAAGAGGTGGATGGGCGTCAGCTGCTGAAAAATGTCAGCTTCACCCTCAAGAAGGGTGACAAGGTTGCCTTCGTCGGGCCAAACGGCGCGGCAAAGACGATGCTCTTCAAGATCCTCATGGGCGAGGAGGAAGCGGACGAGGGCACGTTCAAAGTGGGGCGTCACGACGACGCAGACCTACCTCCCCTCGGATAACTCCGACTACTTTGACGGCGTAAAGCTCAACCTCGTGGATTGGCTGCGCCAGTACTCCAGGATCCGGACGAGACATTCGTGCGCGGCTTCTCGGACGGATGCTCTTCTCGGGTGAGGAGAGCCAGAAGCGCGCCGAGGTGCTCTCGGGCGGCGAGCGCGTCCGCTGCATGCTCTCGCGCATGATGCTCTCGGGCGCGAATGTGCTCATTTTCGACGAGCCGACCGACCATCTCGACCTCGAGTCGATCACCGCCCTCAACAATGGCCTGATCTCCTTCTCGGGCACGATTCTCTTTGCCTCGCGCGACCATGAGTTCACGCAGACGGTCGCGAACCGCATCATCGAGATCACGCCCGTCGGCGTCGTGGACCGCATCTCGACCTACGACGAGTACCTGAGCAACGAGACGGTAAAGCAACAGCTCGCGGAGAAGTACAAAGCGGCAAAGTAAAGTGACGAGATGCTGAATCATGCGGACATGATCGTCAGGTATATGAACCCATACGGGGGAGGTGAGACGATGCTCGCGCACTGCTGCAAGGCACCGAAAACAAAAGCGCCGCACTGCGGCTGCGTGAGATGGTAACGGTACTGCGCCGTCACGACATCGTCCACGGTCTCACACCGGAAAAATTGCGCGCCATCTTCGAGGATCTCGTCCCACATTTGCTCAAGTTCGGCCAGATCGCGAGCATGCGCCCTGACTTTCTGCCGACGGAGTACTGCGATGAGCTGATGAAGCTCCAGACGGCGGCACGCCTCTTGCCTTCCCCATCATCCTCTCCATCGTCGAGCAGGAGTACAACCGCGACTGGAACAAGGTCTTTCGCACGATCGACAGCACGCCGCTCGGCTCTGCCAGCATCGCGCAGGCACACCGCGCCACACTCGCCTCGGGCGAGGAGGTCGTCATCAAGGTGCAGCGTCCCGGCATCCATGAGATCATGCGTACTGACCTCACGCTCATGAAGCGTGCCGCCACCTCATCCGTCTCGTCAGCAGCGACGATGTCGTGGACTTCCTGCACGCTGATGGACGAGATGTGGAATATCGCCAAGCAGGAGATGGACTTTCTCATCGAGGCGAGCCATATCGAGGAATTTACGCATCTCAACCGCGATAATCCCTTCGTCTCCTGCCCGCGCGTCCTGCGCGATCTCTCAACGCAGCACATCCTCGTCATGGAGTATATTGACGGCATTCCGCTCGACCAGACGGATGCGCTCCACGCCGCAGGAGTCAACGTCACTCAGGTCGGGCGGCGGCTCGGCGAGAACTACGCCAAACAGATCATCGAGGATGGATTTTTCCACGGAGATCCGCATCCCGGCAATATCCGCATCCGCAGCGGCAGCATCGTCTGGCTCGACCTCGGCATGATGGGGCGTCTCAGCAACCGCGACCGCACGGCTCTGCGGCGCGCGATCATGGCACTCGCCACGCACGATACCTTCGAGATGAAGGCCGCCATCCTCGCTCTCGGGATCGTCAAGGGACGCATCGACCATGCACAGCTCTATCAGGACATCGACGTCATGATGGAGCAGTACGGCTCGCTCGACTTTACCGACGTCACATGGGCGTTCTGACGAATCAGATTCTCGGCATCCTGCGGATGCATCACATCGGCTGTCCGAGCGGGCTTGCCATGTTTTGCACGCGGTGTCATGACCGTTGAGATTGTCAGCGCCGCTGCGCCTGAGGTCAGCTTCCTGAGATCTTTGCACGCAGCCTTTCGCGGGATTGTGCGGGGCATGACGTGGCGCGAGGGGCTCTCAAAGGCACGGCAGGAGGGCATCATGCTCCTGCGCAAATCCGTGCAGATCCCCGGAGCAGCTCGCCGACCTCCTCAAGATGACCATGGGCGGCCAGACGAAGCTCAATATCGATCTCACGGGGTCGGAGGAGCCCGTACAGCGTCTCGACAAGATGATCAACAAAGCTCATCATCTCGCTTCTCTGCGCGGCACTTCTCATCGCATCGAGCACGATCTGCACCACGAATATGCAGCCACAGATCGGCGGCATCCCCTCCTCGGCATCCTCGGCTACCTCATCGCATTCATCCTGAGCCTGCGGCTCATCTGGGACATTCACAAGGAGTGTAGAGCTGTGCGCGGCATGCGGCGCCATTACCGTTGGGCGCAACGAAAGGAAGAAATCTGGCAGGCGGCACGGGAACTCGTCACGGAGATCCTGCGCACGAACAATATCACCCCGCTGACATCGGCGCCGCCATCTTCAGCGTCACCGAGGATCTCACGGCGGCATTCCCACGGCGGGCGTGCGCCGCATCCGCAGATTCGACCTCGTCCCCCTCTTTGACGCGCGCCAGTGCGCCATCGAGGCAGCCTCCCGCGCTGCATCCGCATCCTCCTCCTCGTCAACACGGATCTGCCGCAGGCGACATCCATCATATCTACCTGCGTGCAGCGGCAGGGCTGCAGCGGATTTGGAGAGTTAGGGCGGTTACAGAAAAAGCGTTGTTGCAAATGCAGCGACGCTTTTTCTCTAAACAACAACTCATATTTTCAAAGACATTTTTATACATGCTGTACAGGGTGCATAGGGTCGAGCCAGACTATCCTGTACCTTCTCCCCAGACCTAAAAAGCCCTGAACTTCCTCCTGTAAAATGTTTGCGCCCGCATCGTACAATATACGAATCGTCTCTTTGTTCACATTACCATCTGCTTGTATTCGGCAATCTATCCTAGCATGAATTAGGCGATCGGACATCTCTCGGATATGCTGCACAGCAGATGTCTGAATTTTTTGGCCGGAAAAACCTGGATTAACCGTAAGTTTCAGTACCCATGCACATTCTTTCGCCAGATCAACAAAATCATCACGAGGAGCGCTCTCCGCTCGATAGGCGAGAACAGGCTGTGCACCAGCAGAACGAATCTTATCAAAAATAAGTTCAGGCTTCTTCATCGCTTCAGCATGTACGGCGACATAGTCCAGCTCATAGCGTGAAAACACATCAACATATCGTTCTGGATCCTCTGTCGCAAGATGCAGCTCTATAGGAAGACGACTCCTCTGTCTGAGATATGGATACAACAGATCACCTAATATAAGACATCGGTTAAATTTTTCCATCCACGACATCATAGTGCCAAAAAGAAATATCCGAAGTGTTGACTTCATCGATGACATCGTTCAGATGTCCAATATCCATACAGGAAACAGAGGCTGAGACAGCAAGTTTACCGCCAGAAAGATTTTACCTCTCTACCCACGTTTGCATCTCACTTTCTCATACTCCATCATATATGCAACGCGGTCTGCATATTTCCCCCAATGGCTCCGTATTCAACCATATCTTCGTAATCTCCCATGCCATAGCTTCGGCAATCACGCGAGCACCTAGGCATAAAATATTTGCCGCATTATGTGCCCGTGTCATCTTCGCAGAGAATAGATCTGAAACCAATGACGCACGAATTCCCAGCACCTTAGTGGCCATCATTGACGATACCAATTCCTGTCCCACAGATCAGGATTCCCAATTTCTCCTTCGGATGAGCTGCTACTTCTTCCGCAACCGCAATGGCATAAGTTCCCGAATTGACGGGATCCTTGCAAAAAGGTCCCCTATCTTCTATTTGATAACCATTCTGTTCAAGTTCTTTGATTAAAAACATCTTCATCTGATATCCAGCATGATCGGAGCCAAGTACAATGACAGGTTTCACGATTACCCCCCTAAACGATACAGAGAATTCAATGGAAATGGGCACAGTTTACGATATACTGTGCCCATTGGTTATTGGTTATTTCTTATTTGTACCTATCCAATCGGGTGCATAACGATCTTTGTTGCTTCTCCGCTCTTAAGAAGATGATAGGCGCGATCCCATTCATCGATCCCTACTTCGTGGGTAATCATCTTGTCGGCATCGATCTTCCTCTCACTCATAAGCTTCAGGGTGGGCTCCCAATCATGCGTGTTTTGACTGCGGCTGCCGGAAACCATTAACTCCTTCTGAATGATCTTGGAGAAGTCCACAGGAACCTCATCCTTCGCGAAAAGACCAACCTGTACGTACTGTCCCTTCTTTTTGAGAAGATCCATGCCAAGATGCATCGACGGCACGGCACCGGTACAATCATAGCAAACATCGGCGCCATAACCATCTGTCAGCTTCTCGACAAGTGCTTTGACGTCTTCCTTCTGAACATCAACGATGTGTTCGACACCGAACTTTTCCTTCGCGATCGTAAGGCGCCCCATATCCTGTGTCAGTCCAGTCATGACAACGCGGCCGCCATATGCCATAACGACCTGTGCCACAAGTAGGCCAATCGGTCCAGGTCCAAGAACTAAAACTATCGCGCCTTTGTTGAACTTCGCCTTATTAACACTGTGGTGCGCACAAGCAGCAGCTTCGGTAATGGATGCCTGCCGTGTCGTCACATTCTCTGGGAGAATATGCAGACTCTTGGCGCGTGTCAGCACGTACTGCGCCATGGCACCATCCTGCTGTGTCCCAAGCCCCTTGCGGCTGGAACACAGATTATACTCACCGCGTTCACAGTAATGGCAGTGTCCGCAAATGGTGAAAGTAGTCTCAGAAGTAACGCGGTCACCAACTTTGACATTCGTAACACCAGATCCAACTTCAGCAACAACACCAGCAAACTCATGTCCTATCGTCAGACCTTCAGCATTAACATTATAGTGCCCTTCAAACGTATGGAGATCACTTCCGCAAATCCCAATATATTCGACACGCACCTTGACCTGTCCTTCGCCGACAACAGGCTCCGGCTTGTCGAGAATCTCCCAGTTTCCTGCACCCTTCTTGGTCTTAACTAAAGGCTTTCATTGATTTTTCCTCCCTCACTCCCATAACGAACAAAAATCTTATTGTATCCTCTTTCCTGTTCTTGATCATATCAAAGACATTATTCACTTTACTCAATGGGAACTTATGAGAGATAAACGGTTTAAAGTCAATCGTTCCATCCTGAAATGCTGCAATGCTTTTCATCCAAGCAGGTCCAGGGAATGGAGCCGCATAGGAATTCCAAAAAACCACGCAGGGTAAGTTCATGACGGAAGATGCTCTCAAAAGACTTTTCTTTCAAAAGAATATCAGAGCGAGCAAAGTACCAAGAATCCTACCTTTCTCGCTTCTTTGCCACCAGCAGGCACTGTTCCTGCGTGATCTTCGATCCCGCCGTCTCCATGGCAATATCGACACCTTTTCCATGTGTCAGTTCAAGAATGGCCTCAACGGTATCTTGTTCCATACCATTGACACACTCATCTGCTCCAAGTGCGCGCGCCTCTGCTAGTTTTTGTCGATGAAATATCTACTGCATAATACGACGAACACCTGCCATACGGAACCATGCCAGTGCAAGCTGACCAATCGTTCCACAACCGAGTACAGCAACGGTATCCCCCAATACAGGCTGTATTCCAAGTACTCCATAAAGAGAGACAGCACACGGCTCAAGGAGAGCAGCCTCGATAAGATTCACATCACCTATCACGACAGCATTTGTTGCAGGAACACGGCAGTACTCAGCATATCCCCCAGGCATATCCGCACCCAATCATCTGTGCCCCATCACACATGGACACATATCCTGCACGACAATTATCACAAACATTACATGGAATAAATGGCTGAACTGCCACGTTGTCTCCAATATGAAATTTCTTGACATTTTTCCCAATTTCAACAACAGTTCCGGAAAACTCATGCCCAGGAACACCAGGAAGCGGATATTTCCAACCACTTAGTATGCGTGGAGAATCCGATCCGCAAATACCACACGCTGCAACGCGTACAATAATATCATCCACACCGCAGGTTGGATCTGGAAAATCATCATAACGAATATCACCAGTGTTATATATAACGCCTGCTTTCACGATTTACCCTCCATATTCATATAGCGCAAAAATATCTGCACCTAATATGAAGCCCCAATTGCTCAATACCTCAAGGTTTGAACTATCGGGGCTCTCATGTTCAAGACATAACAATATGCGTATTAGAAGAACTGGAAGATCTTTATCACTGCCCAATTAAGAGTTGCCTCCAAGATCAAGACTCGAAATCATCGTCGTATTTGCCGGCATCTGGAATTGTGCATCAATTGCCATGGAAGTATGGAACTCAGCAATATTTGTTGCCATCAGCAGAGCAAGCCCCATAACAACCATACCTGCTAACACAGAGTGGACAATATTTCCACGTGCTGCACCAACAATAAATGCTACATAGAAGCAAATTGTGGCAAGATCGCCGAACGGAAGAACGTTATTCCCGGTATAATGACCGAAAGAAAAAGCGTACATGGAACCAGTACGAGTGCCGTAGCAATAACAGCCGGATGACCAACTGCAACAGCCGCGTCGAGACCTATCGTAAGGTCACGATCTTTTGCCAAAATCTTTTTTCTGCAGATAAGCTTTTTAACGGACTCAGAAACGGGAATAAGTCCTTCCATCAGGATCTTAACCATACGCGGCATGAGGAACATGACGCCTGCCATAATAACACCAATCTGGAGAATTTTTGCAGCGGGTACCGGCCAGTGCTCCCAAGACAAGGCCAAGAATGAGACCCATCATAAGCGGCTCACCAAAAATACCAAAACGCTTCTGGATAGCATCCGGATCAGCCTTAAGATCCTTGATAACAGGAATCTTTGAGATAACCTTTACAATAGGGATACCGATCAGCCCCTGTGCACATGTTGAGCTCGTAGGAAAAGAAAGTCCTTCCATGCCAAAGTAATCCCTGACCATAGGTGCAGTCCAATCAGCAATCTTCAAGACGGCAATTTCATAAACAACTCCTGCGATAATGAGCAAGAATCCAGTTTCCTCCTGTAAGTACAAGCACTGTAGCAGAGGCTGCCGCGAAGTGCCAGTAGTTCCAAATATCGATATCAACAACATTTGTTGTTTTTGGTCGCGAGCATAGCGATGTTGACGAGCATACTAATTGGAATCATAATTGCGGCAATTGGCGATGCCCACGTCATAGCGGCAGCTGCTGGCCATCCAACATCAATAATGTTCAAAGCCAGACCATAACGCTCAACCATCTGATGGGTTGTATCACCAAGGTTGGACGTCAGAAGACCAATGACCAGATTGATGCCGACAAAACCGACACCAATAGTAATGCCGGATTGAAAAGCCTTTTTAAAGCCCTGACCAAAGCACATCCCAATAATCGTGATAACTATTGGCAGCATAACTGTTGGACCCAAGCCAAGAATAAACTGTACAACCTCTAAAACCATGATTTTATTCCTCCATTCAGCGAGATCTTAGATTCAATCACTGCAACGCGCTCAGAATTTCCTGATCTGTCTTTTTCCGTCTGCATGCCAGTAAGATAACTTACTGCCTTCACTACCGGAATTTTATACTCACGGGATGGAATTGTTGTCGTCACAAGCAGATCAGCCTGCTCTTCATATGTTCCAATCTCAGCGATCTTGCACTGAATTACTTCTGCTTCAATGCCATTATTCTTTAGAAGATCCTCTACTCTCTTGCATACAACCGTTGATGTGGCTATCCCAGTGCCGCATGCAACCAAGACACGTTTCTTATCTGCCATTTTGAATATCCTCCGTTTTTCTTTACTCTAACTACATGGATTTTAATAAAGGTACTCTCATCAACTTGATTCACTACTCCGCCGCCTGTGACAGATGGTTCTTTACAAAGGAGCAAATCTCCTTTGCCGACATTCCTTGTTTGACAAGCTTCAGAGCGTCAGCATCCTGCAAAATTCCCATCAAATTCTGCAGCAGTGTCAGCTGAGCATGAGCCTCCTTCATTGCCAGCATAAAGATACAATCGACAGATACTGTCTCTGTATCATCTCCCATGATAACGAAATCTACTGGATTTTTGAGCCGTGCGATGCAGACTGCAGGGGTATTTACATGTTCCACGTCAGTATGTGGAATCAGCTACCACCCATCACTGTCGGCAGACCGGTCGCAAATACTTTCTCTTTCAATGACTGCATCCGCATAACTTTCCTTAACATAGCCATGCTTTTGAAGACACTTCGCAGCCTGACGGAGAAGATCGAACTTATCTTTTGCATCCACCTCCATGAGTACCAAATCCTCACTAAATGCAACGTCCATGCTCTTCCTCCTTCCACTATCAATAATATGATTTTATTATACCTCCTTCATGACTTTCTTCATAGACGCATCTATTTCCTGAAATATTTCTGGAAAGCGGAAAAGTAAAGTTTATGCGGTAAATTGTTTCCGTAATTATAAATACTAAAAACAAAATTTTCAACAATAAAAAGCGGTTATAAAAACCGCTATAAATTCTTCAATGAACTGTTCATACGACTTGTGTTTCAACAAAGATTCTAAGCCATGATATTCTTTGATAAATGAATATAATTTAAGAAAAATCTTTTCCCAAAGAGGTGCTCTAATTTGTTCAATATTGAGGAGGAATACGACTCGAACAGGAAATTCTTCCCACTGAACAGGTTCTTCTAAAATAAGAACAGATATGTTTGAAACCATATGACCTGTGAGCAATGTAGGGGAATAGCAACGAAGTCTCCTATCGCTGTCGATGACATATGTTCTCTCTCAAAGACCGAGCTCTTCCCTGCTGCATCCATCCATCCGTTGCGAATCGCATCATCTGTGAGAAATTTAAACACTCATCCTCGTATGAAATGATCGGTTCACATAAAACCCCTCCGGTCGGAAAAACTGCCGTACAACATTTGCATCAAGTTCATTCTCCCGATTGAATACTATACGACGAATTTTTTCAACATCATCTGCACCCAACATATGATTAACTCGTATAATCTTTGGTGAAGATACAGAAAGGGGAACAGTAGAAATAATATAATCCGCCTCTTCCTGCATTTTTCTGTCAATTTATACGCTGGAAGAATATCAATGACGTGAATACTATTACGAAAATTTTTCCTTAAGTTTTGCCTTCATAAGAACAGAAACGCCTAATCCTGCTGAGCACACAACATAGACAGTCTTCGACCGTTCCTCTTCCGCCATACTGTTTCTGCTCATGGAGGCACCAAAATGCAGGGCGATATAGCCGATTTCATTTTCATTGAATTCAATATGGTCGATATCCCGCACCATTTTTGCGGCATAGACAGCAATCTGAAATGCTAACGGATACTCCTTTTTAACTGAGCCCAGAAGTTCATTGCGAATATTCACGCGGAATTTTACACGGGCAATGGCTATTCGCAAATGAAGTGCAAGCCCATCCTTGAGATATTCATCCGCCGTAAAATCCAAGCTGAATTTTTCATCCACATCAACAAGAATCTTTTCAACAAGATCCTTGATATGCTCATCATTTACCACAGTGCCAACATTCAGCAGCTTCTTACCAGTCAAAAGGCACTGCGTAAGATAAAAAACTTCACTATATGGAATATCTACGCCAATACTATCCAAAATTTTGTTGGAAATCTCTTTCGCTGCATTATATTCGAATGCAGCTTCCAACTTTTGTGCCACGCTGGAGCGGCATTCAATACTATGCCCTGTTAACGAACGCTGAACAGAAAGGGCAGTCTGTACAGCGAGATCGTGTCTCGCCGAATCTGTTAGCTGAAGACTGCGAACTCCTCCTGCCTGTGACAGTATTTCTTCCATACGATCATAATGGATTCGATCAAAAAGCAGATCGCACAGTCTCTTATCCTGAACTTCATGAAGGTAATCAACAAAGAAACTACGCAAGTCACCCTCTGCCCCTTCTATGCGCAGGCCTTCCCTCTTGTACTGAACAAGCTGAATATCATAAACCTCAAATCGTGCCCGTGTGCCTTTAAGATATGACTTAACCGTCGATAATCCAACATACATTTCATCCGCGAGCATCATTTGAGTGATGGATATATCTCTCAGACAACATTCCAGAAATCTGCTGATAATATAGTTCTGCTGATCTTCTGCCCGGGTAAACCCAACCTTCCCGTTCTCACCTCCAACGAGCTTCAGGAGATCTGACGTGCTCTCTCTCTGCTCTATTTTATAGCCGCCTGGGAGCTGCCAGAATTTTTGTCTGACAATCAACAAATAACTCCTGCAAAGATTTTATATCAGAGCGAATGGTACGAGATGAGATATTAAACTTTTTCGCAAGCATTTCTCCGGTTACACCGTCCGCGTTATGAAGGAGTACTTCTAAAATCTGCTTATACCGTTCCTGCTTTTGCATTCTCATCCCTCCCAACATAAAAATCATCCAGTAGATGGAAAACATTATCCTAAAGTGAGTCCATTTATGAACTTACAACTTCTCCAACAAATCAAACTTCATGATAGCATAAGAGCCGCAGGAGATGCTCTCCTGCGGCTGCAACACACTACTGACAAAGTAATTACCGTTTGCGCATCCACGCAGGGATGTCGATGATGTCCGTGCCGCCTGCGCCGCTGTTCGGTTCAACGACGTTCATACGACTCTGTCGACCGCTCGAAGGCGGAACGATGGCAGAAGCAGGACGTGCCTGCGGCTGTAGGGGAGGAGTCTGCTCTTTCGATGCACTCGGCGCGCCGCCAGCCAGGAGGCATACGGATCCAGTCCTCCGCAATACCGGAAGGAGATTCTTCCTTCACTGCAGTATCCGCCATGCTTCCCACGCTGTTATTGCCGCCGTCAAACCCCGTTGCGACGACCGTGACACGAACGGTATCCCCAAGGCTCTCATCGACACCAACGCCCCAGATGATGTTGACCTGATATCCATTCACCGCGTTCGTAATCATCCCATTGAGCCACTCGGATGCCTCGTTGACCTCGTACATGCTGAGTGCCTTTGAACCCGTGAAGTTGATAATGACGGCTGTCGCGCCCTCAATGCTCGTCTCAAGAAGCGGTGACTCAATTAGCTGTCTTTGCTGCTGCAATCGACGCACCTTCGCCGCGTGCCTCCCCGATGCCCATGATTGCTGCGCCGCCATTCGACATGATCGTCTGGACATCGGCAAAATCGAGGTTCACGACACCCTGATTCGTAATGAGGTCGGTGATGCCCTTGACGCCCTGCCAGAGGACGTTATCCACCTTACTGAATGCCTCAGTAACCGGCGTACTCTTGTCGATGATTTTCATTAGGCGGTCGTTTGGAATGGTGATGATGGTGTCGACATGCTGCTGGAGATTCTCAATTCCAGAGTCTGCGTTGCGTGCACGCGTCATGCCCTCATAGGAGAAGGGACGCGTCACAACGGCAACGGTCAGTGCACCGACCTCACGGGCACATTCAGCAACAACCGGCGCAGCCCCCGTTCCCGTACCGCCCCCCATGCCGGCAGTGATAAACACCATATTGGCGTTGCGCAGAGCTGCAACGATCTTCTCACGGCTCTCATTTGCGGCAGCTTCGCCGATCTCTGGTTTTGCCCCGGCACCAAGGCCATTTTTTCCGATCTGAATGCGTACCGCTGCCTTGGATTGAAGCAGCGCCTGTGCATCCGTATTGATTGCAATAAATTCGACGCCCTGCAAACCGGAGTCGATCATGTTGTTGACAGCATTTCCGCCGCCGCCGCCAACACCGACAACGATGATCTTTGCAACATCTTCAAAGTTATCATCCATTTCGAACACAGTCTCAGCCTCCATGTAGGATTTATCATATATTCTGTAATAGACAGCAATTCCCTTATATATTTTACCATGAAAATCGTTATATTTCCATAGAAAAGTAAAATTTTTAGACAAAGGAGGCTATGCTCTTCCTAAAAGATTGGTTTCACTCACGGATTTCGCAACATTGATTTCGCCCGCCATGCGGTAGTCGCGCAGGAGATAGCGGCGCAACATAGCGAGGTTCTTGAACATACGGAAGCCGAACGCAAGCAGCGCGACATAGTACAGATCGATGCCGAGACGGTCTCCGATAAAGACGAGCACCGCTGCAAGCAGTGTGTTCTGAGAAGAATCCCGTCACAAAGACACGCTTGTCGAACCGCTCGGAGACCACGGCGCGCAGTCCGCCGAAGGCAGCGTCGAGGGCGGCGACGAGGGCGACGGAGAAGATCTTCGAATACGCAACGGGAATGACGAGCGGGCTGCTGTAGCCGATCACGAGCCCGAGGAGAACGCTGACGATAACGATGTAGATCATTTGCTTTCCTCCTCACGCTCTGTCGTCTCACGGGCATAGGACTGCCGTATGCTGCCGCGATACGGTGGGATATAGACATCGTTGCTCGCCTTGATGTCGAGCTGATGCCCCAGACGCCGAGCGTCTCCGCCACGCCGCCGCGCATGCGCAGAGCATTTCTCGAGAGTTTTCTTATCGCCGATGGCGCGGATCTCAAACGGTGCGGACGAGCGCACGTTGTTCACGGAGAGTGTCGGCCCCGCACAGCGAATTTCGGATGTCCCCGTCAGGCGCTGTCCATTGATGGCGATGGTTTCTGCGTCGCGGCGCGCAGCTCGTTGACAACACGCAGGGAGGTCGTCGTCATGGATGACGTAGATTCGGGCTCTCCCTCGCCTTGCGGGCTTCGTGCTGTCGTCCATGCGCACGATCACGCCCTCGCCCTTCGAGCGGCACGGAGTGCCGCGCGATAGCGCAGGAGATCCTTATCCTGCTGATTGTCTCGTACCGCTGCCGCCGTCTGTATCTTGTGCAGTTCCTCACTCAGCTCGTCACGCTCGTGCTCGGTCTGGGCAGGCGGTCGGAGATTTCTCGATGCGCTGCTGGGAGAGGCTCCTTCGCGTCCTGCGCCGTACGGAACCGTAATGGCGACCATAACCAATCAATACACAGACGAGGGCGATGAGCCACCCGCCGCGCCGGAAATTGTTCCATTTATTTTCCTCTGCTGTTTTTGTCTGCCAGCTTTGATGAACGGTGCATCATAGCTGAAATCCACATACTCTACGGCATGCCTGTGGTTTTCTGATCGCGCAGGGAAGTCCTGTGCAGCTGCCTTATCCGGGATCCCCGTCAGCCGCCCGAGGCGGATGGGGAGCGCCGTCTTGGTATAGGCGACGACGGCATCGGGCTTTTGATGCTGACCTCCGAGATCTCACCACATCCGCTGGGTCAATGCGCGAGGAAGCTGATCACCTGCGCGACCTGCGGGTCGTTGTTGTCATCGCCGATGTAGAGGTCGCGCAGCTTGACTCCTGTGATGATGGGGGATGTCTGCCCCCTTGAGAGAGCGATAGCTCGCAATCACCTTGCCCTGTCGATCAAAGTCGAGATAGCCGTAGTCACAGGCGACTGTCGCGACGGGAATGCGCTCGACGATGTCCATCTCGATCTTGTGCGGCAACTGGCGGCGGACGACGGCTGACTCGATGCGCAGGTCGCGCAGGAGATTCGTCGTCATCTCGTCGGTCTTTAGCTCAAAGAGCGCTGCCCGTAGTGGATCCAGTGCGATCTCACAGAGCTCATTCTCATCGAGATGCACGTTCCATGAACGACGAGCTGCTGAAAAGTAAAGAGCGGCGAGTACACGAGAACGGCGATAATGCCGCTCGCACACAGGAGGTAGAACGCCCCGCGCAGAATGCGACGAGAGCTCATCGCCGATACCCCGCCAGCGCGAGGATTCTTTCGCACAGCTCGGGGAACTCGATGCCGAGCGCACGCGCCGCATCGGGGACAAGCGAGGTCTCTGTCATGCCCGGCACGGCGTTCAGCTCAATGACGTAGGGGCGATTCTCCGCACTCAACAGGAGATCGACGCGTGCGAGGCCGCTGCAGCCGCAGGCGGCGTACGCACGACGTGCCAGCTGCTCGACCTCAATGCGGCATGCATCGGAGAGCTGTGCCGGGACGATATGCGTCGATGCCCCCGGGGTATACTTGCTGTCGGAGTCATAGCGTCCCGAGGCAGACGGATCTCGATGACGGGCATGACCTCCGCCGCTGCGGGAGTGCCCCAGACGGCGACGGTCAGCTCACGCCCCACGATGAACTCCTCGACGAGCACCTCGTCGCCATAGGAGAACGCTGCATCGAGCGCGGGCGAGAGCTCTCATCCTGCGTGACGATGTAGACGCCGATGCTCGATCCCTGCTCCGGCGCCTTGACGACAAGCGGCAGGGAGAACGCCGTCCGTATCTCACGCGGCGTATCCGCCGCACGCTCGCTCGCATAAATGGTCAGGGTCAGCGCGGTGTCGGAATGTCCCTCGGCCGCGAGTACGCGCTTTGTCATGATTTTATCCATGGTCAGTGCGGCGGCGCGCACACCCGAGCCCGTATACGGAATACCGAGCATGTCGAGCGTGCCCTGCAGGATACCGTCCTCGCCGTATCCCGCGAAGGGCATTGAACACAATCGCGGATGGAGTGCCTGAATCTCCTCGGCGAAGGTCGCGGGTTCAGCTCCATGCCGACGGCGGATAGCCCTGGCGCAGAGCGCCTGCAGTAGAGCAGCGCCCTGAGCGGCGCGAGACCTCTGCCTCGGAGGAGGCCGCCGCATGACGACGACGATCGGATACGCATCCGACTCGCGATACCCTGCCGTCCCCGCCGTTCCTGCGTGCAGCTGTGCGACGAGGGTCTCGCCGACCTCGAGGATGTTGCCCGCGCCCATCGTGATGACGAGGTCTCCCCGCACGCACCTGCTGGGCGAGATAGCGCTCGAGATCCGCACGGTCAGGGCAGGTAGACGACGTCCCTGCCCCGTCTGACGCACGACTTCCTCCATCACAGTTTCACCGCTGATGCCCGGGATCGGTGTCTCCCGCCGCATAGACGTCCGTGATCAGAAGCGAGGTCGGCATCCGCAAAGCATTTGCCGAACTCCGCGCGCAGGAGCTGTGTCCGCGAGTAGCGATGCGGCTGAAAGACGCAGATGAGCCGCTCAGTTCGTCTGCCGTGCCGCCGCAAGGGTAACGGCAATCTCCGTCGGATGATGCGCATAGTCGTCCACGACCCAGACGCCGCGTTCCTTGCCCTTGGTCTGGAATCGACGCTTCGCACCATGGAACTGGGCGAGTGCATCACAAATCGCAGGGAACGCCACGCCCGCGAGGCGCGCAACAGCGATGCAGGCGAGTGCGTTGAGGACGTTGTGGCGCCCCGGAATATTGAGCAGCACGCGCCCCATCTCCGTCCCGCGTTCATGAACAGTGAACGAGATCACAGAGCCGCGCGTCTCGATGTTCGATGCACGGTAATCCGCCTCATGGTCGATGGCGTAGGAATCGACCTTATGCGCTGTCTCGCGTGCGATATTGCGCAGAATTTCGTTTTCAAAGCAGAGCACCGCCGTCCCGTCTGTATCCACCTGCTCGATGAACTGACGGAACGCCGCGATGATCTTCTCCATCGTTCCGTAATGATCCATGGTCGTCTCTCGACGTTGGTCACCACAGCGATATGCGGGCGCAGCTTGAGGAAGGAGCCGTCGCTCGTCTGCCTCCCGAGACGAGGTAGCGGCTCGTGCCGAGCTTGCATTCGTCCTGAGGTCGGGCACCACCGCCGACGATGATGGTCGGCGATACGCCGACGTGGTCGAGCGTCACGCCGATCGCGGAGGTCGTCGTCGTCTGCCGTGCGAGCCCGCGACAGCGATGCCGTCGTACTCGCTGACGAGTGCCGCGTTGATGTCCGAACGATGGAGCTTTGGAATGCGCAGATCCCACGCCGCAATCACCTCGGGGTTATCGTACGGGATCGCCGTGGAGACGACGATGGCATCTGCGCCGCGCACGTGCTCCGCGTGCTGTCCGTCCGTCCACATGTGCACCAAGACGGGCAAGCTCGCCGATGAGCGGAGAGTTGCCCGTGTCCGAGCCGGATACCGTAGCCGAGCTGGAGAAGGATCTGGCCAAGGGGCTCATCCTCGCCCCGCCGATTCCGACAAAATGAATCTTCTGAATCCCCTTCAATTCCTTGGAGCAACGTATTCACCTTTCTTTTTCCGATACGCAGCGCGAGTGCTGCAATTTCCTCGCCGCCTCGGGTTTTCGGAGGTTTCATCGCCGCCGCCATCGCATCCCTGCGTGCGTCATCTGCCAGCAGGCGGTCAAGTGCCGCCGACAGCACCGTGCCCGTCAAGGCTGCGGTTGAGGATTACCTCAGCTGCGCCTGCCGCCCATGGCACGTGCATTCTTCTCCTGATGATTCTCCGCCGCATACGGATAGGGAATGAGGATCGCGGGCACCCCCGTGCCGCGAGTTCCGCCAGCCCGTCGCCCCCTGCACGAAAGACGGCAATGTCCGCTATCGCCATCGCCTGCGGCATATTGTAGAGGTACGGCACAACGCGCAGATGCGGATACTGCGATACATCGACGCCCGCATCGCGAATGCGCGCACGTGTCCCGTACTCCTCCGCGCCCGTGACGTGGAGGTACTGCACCTCTGTCTGCTGCGCCGCGCGACAGATCACCTCGACCATGGCACGGTTGATCGTACGCGCTCCACGGCTGCCGCCCGAGACGAGCACCGTCTTTTTCGACGGATCAAAAGTCAAACGTCGCCGCGCCCTCCGCCCCGCGTCGCCGTGAGCACTTCGGGGCGGATGGGCTGCCGTGACGTAGGTCTTTTCCGCTGAAAGACGCGCCGCGCATCCTCCATCCCGACGGCGATCGCAGTCGCAAAATGGGAGAGGATGCGGTTCGTCACCCCGCCACGGCGTTCTGCTCCTGCACGAGCGTCGGAACCCCGCGAGACTCGCTGCGAGGAGAATCGGCCCCGCGACGTAGCGCGCCCGTCCCGATGGCAATATCGGGATGAAAGCCATGCACGATGCCGCGTGCCCGCGCAACGGCACGCACGGCACGCCATGCCCGCAGCACATTCTCGAACAGAGATGCCGCTCAAAGCCCGCAAGATCGACGGCAATAAAATTCAGCCCTTCGCGCGGCACGATGTCCGCCTCTAGTCCATACGGCGTCCCGACGTAGAGGATGCGTCCGACGGCTCGCGCTGCTGGATCGCGGATGATCGTAGTGCGGGATAGATATGACCGCCCGTGCCGCCGCCCGATACGATGATGTTCATAGTTCGTTCACAAGCCTCTTGAAATCGCGTCCGCGCCCTCGTAGCCGCCGTACATATCAAAAGCTCGCACAGGCGGGCGAGAGGAGGACGATCTGCCCTCCGCAGCGAGCTCGCGCGCCAACTGCACGGCCTTCTCCATGTGATAGCCGACGCGGTGGATCTGTGCCTCCGGAATGCCCGCATCCCGTGCGGCTGCCGCAAATCGCTCTGCCGCATCACCGACGAGGATCAGCTCATCGACGCGCGCGTGCACGAGCTCCATAAACTCGCCCAGATCGGTCAGCTTGTCGTCGCCGCCCGCGACAAGGATGATGTGTCCGTCGAACGCCCTCGCGCCTTGATCGCCGAGTCCGTATTCGTCGCCTTCGAGTCGTTGTAGTAGCTGACCCCTCGCGAGCGCGCACAAACTCGATGCGGTGCTCAACGCCCTTGAAGGCGCGCAGGGACGGGCGCATCTCCGCGGGCGTCACTCCGGCAAAGAGCGCCATCGCCGATCGCCGCAAGTACGTTTTTCCACGTTATGTGCACCGGGGATACCCAGTTCATCGGCGGGAATCAGGACATGTCCGGCCGTCCCAGCGGATGACGATCATGCCGTCCGCACGGACGCACGCGCCCTCCGTCAGTTCCTCCCTGCGGCTGAACAGACAGACGCGCCCTCGCCGCGCGCTCCGCCATGCCGCGCGTATGCGGGTCATCGGCGTTCAGCACGAGTAGTCCTCCGCCGTCTGCGCGGCGAAAAGCTTTTCCTTCATCGCCTGATAGACCTCCATCGAGCCATGGCGCACGATGTGATCTGGCGTGATGTTCAGCTCCGCGACGATGTGTGCGTGAAAAATGCGGGTCGCTTCCATCTGATAGCTTGAGATCTCAGCGGCAATCGCCCCTCAGCAGGCGTCTCCCTGTACTACGTCGATGAGGGAACGCCGATGTTGCCGCCCACGCCGACCACAGGAAAAATGCACGCAGTAGCTCGCCGAGCAGGGTTGTCGTTGTCGTTCTAGCCGTTCGTCCCCGTGATGGCGCAGATCGGTGCACGGGCGATCTCGCCCGCCAGCTCCACCTCGGTCGTGACACGGATGCCGCGCGCGCCGCCTGCCCTGACGAGGAATGCGCTCGGGCACAGCAGGGGAAAGGACGAGGGAGATCCACCCCGCTGAGCAGTTCCTCCTTTGTGCACCAAAGACGCAGGTGATGCCCTGCGCCCTTAAATCTCAATATGCTGCTGGGTGAGCGGATCGCGTTCAGCGTCCGTCTCATCCTTTGCGTCCGAGAGCTACTCACCCTGTGCGCCCTGCGCCGCCAGATACTTTGCGGCCGCAATCCGCTGATGCCCGCGCCGATGACGAGTGCCGACTGATTATGATAGGACAATTCCCGATATCTCCCTTTGGTGAATCATTCAAAAGTTTGCATGTCACAGAGCTCTATGACACGAGCACAAGCACCCACGCCAGCAGTGCGCCGAGGGCACCGACGCCCCAGAACGTATAGACCACGCGTGTCTCTGCGCCAGCCGCCGAGCTCGAAGTGATGATGAATCGGGCTCATGCGGAAGATCCGCTTTAGCCGCGCGTCTTGAACGACGCGACCCTGCAGGGATGACGGAGAGTGCCTCACAGACGAAGATGATGCCCACGATGGGCAGGAGTGCCTCCGTCCGCGAGAGAATCGCTATGCCTGCGAGCGCACCGCCGAGGCGAGCGAGCCCGTGTCGCCCATAAAGATGCGTGCCGGATGATGATTATACCATAAAAAGCCGACGCATGCAATCTATTATCGCGGCGGAAAACGCCATCAGACTGCTGTCCGTCCCGTAGAGTAGCATTGCGTAAAAGAGTGCGGCGACCGCCACGGTGCCCGCCGCCAGACCATCGAGACCATCCGTCAAATTGACCGCGTTCGACGTGCCCACGAGGACAAAGACGACGAGGACGTAGTACCACGCGCCGATATCGAGCGACGTTCCGAGGACAGGCACCCAGACGCTCGTATCATGTCCGAGGAGATGCCGTCCGATGAGAATGGTGACAAGGGCGATACCGATCTGCCCGAGCAGCTTCTGATAAGCACGCAGCCCGAGGTTGCGCTTCTTGACCACCTTGATATAGTCGTCCGCAAAGCCGAGCAGAAAATGTCCAAGAAAGATGAAGAGTGCGAGCAGCGTCGTCACCGTGAGCGGAGCAAAGAGGAGCGTCGCGGCGGTCACAGCGAGCACGATCATCACGCCGCCCATCGTCGGCGTGCCGCTCTTCTGCTGATGGCTCGCGGGCCCCTCCTCGCGGATGCTCTGCCCGTATTTCAAGCGGTGCAGGAGCGGCAGAAAATACACACCGCTGAAGAGCACAATGGCGACGCCGTCACGACGGACAGCAGGAGCCGCAGCTGCGGGCTCAGAGTCTGAGGAGGGCTTCCATCAGTGCGCTCCTCCCCGTCAATGCAGCGATGATCTGCTCCATGCGCATCCCGCGCGAGCCCTTAAAGAGAACGGTGTCGCCGTCCACGAGATGGCTGCAGATAGGCCGCCGCATCGGCATGGGAGGCGGCATGATAACAGGCAGGGCAGCCTGCCGCCTCTGCCGTCTCATGCGTCCACTGCGCCTGTTTGCCATAGGTCACGACCATGGCAAACCCCAGCTCCGCCGCCCGTCTGCCCACGCCCTGATGTGCCTTCTCCGCCGCACGCGAGCTCGAGCATGTCCCCGAGCACGGCAATGCGCCGTCCGGGTAGAGTGCCGCTGTCGTCTCGAGCGACGCGCGCATCGAGGAGGGGCTGGCGTTGTGAGCGTCGTTGATCAGCGTCCATGCACCGACCTGATGCACCCATGCGCATCTTCTCCGCCGTGAGGTGGGTCAGACCCGCCTGCATCTCCTGCGGCGTCATGCCGAGGACAAAGCCCGCCGCGAGCGCCGCCAGCGCGTTGTTGACATTATGCCGTCCCGGCAGGGGAATGCGTATCTCATGACGCTCGCCGTCCCATGTCACCATGAAGCGCGAGCCATCTGCATGCACTGCAGCGCCTCGGCACGCACATCCGCAGCAGCGGAAATGCCATACGTCATGACGCGCACCCCATCCGCCGCACTGCTGCGCATTGCCGCGACACGTGGGTCGTCAGCGTTGAGGATCACCGTGCCGCCGGCGGAAATCGCCGTCACCAGCTCCGCCTTTGCCTTGGCAATGTTCTCGATCGAGCCGAGGGAGCTCCGTGCACCTCTCAGACATTCGTTACAATGCCGATCGAGGGTGGCGATCGGCGCGAGCGCAGCGATTTGCCCCATCCGCGCATCCCGATCTCCACGACCGCCGCGTGTCCTCCGGGGTGATGCTGAGCAGGGTCAGCGCAGGCCGACCTCATTATTGTAGTTTGCCGCCGTACGGCAGACCTTACCGCGCCCCGAGAGCACCGCCGCCGTGAGATCCTTCGTCGTTGTCTTGCCGTTCGAGCCCGTAATCGCAACGACGGGGATATCGAACTTCATGCGCCATGCGTGCGCGATGTCCTGATAGGCGCGGAGCGTATCCTCCGCCACGAGGGACACCGCCGCGTGCCGCATCGAGTGCCGTCAGTGCGGCCGCAGGTGTCTTCTGATCGACGAGAACCGCCGCCGCACCGCGTTCGAGTGCTCCGCCGCAAACGCCGTACCGTCAAAGTTCTCCCCGCGCAGCGCGACAAAGAGATCCCCGCCGCGACCTTGCGCGTGTCCGTCGTAATGGGCAGAACGGTATCCCCTGCGACGCCCCCACGACGAACAGACGCCCTCGTCGCCGCGCAAAATTTCGTCCCATGTCAGTCCGTTTCGTCGCCCTGCTCCTCATCGCCTCACGCGCCTGCTCACGATCGTCGAAGTGAATCGTTCCGTCTTTTTAGAATCTGATAGGTCCTTTGCGTCCCTCACCGAGGATGACGACCCGTATCCCTCGCCTGTGCACGCCCCTATGGCATGGAAGATCGCCGTACGGCGATCCACGATCTTTTTCGTACGGTTTATCCCCGATCACGGGAGGACGCCGCGCTCCACCTCATCCACAATTGCGGCGGGATCCTCCGTGCGCGGATTGTCCGAGGTCAGAATGGCGATATCCGCCATCTCCGCACCAATGCGTCCCATGATGGGGCGTTTCGTCCGATCACGGTCGCCGCCGCAGCCAAAGACGGCGATGATGCGCCCTTCGTCACCGCGCGTGCCGTGCGCAGGACGTTCTCCATCCCGTCCGGTGTGTGCGCGTAGTCCACGATCACAGCGAAATCCTGTCCCTCGCGCACGAGCTCAAACCGTCCCGGCACACCCGTAAACGCCGTGAGTGCGGCGGCGATATCCGTCGCTGCCACGTGCTCGGCGAGGCTCGCACCGACGGCAGCAGCGCATTGTGTACGCTGAACAGCCCCGTAATGCCCGTATCGCAGATGGAAGAGGCGTTTCCCGCCATGCATCAGCGTCAGCTCCATGCCGTCGCATGCGAGCTGCACATCCTGCGCCGTCAGATCGGCCGGATGGTCAACGCCATAGGGTGATGATCGGGCAGCGCGTATATGCGCGCATCGTCTCCGATGCCGCATCGTCAGCGTTCAGCACCGCCGTCTTGCCCTCCTTCGCACCGGGAGCGGACACGAGCTCAAAGAGATGCGCCTTGGCGCGCGCATAGTTCTCCATGGTTTTATGGAAGTCAGAGATGATCCTGCGTCAGATCTGTAAAGACCGCCGTATCGAACTCGATCCCCTGCCACGCGCCCGAGTGCAAGCGCATGAGAGACACCTCATGACGACCGCATCCATGCTGCGCGTGCGCATTTCGGCAAGCATCTGCTGAAGCACGATGATATCAGGCGTCGTATTCGACGTCGGCAGCACCTCATCCTCGATCATCGCCTGAATCGTCCCGATCAGCCCGACACGACGTCCCGCATGGCGCGGGATACGCGCACGAGATAGCTCGTCGTCGTCTGCCGTTCGTCCCCGTAATGCCAACGACACGCATGGTGCGCGCCGGATAATCATAGAAGAACGGGACGATCGTGTCCAATGCTTTCTCCAGATTTGGCACGTAGAGACGGCGACTCTCTGCGGAACGATCCACCGAGGCCCGCTCTGTCAAAAAACAGCGGGGCTCCCGCCCGCGCCACATCCGGTATGGGAAACTGTGCAGTCGACATGCGCGCCGACGATGCAGGCAAAGAGTGTACCCTCCTCGCCCTGCGCGAATCACGCTCAATGGACGCATTCCCGTCTGCGCATCCCCACGATGCGCGCTCCCGCAGGAGTGCGGCGAGTTCCTCCAAACGCTTCGTCATAGAACCTCATTCCCTTCATGCGAAAAATACGTATTGCGCGGCACGCGCATCCCGAGGCGGTCGACAGCAATCGACTCGATGCGCGACGGCGATTTCAGCTGGGCGATCTCGATCTTGAGTCGCTCGTTCTCTGCTCCAGTTGGTCTGCTCTTCTGGCGCGTCTCTAGGAGGGTGTAGCCGCTCTGCAGCACCGATGCCGCCGAGCAGCGTCACCACCATGGCGCCGAATGCGATGAGGAAGAAAAATGGCGCGCAGGCAGTTCCGCAGATTCGTATTCAGTTCATGACGAATCAGCGGTTCCTTCGGGGGCTCCATCATCTCTGCGGAACCGACGCGGGCTCGCGACCGAGATACTCTTCTTTCTGCGCCAACATGCGCTCCTCCTATCGCTTGATCTTTTCTGCCACACGCAGCTTTGCACTGCGCGCGCGCGTATTCGCACGGCACTCGGCGGCACTCGCCGCACGCGCCTTGCCGATGAGCCGCACCTCGGGCGTGCGCCCGCAGACACAGATCGGCGTATGCGGCGGACAGATGCAGCCCTGTGCCAGCCGCCGCAGTGTATTCTTTACGATGCGATCCTCGAGGGAGTGAAAGGTGATGACCGCGAGCCGTCCCCTATCCTCAGGGCATCTACGGCGGCTGTCAGCGCCCCTCCAAAATCCCGAGTTCATCGTTGACCTCGATGCGGAGTGCCTGAAACACTCGCTTGGCGGGATGTCCGCGCGCGCGCGCACCTCCTTCGGTACAGCGCGCAGTCAATCACGGCAACGAGGTCTCCTGTCGTCGTGATGGGATGCGTCTGGCGCTCCTTTTCAATACGAAGCAATGCGCTTTGCCCAGCGCTCCTCTCCATAGGTGTAGAAAATCTCCGTGAGCCGCTCCGCCGCATAGGCATTGACCACATCGTACGCGCTCGAGCCGTGCTCGCTCGATCCATGCGCATATCGAGCGGGTGCGTCCTGCATATAGGAAAACCCGCGCTCCGGCGTATCGATCTGCGGCGACGACACGCCGAGGTCAAAGAGCACTCCGTCCACGGAGGAACGCCCTCTGTCCGCGAGGATCGCGGCGAGATGGCGAAGTTATCCCGCACGAGGGAGACCTGACAGCGGACATCCGCCAGCCGCTCACGCGCGGCGGCAATCGCCGTCTCGTCCTGATCGATGCCGATCAGCGGCCCTGCTCCGACAGCTGTGCGGCGATGCGCTGTGCATGCCCTGCGCCGCCAAGCGTCGCGTCCACATAGATGCCGCTGGACGACGTTCAGCGCGGCCACCGTCTCCTCCGGCAGGACGCTCACATGGTGAAATTCTGTCATATCGTAATCCCGTAGCTCGCCAGCTGGGTCGAGATCTCCGTGATGTTCGGATCGACCTCGCCCGCATAGCGTGCCCACTTCTCCTTCGCCCAGACCTCGATGCGCGTATCCGCGCCCGTGAGGATCACATCCCTGCTTTGCAGCCCGATGTCCGCATAGTCGCGCAGATTGGCGGGCACGAGGAAGCGCCCTTGTTTATCACACTCGAGCGTCCGCGCCCCCGCGATGAAAAAGCGCACAAAAGCGCGGGCATTCGGATCGGCAATCGAGAGTGTCCGCAGCTTCGCCGTGAACTCATCCCACGCCGCCTGAGGAAAGAGGAACAGGCTGCCGTCAGGGCGCCTGGTGATGATGAACGACTCGAAACTCCCGCCGAAAAATCGGCAGGAAGGATGACGCGGCCCTTTGGCATCAATGCGCAGGTGTACTCCCATGAACATCCGGGCCGCACCACCTTTCAGGATTCTATCGCCACCATATGACACAATCACACAATCCACCACTTTTATCTACAGTTATAGCAAAACAGCAGGATTTTCAAGAAAACGCACATTCGGTTTTCTTGGTATACAATGGATGAAATTTTTCAAAGCCTTGGATATACAAAGATTCCTTCTTTTTCAGAAATGCGTAGCATAAAGGACTCTACCTCCTCACCGGAAGTAAAGTCCTTTTTATGCGTCATTCAAACGAGATCGTGTGATCGCACGTGCAATCTGGAGCGCATTGAGGTGCCCCTTGCGGATCTGATCGCTGCAAATCCAGAAATTCAGCGTACTTCTCGCGACTCATCGTAACGCAGACGGCCGATCTCCACATCGTACTTGTTCGAGGTGAAGAGCGGCATCGGATACTCCTGCTCTGCGGGGTTGTCGCGCAGGATGATGCCCGGGAACGCCGCAATCGCCGCACGCGCTGCCTCAAGCGTCACCTTGTCCTCAAACTCGACGTTGACGGACTCGGCGTGGCTGCGGTAGACGGACGCGCACCGTCGTCGCCGTGATGCGCATGCGGTCGTCGCTCATGATTTTCTTTTTGTCTCGTCGATCATCTTCATTTTCCTCTTTGGTGTAGAGGTTGTCCTGAAGACGTCGATCTGCGGAATGAGGTTGAACGCGATCTGATAGTGCTTCGGCAGTTTGCCGACGGCAGTACCTTTGCCACGGGCTCTTTTTGCTGAGGCGAGGGCTGCGACCTGCTCCTCGAGCTCGCCATGCCCTCCTGCCCGCACCGGAGACCGCCTGATAGGGTCGACACGACGATGCGGCGGATCTTCGCGATATCGTAGAGCGGCTTCAATCCCATCACCATGATGATGGTCGAGCAGTTCGGGTTTGCGATGATGCCCTTGTGCGCCTTGATCGCCTCGGGCTGACCTCGGCACGACGAGCGGCACCTCCGGGTCCATGCGTGAAGGCACTCGAGTTGTCGATGACGATCGCCCCAGCCTTGACAGCATGGGGAGCAAACTCCTTGCTTGCCGCACCGCCCGCAAAGAGCGCGATATCAATTCCCTCAAAGGAGTCCGGCGTCGTCTCCTGCACCGTATACTCCTTGCCCATAAACGCGATTTTCTTTTCCTGCGGAGCGGCTGGACGCGAGCAGTCGCAGCTCCGAGAAACGGGAACTCTGCGCCCTCGGATGAGTGTCAGGAATTCTGTCCGACCGCGCCCGTTGCGCCGAGTATTGCGACACGATATTTCTTCATATTCTTCCCCTTACAGCAGCTTATCCAATCCGACCGTGAGCGACGTGAGCGAGCGCACCTTCTTCGCGGCGAGCACGACCCCGGCATGAACGACTCACGGTTGATCGAGTCGTGGCGAATCGTGAGGGTCTGCCCGAGTCCGCCGAAGATGACCTCTGATGTGCGACATAGCCCGGCAGGCGCACGCTGTGATGTGCATGCTCGTAGTCCGCGCCGCGCGCACCGTCGAGCGTCTTCTTCGCAGGGATGCCCTGCTCATGTACTTCACGCACCTCGGCGATCATCTCCGCCGTCCGCACGGCTGTGCCTGAGGGTGCATCGAGTTTGTTGTCATGCGCAGTTCGATGATCTCCACTCGGGCATATACTTCGCCGCCATGCGGCTCATCAGCATCATCAGCACCGCGCCGATGGCAAAATTCGGTGCGATAAATGCCGGCGTATCATTCTTCTCTGCCGCCGCCTTGATCTCACGCTGCTGCTCCTCCGAGATGCCCGTCGTCCCAACCACGGGTGACACCTTATGCGTGAGTGCCAGCAGAACATTCTGATAGACGACATCGGGACGCGTGAAGTCGATCATCACGTCCGGATGCAGACGGTCGAGTGCCGCCGCGAGATCGGTCTCCACGAGCACGCCGTTCTTCGTCAGCCCTGCGAGTTCACCGCTGTCACCGCACGCATTGATGTCCACTGCACCGACAAGCGTCAGCTCTGGATCCTCGATCACGGCTTTCAGCACTGCGCGTCCCATGCGTCCGCAGGCACCGTTGACCAAAAACATTTTGTCAAGGCAATCCCTCCTATGTTATCATCTGTCTATTCTATCGCAGAGAATCCACCGCTGTCAAGGAATACACTCATACCTCCCGTATATGCTCAAACTGCTCGCGATACTGCTGCAGGAGTGCCGGACGGACAAAAATCGAGTGCCGCAGGATCATCGACGGTTGCCAGTGCCGCGCGCCGCGCGAGGAGAAGCAAATCCATGTCAGCGAGCACGTCGGCGATCTTCAAATCGCTCCAGTCCATGCTGCATCGCCCCGAAGAACTGCCCGGGCCACGCAGCCGCAAATCCTCCTCCGCCAGACGAAAGCCGTCGCTGTCTCCTCGATCACGCGCAGCCGCTCTGCCCCGCGGCCTGCCGCCCCTGCAATGAGGATGCAGTATGACGCATCGCCGCCGCGTCCCGCGGCCACGCAGCTGATGCAGCTGCCAGTCCGAACTGCTCCGCGTGCTCGACCACGAGAACCGTCGCATCTCGGCACATTAACGCCCACCTCGATCACGGTCGTCGCCACGAGCAGCTTGATCTCCCTGCACAGAAGCCGCGCATCACCGCCTCCTTATCCGCTGCCCTCAGGCGTCCATGGACGAGCCCGCAGCGGATGCCGCGAAAAAGAGCCGCGTGAGAGTTCCGCGTAGACCTCCTCTGCCGACGGCAAATCACCTCCTCGTTTGCCTCGATGAGGGACAGACAACATACGCTCTGCCGCCCACGCTCGATCTCGCGGCGGACGAAGCGTGATCTTCGCCCGCGCCGTCTCATCGCGCAGGAATGTACGGATGGGCTGCCGTCCCGGCGGCAGATGCTCGATGCGCGAGACATCCACATCGCCGTAAACCGTCAGCGTCATCGTCCGCGGGATCGGCGTCGCCGTCATGACGAGGCACATCGGGCACGATACCACTCTTTTTCGAGTGCGAGCGTACAGCCACACCGAAGCGATGCTGCTCATCCGTCACCACGAGTCCGAGGCGGTCAAACGCCACCCCCTCCTGAATCAGCGCGTGCGTTCCGATGATGATATCGATCTCATGTGCGGCGAGAGCAGACAGCACCTCCGTATGCTCCTTCTTGTGAGCCGCCCTGCAGGAAGCCCACGCGGATACCGAGTGGCGTCAGAAGCACCCGCAGGCCGTCATAATGTTGGCGCGCAAGAATCTCCGTCGGTGCCATCAGCGCACCCTGACAGCCGCTCTCCACCGTCTTCGACGAGGGCAGGAGCGCAATCGCCGTCTTGCCTGAGCCAACGTCGCCCTGTACGAGACGCGCTGCATGGGCAGCGGAGCCTCCCATATCGCGCGAGATCTCCGCCCAGACCTTCTCCTGATCCTCGGTCAGGGCAAAGGAAGCGCATCGCGTACACGCGCAATCAGCGCACCATTCGCCTGGTGGGCAATCCCTCCTCATGCTCTGCCGTCTGCTTTTTGAGCGCGAGGCCCGCCCGCACTGGATGAGGTAGAGCTCCCTCAAAGGCGAGCTGCCGCCGTGCCGCTGCGAGCTCCTCCGTATCCTTTTGGAAAGTGAATCTGACGAAATGCCTGCGCGCCCAATGAGATGATACCCGCTCGAATCTGCTCCGGCAGGGTTCCGTCAGCGCCTCACCCTGCGTGCGCGAGCACATCCGCCGTCATCTGCCGCAGCTGTTTCTGGGTCAGACCCTCCGTCGCCGCATAGACCGGCAGAATACCGAGATGTGCTGCAGGCGTCCTCCCGTGCACCGAGCAGGGCAAAGGACGCGACGGGCGAGAACGCCATCTGTCCGCCCCCGCCAGTAGGCATAATCCCAGCTTCCCCGTGAGGAGAATGCGCTGGCCTGCGCGCAGCTTCCCTTTTTCAAAAAGCGCTGATTGAACCAGACCGCCTGCGCATAGCCCTGTCCCATCACCAAACGAGGGCTGTAAGACGGTCAGCCGCGTCGCCGCGTCTGCCGCTCCGCTACCTGCTGAATCACGCGCGGCACGGTCGCGCGCGTCCCCGATGCGAGATCCATGATGCGCGTGATGCGGCTCTGATCCTCATAGGCACGCGGATAGAACGTCAGGAGGTCGTACACGGTTCGTACGCCGAGCCGCGCCAAGAGAGCGCCTTCTTGACGCCGATGCCGCGCACGGCGTTCACACCGTCCGTCAGCTTCACGCGCTTCCTCCTTTCGAGGCTGCCGCATTTCTCTGCGACAGCCCATTTATCACTCTAATCAAATCATCAGAGCTGAGGGCCTGCGGCGACAAGCGCATTCGCGTCCTCGTTGCCTCGCATACTTTCACCAAAGTTCTTGATGAAGCGTGCAGCCCAGATCCTTTGCCTCTCCTCCCACTCCACGCGGCTTGCATAGGTGTCGCGCGGTCGAGAATCTTCGATCGACACCCGGCAGCTCCGTCGGGATCTCGAAGTCGAAGTACAGGGAGCTTCTTCGTCGGCGCACCGTCAATCGCACCGTTCTGGATCGCGTGGATGATGCCGCGCGTATCCTGAATGGAGATGCGCTTGCCTCGTACCGTTCCACCGTATTGACGAGGTAAGCACGCGAGCCGTGCTCCTGCATCTGCGGACGAGATTCATGCGCATACTTTGCCGGATGGAGTTCGAGGAACGCCTCGTCCAAAAGCACGCGGAGAACGTCGGGTCGGCTCGGTGATGCCGCGCCCGTGCCCGCGAGTTTCGACGTGAAAGCCCGAGAGGAAGTAGTACTTCGTCTGCTCCGGCGTCAGAATCGAGACGGCGGCAGCACGCCGAAATGCATCGGCAGAGAGGAAGATGACGTGCTTTTGCATGCGGCGCCTGCCGACTTCTTCGCGACCTTGCCCAGCACGATGTGCCTCGATGATCAATCGATAGAGACGCGCGTATTCCGTCACCGTCTTATCTGCAGTCGCGTGCCCAGCGAGATCGACGGTCACGTTCTCGAGAAGAGCATCACGGCGAATAGCGTTTGTAGATGTCGGCCCGCCTCGAGGTCGAGGCTGATGACTTCGCGTGCAGCCGCCCTCATAGTTGAAGATACCTCATCATCCCAGCCGTGCCTGTCGTCACCGATCAGGAGGCACTCCGAGTCTGTCGAGAGTCTGCCCGCCCGTGCCGGAAAGCGCCAGAAGAACAGCGTCGTATTCTCGCCGTTCATATCCGTATTTGCCGAGCAGTGCGTGGAGGCGATGCCCTCAGCGGGAGATAGTTCATCATCGAGAACATACCCTTTTTCATCTCGCCGCCATACCACGTGTTGACGATGATCTGCTCACGGCTCGTGAGGTTGAACACGACCGCCGTCTCGGAGTTCAGGCCGAGATCGCCGAAATGCATGACGCGCGCCTTTCGCCGCATTGTAGACCACAAAAGTCGGGCTGAAGTTCTCGAGGCCTTCCGCCGTCGGACGAATGAACATATTCGTCACGAAATGCGCCTGCCAAGGCACTTCTGACGATGAAGCGGACGCGTCATGCGGGTACTCGTCGCTGGCAGAAGCAGCATCGACGACAAAGAGGCGCTTGTTGCAGAGCGCGCGGATCGCGATCTCGCGCACGGAGTTCCACGCCTCTGCGAGCGCGGTGGTTGTCGTTCTTGTAGGCGTCGGAGGTCCACCACACCGTGTCAGCCGAGGTCCTCATCGTCCACGATGTACTCTGTCCTCGGCGAACGTCCCGTGTAGATGCCTGTCATGACGTTGACGGCGTCCTTCATATTCGTGACCTGTCCGCGCTCGTAGCCCTCGAGATCGAGCGCAGTTCCTCGTGGAACAGCTGATCGTAGTCCGGATTGTGGACAATCTCCGTCGTCCCCGTGATGCCCGTATTGTGTCAGGATCAATATTTGCCATAGTTACCTCTTTCCTTCCAAAAGATCGGTGTCACTGGATGCGGGATGCGTGACTTTTTCGTCTCTTATCCCACACTCTATCACATTTCTACAAATAGGGAAAACCCTCTTTTATTGTGAAAAAAATTCCGCGATTCAAACTCTATCTACGTGCAAAGTCCAGCACGGCGTCGCGCATCCCGTCCTTTTCACAGATCTCCTCATGACGGACAGGCGCCGTACGCAGTGCGGCAAGGCGCGTTGGAATCGGCATACCGCATGCTTTTGCAGGCACTCCATCTGAGCGAAGTCATCCAGCGTCTCCGCATCCGCACCGATCGCATGCAGAACGCTCGCGCAAATTTATAGGGGACTTGCGGTGGAGAGGACGATCATCGGGCGCAGATCGCCCGTCTCGCGGCGATAGCTCTCTGCCGTACGATAGGCAACCGCCGTGTGCGGGTCAAGTGTATCCTGCGTATGCTCGTAGATCTGACGTATCTCCTCTGTCGTCTCTCCATCGTCTGCAAATCCCGCCCAGAAATTCTCGCGAAGCGCAGGGAGGATCATGCTCGCATCATACGCGCCCTCCTCCGTGAGGGATCTCATCCATGCGGCGACCTGTGCCGTGTCCTCTGTCAGATGATAGAGCAGGCGCTCGAGATTGCTTGAGACGAGGATGTCCATGGACGGCGACATCGTCTGATAGAAGGGACGGCGGCGATCAGAGATGCCGCGACGCAGGGAAATCCGTGAGCACATTGTTCTCATTTGATGCACAGACGAGTTTCCCCACGGGCAGCCCCATGCGTTTTGCATAGTAGCCTCGCGAGGATATTGCCGAAGTTCCCTCGTCGGCACGGTAAAGTTCAAGTGTCGCCCGCCTGAATCTTCTGCGCCGCAAGGAGATCGGCGTAGGCGCTAAAGTAGACGATCTGCGGCACGAGCCGCCCCCAGTTGATGGAGTTCGCTGAGGAGAGCTTGGTATGGGCGGCGGCGAGGTTCCGCTGCTATCGCCGCATCGCCGAAGATCTCCTTCACGCCGCGCTGGGCATCGTCAGTTACGCGCACGGCCACGACGCGGACATTGTCTCCCGCCTGCGTCACCATCTGGAGTCGCTGGATGGGAGCTGACGCCGCCGTCGGGTAGAACACCATGATGCGGATTCCTCGGCATCGGCGGAAAGCCCTCTCGAGTGCCGCCTTGCCCGTATCGCCCGAGGTGGCGACAAGGATGAGAATCGTGTCCTTCTCCCCTGTTTCACGCGCGCCGTGCTCATCAGCTGCGGGAGAGCTGAAGTGCCATGTCCTTAAAGGCACCGTCGGGCCATGCCAGAGTTCGAGCACCTCGAGATCACCGACCGACGTCACAGGGGCACGGCTACGTCGTCAAACGTCTGCCCATAGCGCGGCGCACGCAGCCCTCGATTTCCTTCTCCGTATAGTCTGTCAAAAAGGCGCAGGATGCGTACGGCACGCCTCGGTAGCGAGAGGCCTGCCACCCTCGATGGCGGAAAAGGCATCCGCGGGAATGACGCAGGGTACAAACAGCCCGCCGTCTGGAGGCAAGCCCTGAGAATCGCCGCAGCAGAGGAACACGCTCTTGCGCCTCCCGCGCGTGCTGACAATCCATTGTGACATATCCTTCATTTGGGCATTGCCCCGCATCTGTGCTATACTAATGCCTCAGTGCCTGCGAGATCAGCGTGAGAGTGCCGTCTGTGCCTCGGCCGCACCGGATGAGATCGGCGGGCGGGAGCAGAGCTGCTCGCCGCGCCGTCCCGCGCTCACACAGATGCGCCTGCTGCATCATGCCGTCGCAGTAGACGGGATAGCTTTTCTTCGCGCCGAGCGGAGAACACCCGCCGCGCACGTAGCCCGTGAGGTCAAAGACTTCCTTCAGATGCACCATCTCCGCGGCGCTTGTTGCCGCTTGCGGCGGCTAGCAGCCTTCAGGTCAAGCTCTCCCGCGCCCGGTGACCGCCGTAAAAGCACGCCCGTGCGGTCGCCGCGCGCACGAGCGTCTTATAGATGCGCTCAGGCGGGATGCCTGTCACCCTCCGCGACGTGATTCGCCGAGATCATTCTCATCGACGGATAGGGTCAGCAGCTCTGAGTCGATGCCGAGCCCATCCAGAATCCGTGCCGCATTCGTCTTTTTGCACTTTCTTTTGCCATTTCACTCACCGTGTCTGAGTTATACCATTGTGGGGAAGAGCAAACATAGACATTTGAAAGGAAGAATCCAATGAAATTGCACTGATCTCCATGGAGATTATCCCCGCCGCCCAGATCTCAACGCCGCGGCCATGGCGGGAGCGCATCCGTGAGGCGAAGCGACGCACGCGGAGATCGCCCTCTTCCCTGCGCTCAGTCTCTGGGCCTCTTTCTCGGCAGTGTGCGGAGCAGCCGTCCGCATTCCCGTCGTGACTGCACGGCTCTACGCCGAGGAGATCAGCTGCCGCGGCAGACGGGCATCACCGCTGTCATTTTCGGCAAAATGCTGCCGCAGGCGGAGAGGGCTGCTGCGGGCTCGCGCACCCTTCTGGGCACGCGACGGCGTCCTGCGCGAGGTCGCGCAGCCGCCGCTCCACGGTGCGGGCACGCCTTTCGCGCTCCTCTATGAGCTGCCGAGAGCATGTGATCTCGCCGCCGACGCCAGCCCCTTCCCGCTCTGCTTTCGGTGCACGCACACTGCCAAGACGGCACAGGAACAGCGTGCTCGTGCTCCCTCTACGTCAACGCGCTCGGCTTGCAGGACAAGGGCAGACCGTCTCATGCTTTTGCGGGCAGAGCAGAGCATTCCACGAAAGACGGTGCGCGTGCACTCATCACGCCCGCTGCACGAGGACGGGTGATGACCATCGTCGACACGGCGGCACTCCCCGCCCTGCCGACAGATCCCGCAGGAGCCCGCTATCGCGCCCATCTCATCGCATGCTCCGCTACGCTGCACGGAAATTCCTCGCGCGCATCTGCAGAAGCGCAGTCGTCATTGGCATCTCGGCGGCATCGACTCCGCTGTTTGCCGCCGCTCTCTACGTCGACGCGATCGGCGCGGAGAACGTCCTGCTCGTCAATCATGCCGAGCCGTTTCAACTCTGCAACAACGAAGGGCTTGCGGCACAGCTGCGGACAACCTTGGCTGCCGCCACACGAGTCGTCCCCATCGAGGAGAGCGTCCATCACGGCAAAAGCAGCTTAGTGAGGTCCCCATCGAGGGGCAGCTGCGGCTCCCGGTGAGCATCTGACAATCTCCTCCTTCGTCCGTGAGAATATGCAGGCGCGCAACCGCAGCGGCCGCGTCCTCGCGACAATTGCCGCCGCATGGGGTGCCGGCTTTACCTGCAACGGGAACAAGGCGGAGACCACCGTCGGCTATGCGACTCTCTACGGTGACCTCGCCGGCTTCCTCTGTGCGCTCGCCGATCTTTTGGAAATATCAGGTCTATGACCTTGCGCGCTACCTGAACGAACATGTCTACGGGCGCGAGGCCATCCGCAGGGCATCATCGACATCGTGCCGAGTGCGGAACTCTCGACGCGCAAAACGTCGACGAGGGCAAGGGCGATCCCATCCGCTATCCGTATCACGATTACCTCTTCCGCGCCTTTGTCGAGGCGGATCGGAATCGGAGGACATCCTCACGCACTATGCGGACGAGCAACCTCGAGGCTATATTGGCTGCGAAAAGGGGCCTCGTCAAGACCTACTTCCCCACGGCAGAGGACTTCATCGCCGACCTCGAACACTGGTGGGGCATCTATCGGGGCATGGCCGTCGCGAAGCGCATCCAGGCCGCCCTCTCTCTGTCAGCGGCCACGCCTATGGCAGCGACTCATCCTGAGTCCCAGATTGGTGCATATGAGACGATTCGCTATCGCGCATTGAAAGAGAAGTTGCTCCAAAATAACATAGAAACTGACTCGTTGTCCCCTGTGGATTTCTACAGGGGACATTCTCATTCATAAAATAAATTTCTATTGAGAAATTTTTCTCATTTACAAGATTCAATCTTTTTGTGCTATTCTCAATACATAGAAAGGATGGTGCAACTATGCACGACGAAAAATTATTTCCACGACTCCTGCTCACCTCGCACTCGCCATGAGCGGCACTGGTCGCCGTCGGCTGCGGCGGAGGAGGCACAGGCGGCGACAAGGCAGCCGATCACGAAGAAAAACCGTAACGGTCACGACCTCATTTTTGCAGGATGCATGACAAAGCAGCTCTGCGGGCGATTATGTGAACATCGAGCTGATTACTCCCCGCAGAGGATCCGCATCTCTACGTCGCACAGCCAGCCGACCTTGAGAAGATCAAAAGGCAGATCTCTCCTCTACCACGGCCTGCACTTCGAGGCAAGATGGCAGAGGTGCTTGAGAAGAAGGCATCGCCGTGACAAAGAACTTCGCGGATGCAAACATCAACTACATGGAGGAGGACGGCAGAAGATTGTCGATCCGCATTTCTGGTTTGATGTCGCACTCTACAAGCAGGCAACGGAGGAGGCGGCAGGCAGCTCATCAAGCTGCTCCCCACGCATGAAAAGGAGATTCAGGAGAATCTGAAAGTATCTTGCAGACCTCGACGCGCTCGATGCCGAGATCACACAGAAGATCGCACAGATTCCCGAGGGCAGCGCAACCTCGTCACGCCGCACGATGCGTTCAACTACTTCTCCCACCGCTACCACGTGAATGTCATCGCGCCGCAGAGGGTCAGCACGACCTCGAGGTTGCGAATGCCGACATCGAGAAGACGGCAACCACATTGTCGAGCACAAGGTCAAGGCGGTATTCGCCGAGAGCATGACGAACCCAGGAGCGCATGAAGAAGCTGCAGGAGGTCTGCAGGACGAAGGGCTTCGATGTCGAGATTGTTGGTGAGACATCGAGCTCTTCGGATTCTCTTGCACCCGAGGCGCAGAAGGGCGATACCTATATCACGATGTACCGCAGCAACATCGATCTGATTGTTTCGGCACCTGAAATAAACATCGCTGGAAGGACGCAGAATGGAAGGAACGAACAGCGTCATACATATCGAAGATCTCACAATGGCATACCGCGATACCCCGTGCTCTGGGACATCGACCTCGACGTGCCGGAGTGCGTGCGCTGTGCGATCGCAGGGCCGAACGGCGCGGGCAATCCACCCTGCCGAAGGGGATCCGGCTCCTTAAGCCCGTCTCGGTGCGGTGCTGTCTGGGGAAAGCCGCTCTCTGCCGTGCACAAACAGATCGCCTAGTCGCAGCGCGCTCGGTGCACTGGGACTTCCCAACGACGGTCTTCGATGTTGTGCTCATGGGACGCTATGCCCATCTGGGGCTCGTTCACCGCCCCGGCAAGGAGGATCGGCGCTTGCGATGGAGGCACTCGACAAGATGAAGATGGCAGACTTCGCCGACCGTCGATCTCGGAGCTCTCGGGGGCAGAAGCAGCGGGTCTCTATCCGCGCGCGCACTCGCGCAGTGACGCACAGCTCTACATCATGGATGAGCCGCTTTGCGGGCGTTGATGAGACGACGGAACGCATCATCATGGACAAGTTTCTGCGGATTTACAGAAAGAAAAAGCGCACGGTCATCGCCGTCCACCACGATCTCAGCACGCTCGATGCCTGCTTCGACTATCTCGTCGTGCTGAACCGCACGGTAAAGGGCATCGGGGCTATCTCGCAGGCATCGATAGGAGGCGGTACTCGCGCGCGCTACCGCGTGAAGGAGTGAGCGATGGACATTCTGACGAACTACACTCTTCAGATCGTCGCGCTCGGCAGCGTTCTCCTCGCCGTCGCCGCCGCCCCTGTCGGCGCATTCAGCGTCTACAAGGGGCAGAGCCTCATCGGCGATGCGATCAGGGCACTCGACCTTCCCCGGCATCATCCTTGCCTCACATGGCATTCGGCGACACGCAGCCCGTCATCCTCCTCGCGGAGCAATTCTGGCAGGTGCGGCAAGCTACGCGCTCATCCAGCTCGCGCACAGGGACAAGCGTCTGGGAGCTCGATGCAAATCTCGCAATCTTCCTCTCAGGCTTCTTCGGTCTTGGTACTGGCACTCAAGAGTTTTATCCAGAAATCCCGACTACGCGGGCGCGTCACAGGCGGGACTCGGGACGTACATCTTCGGACAGGCGGCGTACATGCTCGAGGCGGATGTCCTGCTGATCGCCGCCATCTCCGCCCTCGTGCTCACACTCCTGCTGCTCTTTACAAGGAGCTGAAACTTCGTCTTTTGACGCGGAGTATGCCGGAGGTCGTCGGACCGCCCTGCCGCCTGCTGAACCTTCTCCTGCTCGTCATGACGATTGCCGTCATCGGCATTGGGATCAAGGCGGTCGGCGCAATCCTCATCAGCTCCTTCCTCATTATCCCCTGCGTTGCGGCAAATCAGTGGTCGAACAACTTTTGCACGCGTGCTCCTGCTGAGCAGTCTCATCGGTGCGGTCTCCGCGCTCGTCGGAACGTACATCAGCACGCTCTGAACAGGGGAATGTCAACAGGACCGTCCATCATCCTCGTCGCCTCGCTGATTGCCTTTTTCGATTGTTTTCGGAACAAAGGGCATCCTCGGCAGCGTGTTGAAACGGAGGCGCACACATGGATGATGCACCGCTCGTACTCCTGCTGACGGCGGCAGCGTGCGCACCGCTCGGCGTATTCCTCATCCTGCGCCGTCTCTCCATGATGGCGGACGCAATCAGTCACACCGTTCTGCTCGCTGGCATCGTGCTCGCTTTCTTCGTAACGCATGACCTCGGCTCGCCGTGGCTGCTCTTCAGTGCGGCGCCTCATGGGTGTTGTCACGGTGTCCCTCGTCGAGCTGCTCGGCAAAACGCGCCTTGTCAAAATACGACGATGCGATCGGTGTCATCTTTCCCCTGCTTTTGCGCTCGCCGTCATTCTCATCAGCAAATATGCGGGGAAATGCCCACCTCGATACCGACATGGTGCTCATGGGCGAAGTCATCTATGCAGGGCTGAACACGGTCGGGATCGGCGGCGTGGAGATTCCCGCTGCCGCGCTCAAGATGGGCGGCTCGCCTCCTGATTACAGTGTTTATCACCGTGTTCTAAGGAGCTCAAGGTCTCCGCGTTTGACGGCGAATACGCACGGCTCATCGGTGTACCGACGGGCATCCTCTTCTACGCCTTTATGTCGCTCACCTCGCTCACAACGGTCGCGGCATTCGACGCGGTCGGTGCGATTCTCGTCATCTCGTTTTTTCATCGCCCCGCGTGCGGCGGCTCTGCTCTTCTACAAAGCATCTGTCGCACACTCCTTCTCGCCCTCCTCGTCAGCATGGCAAACTCCGCGCTCGGCTACGCGCTTGCCGTGCATATGAACGCCCTCGATTGCAGGGGCTGTGCGCGGTCATAAATATGCTTGTCTACCTGCTTGCCCTGCCCATGGGGCCGAAAGGGGCAGTCACGACTTACATCCGCCGCAAAGAAGTATGCAGCAGATGCAGCGCGACCTCTTCCTGCTCCACATCGGCAGACACACGGCAGAACGCGTTGAGAGTGCAGAAAACCACGCGAACGAGATTGGCGACCATCTGAAATGGGATGCGTCGCAGGTGCGCTGCGTCAGCCGCGAGCTGATCGATCAGCACCTCCTCCATCGCGCAGGGCAGCTACTATCTGCTGACCGATACGGGTGCGGCGGCGTACAAGGCGCTCTGCGAACGATATTTCATCTAAGACAATGCCGCCGATATGACGAACCGCCGAAGACCATCCATACGCAAAAAGCGCAGGAAATCGCTTTCCTGCGCTTTCTAGTCCAACGGATGAAAGGAAACACGGATATCCACTCAGCACTGGCATCTTAGTACATCCCTTTGCCCGCACAACGAGGGAGGAATGTTTTTCGTCTTTTATCGTATAAAATATCCCACACCCGACTCGAAGATCATCTGATTCATCTCACCGGGGACATTCATGCTGATATTCTTCCCGATGCGCTCGGCGTGTGCCATGCGCCCGTAGATGCGTCCGTCGGGGCTCGTGATACCCTCGATGGCGTTGACCGATCCATTCGGATTGTACGGCTGGTCGAGCGTCGGCTCGCCCTTCTCGTTCACGTACTGCGTGGCGATCTGCCCGCGTACGCGCAGTGATGCCACCGTGCGAGCATCCGCATAGAACCGCCCCTCGCCGTGTGATACTGCCAGTGTATGCGTATCGCCGACATCCACGCTCGAGAGCCACGGCGAGATTCGATGCGACGCGCACACGCACGGTCTGCGAGACATGCCGCCCGATGTTGCTGTACGTCAGGGTCGGCGTATTCTCGTCGAGATCTGTGATCTCGCCGTAGGGCAGGAGGCCGAGCTTCAGGAGTGCTGGAAGCTGCTGCATATCCCGGAGGATCAGGCCGTCGTGATCGTGCAGGGAGGCGATGCACCGCCTCGGCAATCTGCGGCGCACGGAACATCGCCGCGATGAACTTGCCCGTCCCATCAGGCTCATCGCCGCCGCTGAACCCGCCCGGCAGCATGAGGATCTGCGCGCGCTTGATCGCCTCCGCCATCGCCGTCACCGTCTCCTCGACCGCCTGCGGCGTGAGGTTGCGCAGACCATGATCTCAGGCTTTCGCGCCGACGCGCTCCCACGCGTGCCGAGTCGTACTCGCAGTTCGTCCCCGGGAACACGGGGAATGCAGACGCGTGGTCTTTGCAATCTTAACCGAGCTGCTCACATGCTTCCCTTTTCGTATGAGGGGTGTAAGTCGGGTCGATCAATCTGGCGATGCGTATGCGGAACCGCCGTCAGGGAAGATCTTTTCGAGCGGCTCGGTGTACGCCGTCTTGACATCGGCGAGCACAATGGTGTCGAGATCCGTGATGATGCTCGGCACGTCGCGCGTAACGCCGATCTCGACCGCGCCCATGCCCGCGAGGTTTGCATTGAGGTCGAACGAGGACGCCACCTCGAGCAGAATCGTGCCATAGAGCGGCTTAAAGAGATCGTCCTGCGGAATATAGGTCGTAAACTTAAAGCCGAGGTTGTTGCCGAGGCACATCTTCAGAGTGCCGCCGCAACGCTCGCCGCGGCCGACGCTCTGCGCGGAGAATACCTTCTGTCCGTGGATCAGCTCGTGCACCTTTTGCAAAGTTCTTGCGCAGACTGCTCAAAAGACGGGCAGATCCTGCTATCGTCACGGCAACGGATCGCGATAACACGGTTGCCGGGGTATTTGAACTCCGGGTGAGAGCACCTGATCCGCACGAACCGTCGCCACGGCGAATGCAACGAGTGTTGGAGGAACATTCAGCTGCTCAAATGTACCGGACATCGAGTCCTTGCCGCCAATGGCAGGAATCCCTGAGCTCATGCTGGGCGCGCAGCGCTGCCGAGGAGCGCCGCAAATGACTGCCCCATTTATTTGGATCTGTGCCAAGCCGCTCAGCACTCCTGCAGCGTCAGACGCACCTGATCCGCCCTGCCGCCTGACAGCGACGATTTTCGCCACAGCCTCGATGACGGCATACGCCGCGCCGTGGAACGGGCTCCACGTCGAGAGGTCGGGGATCAAAACCGAACGCCATCGCCGACGCCGTATTCGTTTCGCCGTAACGCACGGGGATCTTGCAACCATCGCCTCCGACGGCGTGAGCTGGTATTTTTCCGCCAAACGGCATGAGCACGAGGCTGCGCCCACCGTCCCGTCGAATCGCTCACCGAGCCCCTTCTGACTGCATACATTGAGGTCACGCAGATTTCGCGAGTCACATGGTCTCAAGCGAGCGTCCTGCCTTGCGCACGAGCGGCGGAACCTGCTGCAGATACGGCGCCTGCTCGTTCGGGGCTGACCAGCAACGACGCGACGTGCTGGCGCACGCCGTTCGTCGCGAGGAAGCTGCGCGCGATGCGCACGATGTCCTTGCTGCGCCACTGCATCACGAGACGCGGTTCCTCTCGTCACCACGGCGACGCGCGTCGCCTCGAGGTTCTCCGCATCCGCGTGCCGCAGGAACGCAGGCACATCCTGCGGAGCGAGCACGACCGCCATGCGCTCCTGTGACTCGGAGATCGCGAGCTCCGTACCGTCCAGCCCTTCATATTTCTTCGAACAGCATCGAGGTCAATCGTCAGCCCATCCGCGAGGCTCACCGATGGCTGCACGGCGACACCGCCTGCTCCGAAGTCGTTGCATCGCTTGATCAGGCAGCTGACCTCAGGATTGCGGAACAGCCGCTGCAGCTTACGCTCCGTCGGCGGGTTCCCCTTCTGCACCTCGGCGCCCGAGGTCGTCAGCGACTGCTCCGATGCTGCTTCGACGAGCCGGTCGCACCGCCGATGCCGTCGCGTCCCGTGCGTCCGCCGAGCAGGATAATGACATCGCCGGGCACGGGACGCTCGCGCACGACCTGTGCGGCAGGCGCAGCTCCGATCACTGCGCCGATCTCCATGCGCTTGGCGAGATAGCCCTTGTGGTAAATCTCGCGCACCTGTCCCTGTCGCAAGGCCGATCTGGTTGCCGTAGGAGCTATAGCCCTCGGCAGCACCAATCGTCAATCTTCTTCTGCGGGAGCTTTCCGGGCAGCGTCTCCTCTATCGGCGTGCGCGGGTCGGCTGCCCGGTCACGCGCATGGCCTGATGAGACATAGGAACGCCCGAGAGCGGATCGCGGATCGCACCGCTAGACAGGTCGCCGCACCACCGAACGGCTCTGATCTCCGTCGGATGATTGTGCGTCTTGTTCTTGAACATGAGGAGCCAGTCCTCATTCTTCCCGTTTACATCCACGGTAATATGGATGCTGCACGCGTTGATCTCTCCGACACATCGAGATCGTCCAGCTTGCCCTCCGCGCGCAGTGCCTTCATCCCGATCACAGCGAGATCCATCAGCGTCATATCGCGCTTTTTATCCGTGTAGAGTGCCTTGCGGTCGTCCGTATGCTTCTGATACGTCTCCGCTGATCGGCAGGGAGAAAAAGCCATTCTCGATGGTCACCGCGTCGATTGCCGTGGTAAACGTCGTATGACGGCAGTGATCCGACCAGTACGTGTCGATGACGCGCAGCCCGTGATCGTCGGCGCGCGGCGTTCCGTCGTGCGGAAGTACTCCTGCACAAAAGCGAGATCCTCCTCGCTCATGGCAAAGCCGTGGGCAGCGTGAAAACGTGCCAGTTCTTCGCGCGAAAGTGCGTTGAACTGCGTCAGCACCTCCACATCCCCCGGCATCGCAGGCTGCACCTCGAGCGTCGCCGCGCGTAGCGAGCGACGCCTCGCGGCTCTCCACGCGGTTGATGAGATATGCCTTGATCTTTTCAACGATGAGGTCGCTGATCCCTGCCGATGAGCACGATGACGCGTGCCGTGCGCACCGTAGGACGCTCCCCTGCGTCACGAGCTGCACGCACCCGCAGCTGCCGCAGCCGTCGGGTCGAACTGCCCCGGCAGCGGCTCGATGGCAAAGATCTTCGCATCGGCGAAAAAGGGCGAGTGCATCCTCGCAGACGGTGTCAACCGGTGGATCGGCAAAGACGATGTCGCGAACCTGCTCGAACTCCTCGTCACTCAGTCCCTCCACATCGTAGCGCGTAATCATGCGTACCGCGCGCAGGTCGGTCAGACGGAACGTCTCCACAAAGATCACTGCAAAGGCGTTGTGCGGAACGTCAAAAAGCCCTGACGCTTTTCGACGAAGATTCGCTTGACGGCCATAAGAATCTCCCTTCTTCCATATAGTCTCCACTTCTATTCTAACGAAATTCTGCACATTTTGCAATGACGGATTCATGCGGCAATAAGAAAATGGGCACCGCACGAAGTTTTTTGCTTCATGCAGTGCCCTGCCATCGTCAATCTGTCTTATTCCACGGCTTTCAGCACGTAGAGACGCGAGTCGAAAGTCCGTCGTCAGTCCATCCTCCGGATGCGGCTCACCCGTCGTCCCGTCCGTCGTAATCAGCCCGTAGTGCATCAGCTCATCTCCGCAGCAGCGCGCACCGCTGCGGCTGTCCTCATAGAGCGTCCCCGGCAGCAGTCCCGCAAGACGCACGCGCGCAAAGCGGTCATTCACGCGGTTCAGCGTGCGGTACCATCCGACAATCGCCGTCTTTTGATCGCCGCTCACGCACATCCACGCCATAACATTGTGCTCGAATGGGCTCTGCAGGCGGTAGAATGTACCAAACTGGAAGATCTCACGATATTCTTTCATAAAGGCGATCTCATCCTTGACCTCGGCGATCTCCTCTGCACTGAGTTTTCCTAGGTCAAGCTCGTAGCCGAATGTACCGAAGTATGCCGTGTTCGCGCGCGTGTGCAGCGGCGTCACGCGGTTCACCTGATGGTTCGGCACGACCGAGACGTGACTGCCCATACTGCTCAGCGGATAGCACATCGACGTACCGTACTGGATCTTCTGCCGCTCGACGGCATCCGAGTTGTCGCTCGTCCATGCCTGCGGCGCGTAGTAGAGCATCCCGGGGTCGAAGCGGTTGCCGCCCGACGCACAGGACTCGAAGAGCACGTGCGGGAACGCCGTCGTCAGCCGCTCATAGAGATCGTACAGTCCGAGGATATAGCGGTGAAACACCTCACCCTGCCGTGCGGCAGGCAGCGCGTGAGACCAGCACTCCGTAATGCTGCGGTTCATATCCCATTTCACGTAGGAGACCTTGCCGCTCGCGAGAATCGCCGCCATCTGCTCATAGATATTATCGACGACATCCTGCCGGGAGAAATCAAGCACACACTGCGAGCGTCCGAGTGATTTTCTCCGCCCCGGGACGAGAGCACCCAGTCGGGATGTGCACGGTAGAGATCGGAGTCCTCATTGACCATCTCGAGCTCGACCCAAATGCCGAACTTCATGCCGCGCGCCTCGATCTTCTCCCGCGAGCCCGTCAATCCCGTTCGGCAGACGGTCGGGGTTGACCGTCCAGTCACCGAGCCCCGCATGATCCGACGTGCGCGCACCGAACCAGCCGTCATCGAGCACGAAAGAGCTCCACGCCGCACTGTGCCGCCACATCCGCGATGGCGAGCAGCTTCTCCTCCGTAAAGTCGAAGTAGGGTCGCCTCCCAGTTGTTGATGAGGGATGGGGCGCACCTTGTCGCGCCATGTACCGCGTGCCAGCCGCCGCTGATAGAGACGGTGATACGTGCGGCTCATGCCGTGTTCAGTCCCCTCGTCCGACCAGACGAGCACCGCCTCCGGCGTCTGGAACGTCTCGCCCGTGGCGAGCGTCCAGTCAAAAATCTGTGCTGTGGATGCCCGCCTGCAGACGCGTCACGCCGTGGTTGTCCACCTCGGCGAGCATCTCGAAAGTTGCCGCTGTAGACAAGGCTCACGGCGAGCACCTCGCCCTGCATCTCCGTCGTCTCGGGGCGCACGAGAGCGACGAAGGGATTGTACTGCCCCGAGGGTGTCCGCGGCGGCTGCCAATCGCCGTAATGCCCGTGGCGAGCGGACGCCGCTCCACGTGGCGCCTCACGTGCCCACGCCCCCGTCAGCTCCAGCCACTCATAGTCCGTATCGGGCAGGGTCAATCGAGAGACTCATCACCTTCTGCAGGGTGCAGCATCTCCATCCCCGCATTGTGGCAGCGCATACTGCGCGCGATCGCGTTCCCTCGGCAAAGATCGTGGAGCAGCTCGACGCACAGCCCCGTCGGCGCATCCTCCAGCGTGACGATGAGCGTCTTCGCCTCGCTTGGCGACTCCACGATAGGTGGCGGGCAGCCCCGCGAGCTTCGGCTTGCCGTCCTCCACGCGCCAGTCCTTGAACTGCAGATCGAGAATGCGGCTGCCGTTCTCCTGCAGTACATTCAGCGCAGGACGGCGAAAATCTGACGAGCCATAGGTCGGCAGCTCCTGACGGATCGCGTCGAGCGAGTAGTCGCGGCTGTCCGCAAAGACACACGCCGTCATCCCGCGATGCGCACGCTCAAAGAGATGCTCGAAGCCCTCGCGGTCGCGGAGTGCCGCACCGAAGTAAAGGCTCCCCAGCCCGCCGTGCGGCAGTACCATGAGAATGTAGCTGATCGAATCATTGAAGAGATGAAAGACTCTGCCCTGCTCATGATAGATGATATTCATGTATATTCCCCCTTCGATTGTGTGATGAAATCGCTGTGCAAGACGGGCGAATCTCTGCACACCCGTATCTTTCTCACGTGAAACCCCGTTGTCTCACGCTCCACCACGGTGTTTGCGCGTACGATATTCTCCGCCGTCCCTTCCTCGATCCGCTTCCGCATGAGGCGTGCCGCCCCCGTCCAAGATCGCCCATGTGCTGGTCGATGGTCGTGAGCTGCGGTGCCGTGCACTGCTGAGCGCCGTGTTGTCGCAGCCGATCACCGAGATGTCCTGCGGAACGCGCCGTCCCCATACGCTGACAGGCGTTGACCGCCCCCATCGCCATGAGGTCGTTGCAGCAGAAAAAATCGCTGTTGGTGCAAAAATCAAGCATCCGATCCATGAGGATGAACAGGGTGTTCTCGACCGTCTCAATGCGATTGCCGTCGCCGATGCTGACGATATCCTCCGCATGGAACAGCCCGCGCTCCTGCATGACGGCACGGTAGACTTCCTCTTTCACACGATAGGAATCGCTGTTCTCGCCTCGAACAAAGAGAATGCGCTCGTGCCCGTAGCGAAATAGATGTTCGAGTGCCGCACGGGCTCCGCCACGCTGATCGCTCGTCACATGCGATATGCCCGAATTTCCCGCGCGCTGTTGATAAAAGACCATGGGAAGCCGCGCCGCCGTCGTCTCGTAGAACTCCGTCGCCGCCGTCTCCGTGTTCGGGCTGACGACGATCACCCCCGAGACATTGCGCGTGATGAAGTCCCGCACGCACTCCTCCTCGCGCTGAGGATCGTTCTGCGCACAGGCGAGCAGCAGCGAGTAGGAACTCTGCCGCAGATGCTCCTCCACCCCATCCAGCACCTCGGCAAAGAACATATTGTCGAAGCCCGGTACGACGACGCCGATGCTCGAGGAACGCTGTGTGTTCAGCTCACGCGCCTGAAGGTTCGGCACGTATTCCAGCTTTGCAATCGCGCGTTCCACCTTCTCGCGCGTCTTCGCGCGCACGGGATAGCTGCCATTCACCACACGGGAGACCGTCGCCACCGAGACACCCGCCTCCCGTGCCACATCGATAATCGTCGCCTTCATTCCATTCCTCCCGGTGTATCTCCGATCATCATGCTGTTCTGAATTCTGCTCCTATCGCGATGCGAAGATGCACACATGCAGAATGACAGGGCTACACCTGCTCCACGCTCTCAATCCAGCGATCAAACGCCGCCATTCCCTCGGGCGTCCGCTTAAAGACGCCCGCGTGAACGAGCACCTCGAGGAACACCGCACCGATCTCATCGCGCAGAATCCCATCCACATTCTCCGCCGTCACCGACGGGTGCGCCGCGCGCACCTTGCGGTACCAGTCCGCGTGCTTTGCGATATCCGCCCTGTCCGCAATATCCGCCGTCCCGGCAAGCAGCGCCGTACGCACGGCATCCATCTCATCGCGCAGGCGCGCGGGCAGAATGGCGAGCCCGAGCACCTCAATGAGGCCGATGTTCTCCTTCTTGATGTGATGCACCTCGGCGTGCGGGTGAAAGAGCCCGAGCGGATGCTCTGCCGTCGTCCGATTGTTGCGGAACACGAGATCGAACTCAAAGTCCTCGCCGCGCCGCCGCGCAATCGGGGTAATCGTATTGTGCGGCGTGCCGTCCGTCTCCGCGAGAATCTCCACCGACGCATCGCTGTAGACGCGCCATGCCGCAAGAATCTTCTCCGCGAGGTCGATGAGCGCATCCGCATCCGGTGAGGTGAGCCGCAGGGTCGACATCGGCCACTTGACGCGTCCCGCACGCACCGTCGGATAGTTCTGGAACGCGTACTCGCTCTCCGTTGCCGCACGCTCCATCGCGAACGTATAGCGTCCGCCCTGATAGTGATCGTGCGAGAGAATCGAGCCGCCCACAATCGGCAGATCGGCATTTGAGCCGGCAAAGTAATGCGGAACAGCTCGTAAGAAACACGCCAGATTCTCAAATGTATGGCGTGAAATCTGCATCGGCACATGATCGCCGTTCAGGATGATGCAGTGCTCGTTGTAGTAGGTATAGGGCGAGTACTGGAGAAACCACTGTGCTCCGCACAGATCGAGCGGGATGAGACGGTGCGTCTCGCGCGCGGGATGGTTCGCCCGCCCTGCATAGCCCTCGTTCTCACGGCAGAGCAGACATTTCGGATAGGAGGACGCCTTTACGAGTTTCGCCTTTGCGATGTCGCGCGGATCCTTCTCGGGCTTCGAGAGGTTGATCGTCACATCGAGATCGCCGTACTCCGTCGCCGTCTTCCACGCGATGTTCCGATCAATGCGCGTCTTGCGGATGTAGTTCGATGCAATGCTCAGACGGTAGTACCAGTCCGTTGCCTCCTGCGGCGATGCCGCATAATGCGCGCGGAACTCCCGCACGACCTCCGAGGGACGCGGCATCACACAGTCCATGATGCGCGTATCGAACAGGTCGCGCTCGTTCACCGTATTTTTCGATCAAGCCGCGTGCCGCCGCATCGTCAAGCATCTCCTCGAGCACGGGCGTTGCCGTCTCGAGCGTCTCATCGACGGCGTGCGGCACATACCTCCACGCCGAGCACGTCGATCAGACGGTTCGCGGCGTACACCTCATCGTCAAGGGCGATCAGCCCTTTTGCCGCGCAAAAATGCAGGAGGCGGCTGATGCTGCGCTGTATGTCACTCATGACAGTCCTCCCTCAGTCCCCATAGCCGTTCGGATGCTTCTCGTGCCACGTCCACGCCGTGCCGATGACCTGCTCCACGTCCGTAAACTGCGGATTCCAGCCGAGCACCGTGCGTGCCTTCTCGCTCGACGCGATCAGCTGTGCCGGATCGCCCGCGCGGCGTGCACCGATCTCCACCTTGATCGAGCGTCCGTCGCCTTCTGCGCGGCGGCGATCATTTCCTTGACCGAGAACCCCTGCCCGTTGCCGAGGTTGAAGATATTGCTCTCGCCGCCCTGCCGCAGATAGTCCAGCGCACGCACATGTGCATCCGCAAGATCGACCACGTGGATGTAGTCACGCAGGCACGTTCCGTCGGGCGTCGGATAGTCCTCGCCAAAGACCGTGATATGGTCGCGCTTTTCCGAGCGGGCACCTGCAGGATGAGCGGGATGAGATGCGTCTCCGTCGCGTGATCCTCACCGATCGAGCCGTCGGGGAGCGCCCCCGCCGCATTGAAGTAGCGCAGGGAGACATAGCGCACACCGTTCGCACGGCTGACCCACTTCATCATCTTCTCCATCGTGAGCTTTGTCTCTCCGTACGGATTCGTCGGGTGCGTCTCGTCGTCCTCGTGAATGGGAACGCGCTTCGGCTCGCCGTAGACAGCCGCCGTCGAGGAGAAGACAATCTTGTCGATGCCATGGCGCACCATCGCCTCGAGGAGCACCTGCATCCCGTAGACATTGTTGTTGAAATAGAGCAGGGGCTTTTCGACACTCTCCCCCACGAGGGAGTTCGCCGCAAAGTGGATGACTGCCTCGATCTTGTTCTCCGTGAAAATCTTATCGAGCACCGCCGCATCGCGAATATCTCCCTCATAGAACGTGGCCGCAGGGTTCAGCGCCCCCACGGTGCCCCGTCTGGAGATTGTCCACGATCACGACCTGCTCGCCCTTTTTCCACCAGTGCATGAACGGCATGAGAGCCGATGTATCCTGCGCCGCCGCAGACCAAAATAGCCATGTATATCCTTCCCTTTCTTATGAGAGACGGCGTGCGCCGTCCGCGATATTTGCCACGTAGAAACTCGGCGCATAGCCGATCTTTGCCGTATAGGCATCGCCCACATTCTTCTCAAATGCGGGAATCGCCGCGTCGCGCACGATGCTGACCGTACATCCTGCAAATCCGCCGCCCGTCATGCGCGAGCCGAGGACGCCGTTCTGCTGCCATGCGAGCTCCGCGAGTGTATCGAGCTCAGGCCCCGTCACCTCGTAGTCGTCACGCAGGGAGACGTGGGACGCATTCATCAGTTCACCGAAACGCTTCACATCGTTTGCCTCGAGTGCCTTTACCGCCTCCAGCGTGCGGTTGTTCTCGTAGACGGCATGGCGTGCGCGCCGACGCTCGACAGGATCGGGGATTGCCGATGCAATGGCATCGAACTCCGCATTCGTCAGCTCACCGAGAGCCTTGATCGGCTTTACCTTCTGCAGGGCTTTCAGCGCCGACTCGCACTGGGCGCGTCGCTCATTGTACGCCGAGGTGACGAGGCTGTGCGTCTTGTTCGTATTCGTGATGACGATGCTGCAGCCGTCGAGTGCCAGCTTGCTGTATCGATAGGAAAGCGTATTGCAGTCGAGGAGGATCGCACAGTCCTTTTTCCCCATGCCGACGGCGAACTGATCCATGATGCCGCAGTTCATGCCGACGAATTCATTCTCTGCCTTCTGCGAGAACTTCACCAGTTCCACCATATCAATGCCGAGGTTCAGCTCATCGTTCAGGATGACCGCCATCAGCACCTCGATGGATGCCGAGGAGGAAAGGCCTGCGCCGTTCGGCAGCGTACCATAGAGGACAATGTCAAAGCCGTGCGCCGCCCGATGCCCGCGTCCTCCATCACGCGCACAACGCCGATGGGATAGTTCGCCCAGCCGTAGGCATCGCTCTTCACCGCGCCGTGCATGGGGAACTGCACCACGCCCTGCTCCGGCAGATTCATCGAGTAGAGCCGCGAGATGCCGTCCGTGCGCGGTGCGACGAGCGCATACGTCCCGAGGGAGATCGCACAGGGGAAGACGTGCCCGCCGTTGTAGTCCGTGTGCTCACCGATGAGATTCACGCGTCCCGGCGAGAAATACGCATGCGTCTGTGCCGCACCGAATTTCTCCCGAAAGACCTCCTGCATTTCGTCCAATATCTTCATATCAGTGTCCTCCATTTATTATCATTTCGCCAAAGGTTGTTAGATTCCCTGCATCGTAAAGCGCAGATGCCGCGCCGCATTCGGATGCGTATACTCCGTGAGGACAGGAGCGCCCCAGCTGTCGTCGCCGCCGACGCCGCACATCCCCGCCGATGCACGCAGATAGGTGTGCGCGCTGCGCGGCAGATCGTACGCGTGACGCGCATTCTCAAGCTCGTGCGGGCCATAGGGCAGTGCCGACGCCTCCATGGGCGCTGCCCCCGTGAGGCGCAGCCCGTGTCCGCTGCGGTCGCGCAGTTCGATCCAGCGCACACCGCCGTGATTGCCCGTTTCCTGTGGGCGCAAATACGGCTCAACCTCCTCTGCCGCCGTGCTCTCGTAGATGCCGAGACGCGCACCGCGATGGCGGTCGGCGTAGTTCTCCTTCGGGCCATAGCCATGTAGCGGATGCGGTCATAGTCCGCCGCGAGCGTAAAGAGCATCGCAAAATCCGGCAGCGTGGGCATCCCGTCCGTCGGCTCGTAGTCCAGTGCGACATCCACCGCGCCCGCAGCGTCCACCGTATACGTGACCGTGCAATGGGCGGCGGGTTTTGTCGCGAGCGCATAGGTAAAGCGCACGGTGACGCGCGCGGCACGCCGCTCGCCTGTTCCCGCCTTTGCCGAAATATCCGTCAATGACGGTGAGCGGCGCATCATCCGCACTCCACGCGATCTGCGTGCAGCGGCGGTAGAGACTCGCGAGCTTCCACTGCGCGGTATCCGCCGGCGCACCGCAGCCGTAGTCGTTGTCCGTCGGCGCACGCCAGAAACTCGGCTGCGGCAGTTCCTCGATCAGCTCGCGCCCGCCATAGCGGTAGGAGACGAGATTTCCCTGCGCACTCGAGAACATGAGGGAAAAGCCCGCCCCCTGCACGCCGAGGTTGATGTCGCTCACGACGATGCGCAGATCTCCGCAGGCGGCAAGCGGCACGCATTGTGGTGCGGCATCACAGCGCCCGAGAACATCAAAGAGGCGCGTCGCCGCTCCTGCGGGCGGTACGACGACCGCCTGTCCAAAGGCGATCTCATGGCCGACAGGTGCCCACGGCTCCTCATCCTTCAGGCAGAGCGATGCTGTCAGCACATACTCCCCCGCGCCGAGATACGGCATCTTGTAGATTGCCGTATCAATGAACTTCGTCTCTCCGGGCGCCACAGAATGTCCCAACTGCCGCGTCTTCCCAGACCTTTCGCCCGTCGAGGAGGAGCGTCATCCGCAGCTCATAGTCATCCGCATTGGAGAAGAGGCTCTTGTTTTCGATCTCCACTCCGTTCCATGCAGGGCGCAGGGTGAAGTCCTGATAGTTATACTTCACCTCCTGCAGCTTCGCCGTCGCTCGGCGGTCGGCAAAGAAAATGCCGTTGCCGCTGAAATTGTAGTCCGACGGGCGGTCGCCAAAGTCGCCGCCGTAGAGGAATACCTCCTCCCCATCGCGTCCGCGCTGACGGATCGCCTGATCGCCGAAGTCCCAGATAAAGCCGCCCTGATAGAGCGGCTCGCGCTCTGCCAGCTCCGTGTACTTGTGCATGCCGCCGCAGCTGTTGCCCATCGCATGCGTGTACTCACACGCGATAAAAAGGGCTTGTCCGATGCTCCTTCAGAAAGGCCTCGATGTCCGCCGCCTTCGTATACATCTGGCTCTCCATATCGCTCGACATCGGATAGCTGCGATCCCAGAAAATTCCCTCGTAGTGCACGAGTCGCGTGGGGTCAGCACGGCGGAAGTACGCGCTCATCTCGTAGATATTGCGCCCGCCGCAGGACTCGTTGCCGCACGACCAGATCAGGATGCACGGATGGTTCTTGTCGCGCTCGTACATCGACTGTGCACGGTCGAGCACGGCGGGCAGCCACTCCGCATGATCGCCCGGCAGACTGTTCGCATCCTTTTTCACACGCGCCGTTCCTCATCCACGAGCCATGTGTCTCGAGATTCGTCTCGTCGATCACATAGAAACCGTAAATATCCGCGAGCTCATAGAGGCGGCTGCTGTTCGGGTAATGTGACGTGCGGATCGCGTTGACATTGGCACGCTTCAGCGCGATGAGATCCTGCTCAAAGAGCGCAGGATCCATCGCCCGCCCATGGTCGCAGTCGAACTCGTGACGGTTGACACCCTTGAACACAATGCGCTTCCCGTTGATCTGCATCAGTCCGTCGCGCAGGCAGAACTCACGGAAAGCCAACGCGTATGCGCACGACCTCCCTGCAGGCTGCCCGCCGCGTCGCGCACACGAATCAGAAGATGATAGAGCACAGGACACTCTGCGCTCCACAGGAGCACAGCGAAGGCATCCCCCGAAAACGTATGCGTCTTTGCGGAGATGCTCGCCTCATCCTCCCATATACAGTCCCCATCCTCATCGCAGAGCAGGATCTCGATCTTCTTCTCTGCCGCATCACCGAACGTGAGGTGCACATCGAGCTGTCCGTTCGAGTATCCGTCCCGTTCCATCGGCATTGCATGGACAGCGACATCCTCGATGTGGTGCTGCGGCTTCGTGTAGAGCGTGACATCTCGATAGATCCCTGAAAACCGCCAGAAGTCCTGATCCTCCAGCCAGCTCGCGCTCGCGTAGCGGAACACCATCGCCGCCAGCTTGTTTTCGCCTGACACGAGATACGGCGTCAGATCGAAGTCCGACGGCGTGCAGCTGTCCTCGCTGTAGCCGACAAAATGACCCGTTGAGATAAAGGGCGAGTGCCGCATCGACGCCGGCAAAGGAGATGAACACATTTGTCCCAGCCCTCGGGTACGGCGAAGTACTTCACATAGCAGCCGACGGGGTTCTCCGCGTCGGAATCTCCCCCGGCACGATGCTCTCGTGCCCGTCCCACGGATACGTCGTATTCGTATAGTGCGGGACGCCATGCCCCTCCATCTGGATGTGCGCGGGCACATGGATCGTCTCCCAGTCATGGCAGTCGTAGTCCGCTGCCGTAAAGCCCTGCGGGATGGCGTCGATGTTCCGTGCATAGGCGAACTGCCAGACACCGCCAAGCGTACGCTCAAAGGACGATATGCCGCGCGCGAGCTCTGTCTCATCGCGGTAATAACGATGATCGCTGTGTGCGGGCAGACGATTCTCCGCGAAATAACGCGGGTCGCTCAGTTTACTGAAATCAAAGCTCATCAAAGACCTCCATCTGGCAAAGAAAGCGGCCGCAAACGACCGCTTCCCATCCTGTTACTGATTCATCTCATGCCACTTGTCTTCGAGTTCCTCGACAATGCGTGCGTGCTCCGCCTCCGTCAGCGTCACCTTTGCGCGGTAGATGACCGCACCGATCAGGATGAGCACAAACGGAGCCGCAAACATCACGAGTTTGAAGTTGAAAGAGGTTCTCCGGCGTAATCGTCGCCGCCGTTGCGCCGCTCGTCATGCCGACCCAGATCGCCGTAATGCCGATGAGGCCGCCCGTGACGGCGCCCGCGAGTTTATCCACCAGCGGACGCACACAGAGGACAAGTGCCTCGTCACGATGCCCGAGCTTCAGCTGACCGTATTCCACCGTATCCGTGATCGTCATGAGCACGACGAGGAAGATCAGCGGCTGCGGGAGAGCGAAGAGACCGGCCGCAAAGAGCGTCATGATGACGCTCGTCCCCGCAAGCGCATAGAGGATGATACCGACCAGCATCACCGAAACCGAGCCGAAGAAAAGCCGCCGTCGGCTGAACTTCATCGTGAGCGTCGGGAAGAGCGCCACGGCGAGCAGGCCGATGATAACATTGATCACGCCGAGGAACGAGAACTGCTTCGCGTCGCCGAGCACATAGATGAAGTAATAGAGGTTGAAGTTGTTGACGAGGTTCTGCCCGAGGCCGAACACGAGGTAGGCTATCGCCACCCAAAGGAGCTGATCGTTCTTCAGCAGGATGGAGAAACACATCCTTGAACGATGTCTCCGTCTTGTTCTCGCGCAGAGCGGAGGTCTCCTCCTTCGTCCCGAGGCCGAGGATCACCGCGCCGAGCGTTGCAATGCCGCCGCCGATCAAGGCAAAGGCGAACCAGCCCGTCCCGTCGCCTGCACCGCCATTTTCATTCAGCGAGAAGTAGAGGACGACGGGCATGACAATCGCCGTAATCATCTGCGCGCCGAACACCGAGCCGATACGTGCATACGTCGCCGTGATCTCGCGCTCATGCGAGTCGAACGAGAGCGCGGGGATCATCGACCAGATCGCAACATCCTTTGCCGAGTAGAACACATCCATGATGAGATAGATGAGGGCAAAGAGCACGAGGTAGAGCATCGGGTTCGACACCGTCAGCCCGCCCATGTCCGTAAAGAGAATCGCAAGCGAAATCGCCGCGACGAACGCACCGACGAGCACCCACGGCTTGAACTTGCCCCAGCGCGTCTTGGTCTTATCAATCGTATTGCCGATAAAGGGATCAATGAACAGCTCGGCAATACGCAGAACGAGGGATGATCGTCGTCACAATGCCGATCATATAGGCATCGTGCTCATGGTTGTCGGAGTGGAACAGATTGCTCGTGACGAAAATCATGAAGTACGTCGCCAGCATCATGTAGAACACATCATGCCCGAACGTACCGCAGGAATAAGCAATGCGCGACCAGAACTTGCTCTTCGGAGATGCCATAAGAGTTCCTCCTTACCCCTTTACCGCATGCATATAGGCGATGATGCCGTCCGCGATCTGCGCGAGCGGTGCACGCCCCGTCTTGACCACGAGATCGTAGTTTGTGCTGTCGCCCCACTTGCGCCCCGTGTAGTAGTCGTAGTAGCGCGCGCGCTTCTCGTTCTCGCGGTTCAGCTCCTTCAGCGACTTCCCCTCGTAGACCGTCCGTCCGCGCTCCTCACGGAAACTCATCATCTGCGCAGACGAAGATCGAAAACACATCGTCGCGTTTGCGCAGTGCATAGTCCGCGCAGCGGCCGAGGAAAATGCACGGACCGTCATCTGCGAGCTTGCGCACGACATTCGACTCTGCCATGAACATCCCTTGGCTCGACTCCCCCATCGCCATGCCAAAGGAATGAAACGGAATGAAGCGCGACGAGAGCGGTTTCACCGTATTCTCGAGCTCCAAGAGATCCTTCTCGCTCAGATCATTGATCCCGAGCTTTGCCGCTGCGAGATGCACGATCTGGCGATCGTAGAGATGAACGCCCAGTTTCTCCGCGAGAATCTCAGCGAGCTCACGGCCGCCGCAACCGTACTGACGGCCGACCGTGATGATGTACTTTTTCTCCTCCATACAATTCCCTCCTTCAAATGGATGCAGCATCGTTATGCGCGCGATGTCGCTCCTTCCAAAGCCGTTATAGTAAACGTTTACATTTACAGTTTTATTATACGATATGTTTTTCAAAAAATGCAAACGTTTTCTTTTTGAAATCGCGAAAAAAATGATTACGTTTCCAACAAAAAATAACGGGGCTGCTGCGATATTCGTGCAACAGCCCCGCTGTTTATGTGATGCTGTGTATTATCCGACCGCCGTTGCGAGGGCGATCTCAATCATATCGTTGAAATGTCGTCTGGCGCTCCTCTGCCGTGCACTTCTCGCCCGTCAGCAGATGATCGCTCACGGTAAAGAGTGCGAGTGCCTGCCGCCCGTACTTCGCTGCGAGCGTATAGAGTGCCGCTGCCTCCATCTCCACGGCAAGCACGCCGTAGGTGCGGAGCTTGTCGTTGTCGATCTCCTCGTCGTAGAAGCGGTCAACGGAGATCACGTTGCCGACGCGCACAGGGAGATCCATGCGCTTTGCATTCTCCACGGCGGCAGAGAGGAGCTCGTAGTCCGCAAGCGGCGCATAGTTGATCGAGCCGCCGAAGATGCTGCGGATCATGCCCGAGTCCGTCGTCGCGCCCTGTGCGATGAACACGTCGCGCAGCTTGACCTTCTCATGCATCCCGCCGCACGTGCCGACGCGGATGAGCTTCTGCACGCCGTAGTAGTCCATCAGCTCATTCACATAGATCGAGATCGACGGCATCCCCATGCCCGTCCCCTGCACGGAGACAGGGTACGCCATGATACGTCCCCGTATAGCCGAGGATGTTGCGGATGGACGTATACTCCTTCGCCCCATCGAGAAAATTCTCCGCGATGTACTTCGCACGCAGCGGATCCCCCGGCAGCAGGATGCGCTCCGCGATCTCTCCCTTTTCGGCAGCAATATGCAGTGAACTCATTGTCGTTCTCCTTCCTTAGGGAATCACTGATAAAATGAGGTCTGCCAGATTGGCGTAGATTTTTTTCGTCCGAACGAGGTGGAAAACCGGACGCAGAGTGGTGCTCTGTGGAGGATTTTCCGCCGAAGTGCGGGCAAAAAAGATGCGTCAAGATGGTTGTACCGAATTTATCAGTGCTTCCTTAGTCCTCATCATCTGCGGCAAGCTCCGCCTCCTCCTTGATCTTTGGATCAACGCGCGCATGCAGATTCGCCGACCTTGCGAGCATACGTCAAATCTCCCTCACATCATACTGTATACTGTTTTCATTATATGATGATGTCGGGGCAAACGCAATAAACGGAACGCAAAAAGTCTCGAACACCACAGGAATCGGTGTCCGAGACTCTTACATACACTCAGCGAATGTGCATCCGCTGTGCCTGCTCGCGCAGGCGCGCGATGCGTTCCGCCGTCGCGGGATGCGTCGAGAACAGGCTCTTGAACGAGAAGTCATGTCCCGCGAACGGGTTGATGATGCACATGTGTGCCGTCTCCGGCGTCGCCTCCGGGAGCGGTGCGCCGTGCACGGCATAGTACTCGATCTTTTCGAGTGCCGCTGCGAGGTAGTTCGGGTTGCCGCAGATCTCCGCGCCGCCCTCATCCGCACTGTACTCACGCGAGCGCGAGATCGCCATCTGGATGAGTGCCGCCGCAATCGGGGCGATGATCGCCGTTGCGATCATTCCGATGATGCCGCCGCGGTCGTCGTCGCTCGAGCGTCCTGCGCCGAAGATCGCCGCAAACTGGGCGATGTTCGCCGCGTATGAGATGACGGTCGCCATCGTCGCGGCAATGGTCGAGATGAGGATGTCACGATGCTTGACGTGCGCCAGCTCATGCCCGAGCACGCCTGAGATCTCGTTGTAGTCGAGGACGCGCATCAGCCCCGTCGTAACGGCGACAGCCGCATGGGACGGATTGCGCCCCGTTGCAAATGCGTTCGGCGCATCCTCGTTGATGATGTAGACGCGCGGCATCGGGAGTCCCGCATTTCCTGCGAGTTTCTCGACCAATCCGTAGAGCTCCGGCGCACTCGAACGGTCGATCTCCTGTGCATTATACATGCGCAGCACCATGCTGTCGGAGAACCAGTACGAGAAGAAGTTCATACCAACCGCGATGATGAGCATGATGGTCATGCCTGTATGTCCGCCGAATACGCCGCCAAGAGCGACCATCAGCGCCATCAGGAGTGCCATGAGCATTGTTGTTTTCAGTGTGTTCATAGCTTCATTTCTCCTTTATCTGTCAAATCTTTGTCCTTTTGACTATATCATACAGTGCATTTATGGAAAAAGGCTGAAATCTTCGCAGGGAATCGCTGATAAAGGATACGTCAACACGGTCGCACCCAATGTATCAGAGCTTCCCTTAAATTGCATCGAAATTGACCAATTTTGCATCAAAGATGCCCTCGACAGCGAGCACGCGCGCGAGCACATCATCGGAGATGTCGTGGTCGATGGTGAGCACCATGATGTTCATGCCCTTGCGGTCGGACTTCCCCACCTGCATGGAGGAGATGTTGATGCCGGCCTCGCCCATGATCGAGCCAATCGTTCCGATGACACCGGGGCGATTGATGTGCGGGCAGATAAGGATGCGTGCATGCGGGTCGACGTCGACGCGGAAGCGGTTGATGCGGACGATGCGTCCCTCCTCGCCGAAGAGCGCTCCCTGCACCTCGGAGGTGCCGCCCGACGCCGTTACGCGTACGGTGATGAGCGTCGAGTAGTGCGACGTCTCCTTCTCACGAATCTCAGAGATCTTGATGCCGCGCGACTTTGCCACACTCGGCGCGTTGACGTAGTTGATCTCGCTCTCGAGGATGGGATTGAGCATCCCCTTGAGAATGGCGGTCGTGAGGAAGCTCGTATTGACCTCGGTGATCTCGCCGTTGTAGACGACCTCGACCTGCGAGATGGGTCCCTCGGCAAGGGAGCACGCCGTACAGCCGAGCTGCTCGGCGAGCGCGATGTAGGGGCGGATCACGCGCATGACTTCCTGGAGACCGGTGCCATGTTGACCGCCGCGAGCACCGGCTCACCGCGCAGGGCGGCGCGGATGCCCTGCGCCACGTCCACCGATACGCCGATCTGTGCCTCCACCGTGGACGCACCGAGATGCGGTGTGAGGACGATGCCGGGCACGCTGCGCAGGGGGCTGTCCTCGGCGAGCGGCTCGCTCTCAAAGACGTCGATCGCCGCCCCCGCGACGATCCCCTCGCGCACGGCCTCGGCGAGATCGTGCTCGTTGATGATGCCGCCGCGCTCGCAGTTTACGAGGCGGACGCCCTGCTTCATCCGCCGCATCTGTGCCATGGAGATCATGCCGCGCGTCTCTTTCGTGAGCGGCATGTGTACCGTGATGAAGTCCGCCTGCGCGATGATGTCGTCGAGCGACCCGACGGTCACGCCGAGGGCCTTTGCCCGCTCCTCGTTGATGTACGGGTCATAGGCGATCACATTCATGTCAAAGGCGAGGGCTCGCTTCGCGACGCCGCCGCCGATGCGCCCCATGCCGATGACGCCGAGCGTCTTGCCGCGCAGCTCGACGCCGACGTATGCCTTGCGGTTCCACTGCCCCGCGTGCATGGTCGCGTCCGCCGTCGGGATGTTGCGCGCCATGGCGAGCATCATCGCGACCGTATGCTCCGTCGCGGCGATCGTATTGCCGCCCGGCGAGTTGATGACGATGATGCCGCGCTCCGTTGCTGCCTTTACATCAATGTTGTCCACACCGACGCCAGCGCGCCCGATGATCTTCAGTTTTCCCCGCACGTTCCAGGACATCCGCCGTCACCTTCGACGCCGAGCGCACCATCAGCGCGTCATAGTCTCCGATCACGTCCAGCAGTTCCTCATGCGAGATCTTATCGCGCACATCGACCTCATAGTCCGTCAAGAGGCCGATGCCCTCAGGCGAAATCCCATCCGCAGCCAAAATCTTCATCCGTATGCCCTCCCCATGGCGATATAGCACCTACCATACATAATGTCCCTATTATAGACAAAAGAGGAAAACAGGTCAAATCTTTCCGGCAGATGGCCGTACGCTCTCACCCAGACCTATCGCATTATTCTGAGAAAAATTATCAAAGAGTATGGAATATTTTCATTACTCGTTGACAATGTTCGATGCATGACGATATACTAATTTTTCATCTGGTAAGACAGGAAAACCTTCTATGATATTTTTGGTGGAAAAGAGGCACACATGACATTATCCCATTTCGTGCGCCGCTGCGCACAGTTTATCCCCGTCTTCTTCGGCATCACCGTGCTCTCCTTCACGCTAATTCACCTCGCGCCGAGCGACCCCGTCAGCGTGCGTCTCTCGCTGGGCGGCATCGCCGTCGATCCCGTGACGGCAGCACAGATGCGCACGGAGATGGGGGCTCGACCGTCCCGCTGCCCATTCAGTACGGCGACTGGCTCATGCGTTTTCTCCACGGAGACATGGGGATCTCCTACCGCAGTGACCGCTCCGTCGCCGCTATGCTCCTGCAGGCGCTGCCCTACACGCTCGCCATAGCGGCCAGTGCGATGCTGCTCACTCTCCTCATCTCCCTGCCGCTCGGCATCGCCATTGCAGCATATCGAAACAGTGCGCTGGACTGCATCGTCCGTTTCCTCACCTTTATCGGAAATGCGGTGCCGAGCTTCATCGTCGGCATTCTCCTCATGTTTCTGTTCTCCTATCAGCTCGGATGGATCCCTGTGCTCGCCGGCAATTTCCCCCGTCGGCATGGTGCTGCCGACGGCGGCACTCGCACTCATCATGTCGGCGCGTTACATTCGGCAGATCCGCGCGGCGACCCTCGACGAGCTCGCCAAGGACTACATCATCGGCCTGCGTGCGCGGGGGATCACCGAACGCCGCATTCTATTTGGAAATGTCCTGAAAAATATCATGGGCATCGTCATCACACTGACCGCCATCTCCGTCGGCTCTCTGCTCGGCGGCGTGGTCATCATCGAGACACTCTTCAGCCGCCCCGGCATCGGCAGTCTCCTCATGACGGCGATCAACAGCCGCGACTACCCCGTCATCCAGGCGGCTGTCGTCTGGATGGTACTCGCCTACTTCGTCGTCAACCTGCTCGCCGATCTCTCCTATCGCCGATTCAACCCGAGGGTCAGGGGATGCTGAGGAAGGCCGCACTTGCCGTGCATCACATGCCCCTCTCCTGCGTCTCCTCGCAGGAGCATCGGTACTCATCCTCGTCGTCAGTCTTTTCGCGGCACAGCTCGCGCCATACGATCCGTACGCCACCGATCCGCAGCTGATCCTGCAGCCGCCGTCCGCTGCCCATCCCTGCGGAACGGACAACTACGGCAGAGATCTCCTCTCGCGCATCCTCTTCGGCGCAAGGACATCCATCTGTGCCGCCCTGCTCATCATCCTCGTCGCAGCCACGGGCGGCAGTCTCATCGGGCTCCTCGCAGGGTTCTTCCGCGGGCGCACGGATGCCCTGCTCATGCGCATCGTGGATATCGTGCAGGCATTTCCGAGCCTCATCCTCGCAATCGCCGTCGCGGGCATCCTCGGTGGCGGGCTGACGAACGCCGTGCTCGCCCTCATGCTGACGACATGGACGCAGTACGCACGCCTCGCACGCAGCATGACGCTGGCGGCGGCAGAGGAGACGTATGTCCAGGCGGCGCGTCTCTCAGGGTGCAGCAGCACGCGCATCCTATTCGCACACATCCTGCCGAACATTGCAGGGACGCTCGTCACCACCGCCGTCATGCACATCAGTACGATGATGATGGGGCTCGCCGCGCTCTCCTACCTCGGGATCGGCGTCAAAATTCCCGATGCCGAGTGGGGCGCCATGATCAGCGAGGGACAGAAGTACCTGCGGCAGGCACCATGGGCAGCACTTACACCGAGCATCGTCATGATCTCCGTCATGATGGTGTTCAATCTCTTCGGTGATGCCCTGCGCGACCATCTCGACCCAAAGATGAGAAAGTAAGAATCCCCCACAGGAGGAAAAACCATGAACAAGATGCTCCAACGCCTATGCGCGCTCGCGCTCGTCGCTCTCTCCTTTGCCCTCCTCGGCTGCGGCACACAGAATGCGGCGGACGGGAAAAAGATCATCCGTGTCGGCGGAACGCTCGACGTAACGGACAGCACGATGGATCCCGCGAAGGAGTGGACGGGCTGGTATGTCCTGCGCTGCGGCATCGGTGAGACACTGTTTCGGCTGGATGACGAGATGCGCCCACAGCCATGGCTGGCGGAGCGGGCCGAGAACATCAGCCCGACCGACTGGCGCATCACGCTGAAGGATAACGTCGTCTTCTCCAATGGGGAAAAAATGACCGCCGAAAAGGTCGCCGCCTCTCTGCAGCGCACGGCGGAGATCAATCCGCGTGCCGCATGGCTGCGCGGAGCAGGTACACAGCCGACGGGAGACGTCCTCACCATCCGCACGAAAGAGCCGTATGCGACACTGGTGAACGACCTCTGTGACCCGTATGCCATCATCCTCGATGTCGCAGGCACGAAAGATTTTGACCAGACGCCCATCGCCACGGGGCCGTTCACCCTCGCCTCCTACGAGCCGTACCTCTCCGCCGTCATGACGCGAAATGAGCACTACTGGGACGGCGCGGTGCGCGCAGACGAAGTAATCTACACGAAGATTCCCGACCCTGCCGCCCTCGCCATGGCACTGGAGAGCGGAGAGATCGACGCCGCCCTCGACCTCAATCCCGAGGATGCGGAGACGATTGCCGCATCGGACAAATTCACCCTCATCCGCACGCCGCAGGCGCGCGTCTATCAGCTCTATATGAACCTCGACCGCCTCACCGACCCCGCCGTGCGCACGGCGATCATGTGCGGCATCGACAAGGACATCATCGGCACACAGTACCTCAAGGGCGGCATGACCGCCGCGAGCGGAGCCTTTCTCCCATCGACGCCCTACCGTGCCCCGGCACCGCTCTCCTATGATCTCTCAAAGGCGCGTGCGCTTCTCGCTGCGGCGGGCTATCAGGACAGCGACGGCGACGGCATCGTCGAGAAGAACGGCGTTCCGCTCGTCATCGGCCTCAGCATCTACCGCCGCCTCTCCTCGGAGGCTATCGCCACGGAGATGCAGGCTCAGCTCCGCCGTGTCGGGATAAAGATCGAGGTGCATCCGCACGAGAAGTCCACCTTCTTTAGCAGCGGCGACTTTGACCTCGGTATCTACTCCGTCGTCACCATGCCGACGGGCGACCCCTACGCCTTCCTGCGCGACGCGGTGGGCAGTACGGGCGTCGCCAACTATGGGCACTACCGCAGTGCCGCCGCAGATCAGGCTCTGACGCAGCTCGCGGTCACCTTTGATCCCGCCCAGCGCATCCAGCTCGTCAACCAGATCCAACAGCAGGTGATCGACGACCGCGCGATGGACTTCATCGGATTCAACACCATGCAGGTTCGGCATGGCAAAGGGCGTGAGCGGTCTCCTCTCTACGCCCTCGGACTACTATCAGGTCACCAAAGACCTAGACAAAGAATAAATGGCTGAAAAAAACGAATGTCATGGGACGCCTCCTCTCCTGCGCATCGACGGGCTATGCGCAGGGTACGGGGACAGTGCCATCCTGCACGACATCACCCTGCAGGTCGCGCCGGGCGAGGTGCTCGGCATCGTCGGTGCGAGCGGCAGCGGCAAGTCCACCCTGCTCAAGGCAATCATGGGCATACGCGAAACAGGGCTCATCCGCCGCGCGGGCACGATCCGATTTCGACGGGCGCGATCTGGCTGCGTGCTCAGCGGAAGACTACCGCCGTTTGCGCGGCGCGGAACTGGGCATCGTGTTTCAGCATGCAGGTGCATCACTGAATCCGACGCGCCGCATCAGGACACAGTTTGCCGAGGCGATGCGGGCACACGGCACATTCACAGATGCGGAGATCACGGAGCGCGCGGCAGAGCTCCTGCGCCGCATGGGCTTCACTGACGCCGATCACATCCTCGACGCCTATCCCTTCACACTGTCGGGTGGGATGGCGCAGCGCGCCGCGATAGCACTCGCACTCGCCCTGCGGCCGCGCCTCCTGCTCGCCGACGAACCGACCTCGGCACTCGATGCCGCGCTGCAGCGGCAGGTGCTCAAATTCTGCGCACCCTGCGCGACGAGGACGGCACAGCGATGCTCCTCGTCACGCACAATATCGGCGTGCTGCGCCACATCGCCGACCGCGCTGCCGTCATGAAGCACGGACGCATCATCGAACAGGGGCGCAGCGGCGGAGCTGCTGACCCATCCGCAATGTGCGGACACGCAGAATCTGCTTTCCTCTATCCCCCGGATTGGCGATCCATCACCGAGTTCATCCCACACAGAGGTCAGCCCCCGAAAGGCACGCCCTGTGCAGAGCCCCCGCTCCTGCGCTTTGACAAACGTCTCCATGCACTTTGATGGGGATGCCGCACGGACACAGGCCGTCGATGCCATGACCTTCTCTCTGTACGAACGCGAACGCCTCGGTCTCGTCGGTGCGAGCGGCAGCGGCAAGTCCACCGCAGCAAAGCTCCTCACGGGACTGCTCACCCCGACAGAGGGACGCATCCTGCTCGCAGGAAAAAACATCGTCGGCGCATCGGGCCGGGCGCGCAAAGAGCTCTGCCGCCACGTCCAGATGGTGTTTCAGGACGCACACGGCTCGTTCAACCCGCGCCGCAGCATCGGCGCAGCGATCAGCGAGACCATCCGTAACCTCTGCCCCCGATGAGCAGCCCACCGATCACCGCGTCGCCGCCCTCCTCGATGAAGTGGAACTCCCCGCCTCCTACGCCGCGCGATACCCGCACGAGATCAGCGGCGGCGAGTGTCAGCGCGCCGCTATCGCACGCGCGATGGCAGTATCCCCTGACATTCTCATCTGTGACGAAGCGACCTCGGCACTCGACACCTGCGTGCAGGAGAAAATCATCACACTCCTCCTCCGCCTGCAAAAAGAACACGGCATGAGTCTCCTCTTCATCTCCCACGACCTCCCCCTCGTCAGCTCCATCACCGACCGCATTCTCATCCTGCGGCAGGGGCATATCATCGAGCAGGGCAGAACGGCAGACATCCTGCGGGCACCGCACGAGCGCGATACCAAAGAGCTGCTGCACGCCGTATTGTAGGGAAGCACTGATAATTCCCTAGAAAAACAGCGGACGGAAATGCACTTCCGTCCGCTGTTTTTTTATGCAATTACGGATAAACAAGCTCCCTATCTCCCCACTGCGTAAAAAATCACATGTGTGCCATCCTCGGAGATGCCGATGATGTCCGCACGCGGGCGGTCAAAATCATCGCTGCTGTTCCACACGTAGAAGGCATACTTCCCCGTCAGTTCCTCCCACTTTGCCGGATGCGGCGTATAGTCAAAGAAGATGCGCTGCCACAAGGGAAGTGCGGCAAAGCGTGGAAGCACCTTGCTCTCATCCACCACGATCCGCGGCACACGGATCGTATCGTTGATATAGGGATGGCGCGTACGGAGTTCCGAGCGCTCACGCCCCTGCAGCTCATATTTGCGGATATTTTCCTTCGTATCACCAAAGGAAAGATACGACTCATCCCATCCCCGCCCAAAGCTGACGCGGCTCCACACCACAACATCATACGCCGTCGACGGAATCTCGCGTGGGAAAAAGTCGCGCCGAATCTCCGCATAGTTCTCCCGCCCATTCGGCGAAAAATCGGAATAGAAAAAATACCCGATAAAGATCGATGCCGTTATCGCTCCGACCACACAGAGCGAAAAAGCGATGCCGATCATCAGCTGCCCCCAGCCGCCAAGCCTGCGCCCGAGGAAATAGACCAAGAGCGTGAGAAGCGCCATCAGGACAGCGACATAGGCAGAGCCAAAAATCTTGGATAAATCCACAGCAAAAAAAGACCGATCACCAAAAAGGCCGCAGGTGGACGGAATGCACGCAGATCCTCCCATAATATCTGCGCAATACGAAAAAACCTCCTGAATTTCTGCATAACCTCCCCCTTACATTTTCTAATCTCCCTATCATGCGTATCATACCATAAACACAACAATAATAAAAGCGTCTGCCATGCACGACAGACGCTTTTTTCAAAAATCAGTGTTCCCTAACTTATACCGCCGCACCCTCAATGCCAAACGATCTCATGTCGTCCGCCACGTTCGTGATGCCGCCGATGCCAAACGTCTCCACGAGCACCTTCGCCACATTCGGCGAGAGGAACGCGGGCAGCGTCGGACCGAGGTGGATGTTCTTCACGCCAAGGTGGAGCAGGGCAAGCAGAACGATGACCGCCTTCTGCTCATACCACGCGATATTGTATACCACGGGCAGCTTGTTCACATCGTCGAGACCGAACACTTCCTTCAGCTTCAGTGCGATGAGGGCAAGCGAGTAGGAATCGTTGCACTGTCCCGCATCGAGCACACGCGGAATGCCGCCGATATCGCCGAGATTCTTCTTGATGTACTTGTACTTTGCACAGCCCGCCGTCAGGATCACCGTATCCTTCGGCAGTGCCTCAGCGAAGTCCGCATAGTACTCACGCGACTTCATACGGCCGTCGCAGCCCGCCATCACGACGAACTTCTTGATCGCGCCGCTCTTAACTGCCTCGACGACCTTGTCCGCCACGGCAAAGACCTGCTCATGGGCAAACCCGCCGACGATTTCGCCTGTCTCGAGCTCCGTCGGGGGTGCGCACTTCTTCGCGCACTCGATCACGGGTGTGAAATCCTTCTCGCCGTTCACGAGGGGAATATGCGTGCAGCCCTCAACACCGACCGCCGCCGTCGTAAAGAGGCGATCCTTGTAGCTGTCCTTCGGCGGTACAACGCAGTTCGTCGTCATGAGGATCGGTCCGTTGAACTTCTCGAACTCCTCCTTCTGCTGCCACCACGCATTGCCGTAGTTGCCGACGAGATTGTCGTACTTCTTGAACTTCGGATAGTAGTGCGCGGGGATCATCTCGCCGTGCGTGTAGACATCAACGCCCGTGCCCTTCGTCTGCTCAAGGAGACGCTCGAGATCCTTGAGATCATGCCCCGAGATGAGAATGCCGGGACGGCTGCCGACGCCGAGCTTCACCTTTGAAATCTCGGGGTTGCCGTAGCTCTCCGTATTCGCCTTGTCGAGGAGTGCCATGCCCGCAACGCCCCACTTGCCCGTCTCAAGGACGAGCGCCGTCAGCGCATCGCCGTCCAGTGTATCATCCAGCAGTTTCGCGAGCGCACTCTGCGTAAATGCATCGACTTCCTCATTCTCGTAACCAAGAGCATTTGCGTGCTCCATATAGGCTGAAAGGCCCTTCAGGCCGTACATCGTCAGCTCACGCAGACTGCGCACATCCTCATTCTCCGTACTCAGCACGCCGACCGTCTTGGCCTTCGCCGCAAAGTCCGCACGTGCGCCCGTCCACTGTGCCGCTGCGGGGAGCCCCGACGCGTCGCCGAGCTCGTGCAGAAGCTGCGCCTTCAGCGCGAGGCTCTCCTCGATCACATCCATGATCGCCTCGCGGTCAAAATTGGCATTTGTAATCGTCACGAACAGATTCATCGTAATGCGATGATTTGTCTCCACCGAGACCTTCTTGCCCGCTGCACGCAGCGCCGTCGTCACCGCGCCAAGCCCCTTCGTCACATAGACGAGAAGATCCTGCATCTCCGCGACATCCGGTTTCTTGCCGCAGACCCCCTGCACCGTGCAGCCCTTGCCGCCCGCTGTCTCCTGACACTGAAAACAAAACATCTTAGCATCCATAGATAACTCTCCTTTGCGAAAATCCACATTTCTTGTGTCCGATTATAGCAAAGGGAATACTCCATCGACGTAACATATGTTACTAGAGAATAATCAATAGTAGTTCTCAGTTTATATACTCCTGCACGGGGAAGCTCTCATCAAACGCCTGTATATCCGCCAGTGTATCAAATTCATAAATGATGCCGTCTGCGTACTCCCGCCGCTCGAGCGCGAGTTCCTCAATATGTCGCATATAGAACTGCTCCCAGAGCAGGCCGCGCACGGATGCATCCTGCTCATACGCCTCGCGCAGGAGCGCAGCAAAATGTGTGCTGAACGCCCGTGAGAAATATGCCTGCCCGAGCATATACCATCCATGTGCTCCGCCGATCTGCACGTCGGTGATGCGTCCATCGCCGTCCACGGTGAGATAGTACTCCTCGCTGGGTGCATCGCCATACACCGATGCATAGTAGGAGCGGTAGACATACGGTGTAAAAACATTCTCCGTAAAGTAATTGTCTGCCGAGCATATATAGGTATTATCGAGCACGTCGAGCACGCGAAAAAGGGACGACGTATTGTTGCAGCAATGATAGTCCTCATTGTCGACCAGATGAATGTGCGGATCCGATGCCAGATAGGAAAATTGTTCCTTCAGATATCCGACGACGAGGTATATGTCTGCAATTCCCGCCGCGCGAAGCTGTGCGATCTGACGCTCGACCAGCACCTCACCGCGGACGCGCAGAAGCCCCTTCGGCGTACGGTCTGTGATGGGCGCAAGACGACTGCCGTAGCCCGCCGCCATCAGCACCGCATTTGTCACGCGATAGGGGGCAAGGCGTTCCGCTGCCTGTGCCCGCTGTACGGCATCCTCCGCATCAAGCGATGCGATTGCCGCATCAAATGCATCTTTGGTCATATCGTCTCCCATGCCCCAATCAGCTGCTCATTCAGAATGCGGATACAGCGATACAAGAAGGACTCCGAGAAAGACGAGGCCGCAGCCCAGCACCATCTGTCCCGAGATCTCCGCCCCGGCAATGCCCCACTGCAGCAATACGCCCCATATAATATAGGTCGCATTCGTCGCCATCCCGCGCGCACAGCCGATGGCACGATTGACCGCATACCAGAGAAAATAGGACGCGCCCGCAACAGCGCCCGCGGCGGCGAGGGTCATAAAGGACAGAGGAGCTGCGGAGAGTGCATGCAGAGGAGCATCGTCCGAGAAAAAGACCAGTGTGATCCCCAGCAAAACCGTTCCCGAGATGCACTCACGCAGCGTAATGGCAAGATCCGGCTCGATGTCCGCCATGCCGCGTACAGCCAGCACAATCTCACCGCCCCAGCAGAGGGCGGCAAGGAGCGCACACGCCATCCCCGGGAGAAGGAGCAGCGGCGCACTATCCGGCGGCACAGCCCCCGTGATCACTCCGCCGGCAACAGCAAGAACGATACCGATACCCATGCGCAGGGTGACCTGCTGATGCAGGAGCAGGCGCGCCAAAAGACAGCCAACAACAGGATAGAGGGCCGAGAGTGCCAGCGCATAGGTCGGTCCCGCCCACAGGATGCCAAGGCAGTAGGAGAGCTGACCAATCGGCCCGCCAAGCAGGGCGGCGGCACAGAGAAAGAGGCCGGATCGGCTAATGACCGTACGTATTGCACGAAATGTCCCGCGCAGACCATTCACCGCGAGCAAAAAGATCGCGGCACTCATATCGTTGACTGCCGTACAGGCGAGCGGAAAACCAATGCCGACAACAAGCCCTGCCCCTGCCGCCGATGCACCGACACCGTAGAGATAGTTGTTGCAGCCCCAGAGGAGCCCGCTCACGATGCCGAGCATCACCCACATCGGATAGCGTACCATCACAGTATCTCCCACTCTTTCCGCGCTTTGACGGCGTATTCCTTCGCGAAGCGGAACTGATTCTCTTCGTACGAACCGAACGTCACGCCGAGCGAGCTTTTATAGACACTCCAATCGTACCAGAGGAGTCCGCCCACCGCCATATAGGTATGGACGCGTACGCAGCAGCGCATCAAAGCCCTCAGGGAAGTATGCCGCGATGAGCTGCTCTGTCTCCTCCTCACGATAGTCGGCATAGATGGCAAACATGGCGATGTCAATCAGCGGATCTGACAGACCTGCATACTCCCAATCAATCAAATAGGGGCGCTCACGCCCCTCCACAAAGAGGAAATTATCCGAGACGGCATCAATATGGCAGAGTGTGGCCGCCTCCGCCAAAAACGGAGCGACAAAGGAGCGAAGCGAAAATACCTGTTCCCGCACGGCTATGTAGATACTGCCTCTGCGAGCCTCCGCCGGCATCAGCGTCTCATAAAAGAGCAGCTCGGCAAACGGGTCAAATACTTTCACGCCACGCAGCCTGCGCTCATGAAAGGAACGCAGCGCAGCCATGCAGGAGGCAACCTCCTCCGCATTGTGTGGGTCACAGACATGGGAGTGCTCATAGTAACGCGAGATCTTATACCCCGGCTGTGTGCTCAGTGCCACGATGCGCTCCGTGATACCCGTGGCAGACAGGAGCTCATAGACCGCCTTCTCATTTTCGCGGTCGATCAGACGCTCCGTTCCCTCTCCATTGCAGCGAAAAATATACTTTTTCCCATCCGCAGTAAAGAGGAACGAATCATTTGTCATACCTTCCTTCAGCGGCAGAAGAATCCCTTTGGCGGCACTCTGCCCAAAATGCAGGCGAATCGTCCGCCGGATCAACTGCTCCTGTGTCTCATTCATCGAATCCATTCCTCTTTCTTGCACATTAGGGAAACACTGATACGCGCAACAGCGGATGAAACAAGATCAAAATCCCATCCGCATCTCCTGAAATATGGCGCATACGTCACGATAAAGCCCATCCGGCCAGAGATCGATCTCCATCGGCACAGGCAGCTGCAGCGGATCGGCGACCAGGAGCATCGCGAGAACGATGCAGCTGCGCCGTTCACGATCCGCCTCAGCGGCATAGAGCTCAACGAGCGTTTTCTGCAGCTCGTTCTCTCCCCATGCCACCGCATCACCGCGCAGGCGCAACGGCAAAAGAGCCAGATAGCCGTCATACCAAGGCTGTGTCCGGAACGTAGCAAGCCGTCCCGCAGGCCATCCTGCGATTTCGCTGATCAACTCTTTCTTGCGGTCAAAAATCCACCGTTCCGCTGCATGCGCATAAATGATCTGCGGCGACAGCCCCTCCGCAAAATCCTGCTTCAAGCGCGCCGCAATACGCTCTGCCGCGCCCGTATGCTTCGCACGCATTTCAGCGACTATCTCGCGTCGGCGCGGTGCGGCAGGATCCTCTCCGCGAATCAAATGCAGGAGATGCGTCTCCACCTGTTCCCATGTCTCTGCCACATAGCTTCCCTCAAGCATCAACGTATAGTCCTCCGACAGATCGGGGTCATGCGGGCAATAAATCATCGGTCGATCCATGAGGAAAAAATTCATATTGATCGACGAAAAATCGGTCAGCAGAATATCTGCCGCTGTAAGCGCATCAAACGGCGTCTGACGGCTGTCATCCAGCGCAATGCCATGTGTCTCGAGAAGAGCCTTTATAATCTGTCAGCTCCTGCTCCGTCATATAGCCGCGCTGGAGCATGTGGCGAAACATCAGCGGATGCGGACGTATGGCAAATTTCACACGATCACTGCCGTGCTCCGCCGCAAATCGCGTGAACGTATCCCGATAAGCAAGGAAGTGGCTGCCGCCCGCCGGTCCATCCATCGTCCATCGTGGTGTCCAGAGCACACGCGTTATCGTATTCTCTTCCTTGTACTGACGAAGATATGCCTCAAAGCCAGGATATCCTAGATCCTCAAAGTGTTGTAACCCAATCGACGTGTTTTCTGTGTAGGAAGCGTCAAGCATGGACTTTTCTTCGTGTGAGTCGCAGAATTGAAACGACAGATAGGAAAAAAAGCCGTCCATCTTCACTTCACTTTGCAGAAAGAACTTTGTTCCCTGTGTCCCATAGGGGATATAGCAAAGCTTTGCGATCTTCGCAAGTTCCGACGTTCGCGTCCCACGGAGCAGACGCAGCCCCTCATACGGGATGGCAAGAAAAATATAGTCCGGCTCCAGAATACGGAGATCAAGAACATTGGTGAAATCATAGACGTCAGGATATTGGTCATGAAAAAAATGCCACTCGTCCTCATCATACCGCCCCGCGCACCTGCCCGCCTCGGCATCCATCGCACGATAGGTCGGAAGCAGAACGATAATGACCTCCGCTTCTGCATCCTGTGCAAGAGCATCATACACTGGTGACTGCTTATCCCAGACACTGGCATCCTGTACGAGAAATACGACCCGCATTTTCTTCTGTACATGCTGACGATTGTGCATCTCCTGCAGATAATACGCCGCAATCTGCGGATGATAAAATACATGATCCTCCATCGTCATCCCTGTCTTTCACGCCTGTTTCTCCGTGCTGCATCAATACGATTTACCGCCGTTTCCCGTACACTGCACCAGTCTGCCCGCCGCCGCAGATATTCGACCTGTTCCATCCCGTTTACGATGCGTTCCTCCGGAAACTGCATTTCCCCCTCATTCGGATGGAATCCATATTTCTCATGATAACGAAGTGATGCGGTATTTTCGCGTACAATGTGCGCATAACATACGTCCACACCTAATGTATCGTATACATAGTCAGCAAAAAGAAGTGTCGCCTCGGCAAAATGCGCGCTTCCGCGATAGCGGTGGTCCCCGACGAGCAGACGTCCCGTGATGCAGCGATGCCGCTCCGCGTCATAGTCCGTCCAGCCCATGGTCGCAAAGGGTGTATCATTCTCCTTGTCAATGACAACGAGCAGCCCCTGCGTGTCATCAGCCATATAGTGCTCATACCATGCACTCTGCTTTTCCATATCGAGACGGAATGGCTGGTTGAGATATCGATTGTTCACGGGGTCGTTGCGCCATGTGATAATATACGGAAAATAAATCGCTGAGACCTCTTCCAGTTTGACCATACAACCGCTCAGATGAATTCTGCACATATCTTTCCTCTGTACACCATCTTAGGAGCCGGCATACCTCATTTTATCAGCGGTTCCCTAGACACGATACATACGCTGCGCCGCCCTGGAGCCATTGCAGCAGGTATTCCTCATTAATTACCTGCATATACTTGGCATTTTCCCGCTGTATCCGCGGAACCGCTACTGCAGTATACTGATCGATATACTGCTGAAACAGCTTTCCGTCATGATGCTCCGGATCAAGCTTCCATCGACACAAATCAAGCCATTCCGGATGGTTTTCTGCAATGATCGCATAGTACATGCTCTGATCTCTGCGAATTTGTGGCTGCCACTGCGTCTGCCATGAAACTCCTGACCCATATTCATACCAGATAAAATGATCGTCGAGAAAGCCTAATTCGATTCCGTCCGCGATCATGATGTTATAAACACAATCCTCACCATAGACAATCCGTCCCAAAATCTTTTTTGTATATGCGATCAGCAGTCTCGCCTCGGTAAAGAACGCACCGCCAACAGGAAAATCAGGGATAATAAGATACTCCATCTGTATGTCAGATAAAGCTTTCCTGCGATACGATTCTAAATTCGAAGGCTGAAGCTGTCCGAGCACCTTATAGGTTTGATCTTCCAATACTTGATAGTAATACGTCAGACCAAAGGCAACTCGATAATTATTCTCCTCTACAAATCGCAGCATCCGCGCCAGAGCATCTTCATCGTATAGAAAATCACCAGGTGAAATCACTTTAATATAGCGCCCCCGCATCACGGGGAATGCACTCGCCGTATTTTTCACCGTTCCCTGATTGTACGGATTTGCCACGATCGTATAGCGATGAAAGTCCTTCTGCGCAAAATACGACTCTATTACACTGCGGTCGAAATCGGGCGTTCCATCATCCGTAATGATAATTTCAAAAGAACAACCTTGCTGACAGACAATGGATTCCAATGTGGCAAATAGCTTTATCGGATTTGGATGATAGGTAAGCACACAAACCGAAACGTCAATATCTGGATGGTACGAAATACTCTCGTCCATAAACAGCCCTCCATTCTCACTACAACATATATTGGTTGTGTAACGTCCGCCATACCTATCTGCCGAACACTACATCCGCGTGCACCAATTTGACCAATTCTGCAGGATCAACATTTTTCCAATATGAGCCGTTGTCCAAAAGATGCTGTGCCTCTGCATAGTAGGCCTCACGCCGCTGCTCATACGACGGGCCTGCATCATGCCCATCTTGTTGCGCGCCAAAAACCATATCCAAAATCTCACGGTGCCGCTCGATGATAATCTCTAACGTCACTTTACTGTCATGCAGCAGGCGCTTCTTCCACACCTCCGATACGCTGTCAGATATTCCGCTGCCATAATGATACCAAATCAGATTCTGATTCCAAAACCCAAGGAGAATATCATCGGCGATCATGATCGGATAGACAGCGTCCTCCGTGTAAACAATACGCCCGCATATCATCTCCGTATAGGCGATGAGAACATCTCGTTCTCCCATAAAGGCAGCACCGACGCCATAATCCTGATAGACTAGATAGGCCTCCTTGATGGCAGAAATATCCTTTTCCAAATAAGGGCGCAGCTGAAATGGCTGCATGCGGTTGACCAGCTGGTATACACCATTCATCACCACGTAATAGCACGCCCGCCCAAATGCAATTTTATACTTCTCGCCCTGCATGAAATTTATCATCTCCGCCAATACGGTATCGGTGTATAGATAATCGCCGGGCGAGATCAGCTTGACATACCGACCACCGGCAGCTTTATATGCGTTCAGCGCATTCCGAACAGTGCCCGTATTCGCTGCACTGCGCACGATGCAGTAATCCTCGATATCATGCTCCGCCATCCACGCCTCGATCTCTTTCTGACGGAAATCCGGCGTACCGTCATCCGCAATGATGATCTCACAGGTACAGCCCTTCTGGCGAATCACGGATGTAAGCGTAATAAAGAGACTCTCATAATCCGGGCGATAGGTAAGGACACAGACCGAAACATCATACAACTGCGTTGAGGAGGGCATCATCATGTATATCCTTTCTGCATCATACGCACTGTACTGCAGGTGGATGATAACCATTCACGGTATCGATCACATAGGCGATCTCGTCTGTCCGCATGCCGTTAAAGATCGGCAGGCTCAACACTTCATCGGCGTACTGCTCCGCGCGCGGAAAGCTGCCAGACGTGTGCCCGAGATATGCATAGCACTCTGCGAGATGCGGCGGGATGGGATAGTGGATCACCGTCTCAATGCCATGTGCATGGAGATACGCCTTGAAGTGATCGCGTGACGACGTGCGGACAACGAACTGATGATAGACGTGCTCCGCCCCCTCACGTATCTGTGGGAGAAGAATGTGCTCGTTCTTGATCCCCGCCAGATATTGAGCGGCAATGTCCCTGCGCTCCTCGGTCAACGCGGGAAGATGCGTCAGCTTCGTGCGCAGGAGTGCCGCCTGTATCTCATCGAGACGGGAGTTTACGCCGCAGAGCTCATTATGATATTTTTCCTTGCTGCCGTAGTTTCGCAGCATACGGATTTTCTCGGCAAGCACTGCATCGTCTGTCACGACAGCCCCCGCATCACCGAATGCACCGAGGTTCTTCGTCGGGTAAAAGCTGAAACAGCCGACATGACCGAAACGCCCCGTCATCGTATCGCCGAAGTGTGCCCCATGCGACTGGGCACAGTCCTCAATAACAGCGAGATGATGTCGCTGTACAATCTCCATGATATGCGCCATGTCGGCCGCCTGACCATAGAGATGCACGACCATCATCGCTCGCGTACGCGGGGGTAATCGCCGCCTCAATGCAGGCGGGGTCAATGCAGTAGTACGCATCCGGCTCGACAAAGACGGGCGTCGCCCCATTCTCCGATACGGCAAGCACCGTCGCGATATAGGTGTTCGCCGGGACAATGACCTCGTCCCCCGCGCCGATCCCAAGGGCACGCACAGAGAGCGTCAGCGCATCGAGTCCTGAATTCAGTCCGATGGCATGGTCTGCCCCCGTATAGGCGGCGAACTCCGTCTCGAATGCCGACAGCTCCGGCCCCATAATGTACCACCCTGAGCGAAGCGCACGCAAAGCCGCCGCATCATATTCTGCCGCATGGAGCTCATACTGCCGATGCAGGACTGCAAGATCGATCTTCATCCTTTTTCGCCTCCACCATCCGCAAAAATTCATCGTAATCCCGTATATAGTCCGCCTCATCATAGACCTCCGAGGCGAGCACCATGAGTACGGCATCCGGAGAAAAATCGTACATCTCGCGCCACATGGCGTGAGAGATATAAAGTCCTTCGTATGGTTTTTCCAGCGGCACGATCTTTTTTTCTCGCCCGTTGTCAAGGCGGATCTTGCACGAGCCATGAATACAGATCAAAATCTGTTCCAGTTCCTTATGTGCATGGTGTCCGCGCACGACGCCTGCGACTGTGTCGTACATATAGTAGACGCGCTTGATCCGAAACGGAATGTCCGTAAACTCCTCCAAGGCAACGAGCATGCCGCGTTCATCTCCGTGTGGCTGAAACATATATTTTACGATCTGCATCGTACTCTCCTCGACCAATGTGAATTACTTTCATGTATATATTCGAATGCTCCGCCGTTTTGCTAAAGGAATCATCCCCGCACAACAGGCGCATGAACGAGACGCTCCAATTCACTTTCATCGACATCCTGCAGATAGGAGCCATGTTCCGCGATATACGCTTCAAAGGCATCGGTGCGATATTTTTTTTGCAGATCGCGCATTGTCTTGCCGTGGGCTCCGCTTAGGATTTCTCCTTTTCTTCGCGTATCTCCGCGTGCAACTGTTCAATGATAAAGAGGCACACATCCATGTCCTTCCCGAGGCGTTTTCGCCATGCATCTCCCCCCTTCGTAGAGATTCCCGAGCCCACCTCGTACCAGATAAAATTGTGATTCCAAAAGCCGATGGGAATACCATCGGCGAGCATTCTGAGATAGATCGTATCCTCTCCGTAGATGATATGCCCGACAATCTCGTTTGTATAGGCGGTAATCATCCTGCGCTCCCCCATCAGAAGTGCGCCCAGAATAAAATCCCCATAGATGACACAGGCTTTTCTGACAGCAGCATCGTCTTTTTCTTCATACGGGCGCAGATTCAGCGGGCTCATCGTATCGAGGAGCTGATAACGGTCCCCGTCACGGTGATAGTAACACGCCCGTCCGAATGCCACGGCACACTGCTCCCGCTCCATATAGCGGAGCATCTCTCCGAGGACATCATGACGATACAGATAGTCACCTGGCGAAATTGCCTTGATATAACGACCGCGCGCAACGGAGAGCATCTGCATCATATTCTTCACCGTTCCGTAATTCTCTGCACTATGCAGAATGGTGCAGTCACGACAGCCCTGCTGCCAGAGCCACAGTTCAATCTCCGCCTGCGGAAAATTCGGCGTCCCGTCATCGCCGATGATGATCTCAAAGGAACAGTGCACTTGCTGAACGATCGACGTGAGCGTTGCGAAAAGCTTCTCGTAATCCGGCTGATAGCTGAGAACGCAGACGGAAACGTCAATCTCCTTTTCACGGGGAAAGATCTGTTCCTTATCGTCGCATCCATACGATATACGCACGTTCTCATGGGAAGCATAATCTACACAGACAGATGAGATCTCATCCTTTGTCGTAATCAGATCATCGACATAAGAAAAGATCCGGCCAAGGTGCTCCTCATCCCACGTGTGCGTCAAAACGAGAGGTGCATTTTCTCCCATTGTGTTCATCAGCGGCTGGATTTCAGCAGCCACTGCTTCCGCATGTACCCCCGAAAGGCCAAGGAGAAGTGCTGTCTTGTCATTCGCAGCATACGCCGATAGGTAGGCGCGAATGACTTTCTGCCAGATTCCCTCCGGGGAATCAACGTCCGGTACAAAATAATAAACGCGATAGCCCTGCTCCTTGAGTTCGCGGAGCGTGTTCACGGTCTCATCGGATATTTCATGCACTGACGGCTGGAATTTCATAAGAAATGCATCGACATCATCAGACAGAATATCTATGTTCTTCCGAATATTTTCCTCTGGCCAGTTCCACCATTTGATCTGCTGAAGCTGACCTATCGTCTCTGCATCGAAACGATAGTGCACAACATGTGCCGGGTTGCCCTCCACGATGGCATAGGGCGGCACGTCCTCCATGAGAACCGCCCCGGTACGGACAATGGCTCCATTTCCGACGGTAATGCCGCCCCTGAATACAACGTTCGATTCGATGCGCACGTCATTGCCGATGATGATCTGCCTGCGTCCACCGCCCTCCGCAGAAGAGGGTGACCAATAGCTGAACGGATAGGCCGCCGTTCCTTCACTGCCTCCGCACTCCATGTCAAAAACGATATTGCGCCCGAGGGAAGCATATCGTCCGATCAGTATATGTACCTCATCGCATTCTGATGCAATCGTTCCATCCAAAAGCTGAGATCGTGTTCCTGCCGTCAACACCGTTTTCCCATTTTCGCGCTGAATTGCGCAAACCGGGGTCGGCAGCTGCGGCATTAGAAGCGAAATCTTTTCAAGCAAGGCGTTGTCTCCTCCTCAAAACAGCATGACACTCAGCACTCGTCTTCACAAATATTCCGCTGTCACCACCGCGGAATATGCTCCCGAAGGGCAGGCACCAGAAGGAGTGCAAGGATGCTGTTCGCGATGCCCTCGGCAATGAGCCCCGGCGTGGAGGCAAGTGCCGCCGCCATGCCGTCGTAGAGGACGGCTCCCGCGAGGGTATAGCCTGCCGCCATCCAAAGGCTTGCGAGGAGAAACGCCGCCGCGCACCGCGTGCGTCCCGCCGGCGCAGCATTGCTCCGACCCAAGCGGCAGACAATCTCCGCCATGATGAGCTTGATGAGAATGGTCGGCCCCGCCCACAGTGCAAAGCCACCGAAAATATCTGCCATCGCCGAGCCAAGACACGCGGCGAAAAGGACGCTGCGGCGCGGCGCAAGCACGGCGAGCAGGAAGATCACGGCATCGCCGAGATGCGCGTAGCCGAGCGGAATCGGTATATGCGGCACATAGGTCGCCACAAAGACAAGAGCTGTCATCAGCCCCGTAAAGACAATTTCCCGCATGGAAAATCCTGCGGCATTTCTTCCATATGTTTTCATATCTACCTCCAAGGATACACTGTCTATACCATACCACACACTGTCTTAAACTTCAATGAGAAAACGGAGCTGTTGCACGAAGTTTGCGACTTCATGCAACAGCCCCGTTGATTTGAAAAGCATAGATAAATTCAGTACTTATCTAAGATAAAATCCGAACGAGATAGCTCAGTCCATCCACCCAGAGCAGAATGCCGAGGAGGATGAGCACGACGCCCGCTGCCTGCTGAATGCGCGGCAGATACTGATAGAAGCCGCGCAGCTTCATGATATGGCGCCGCCAAATCACAGCGAGCAGGAAAAACGGCACGGCAAAGCCCATGCTGTAGACGAGGAGCAACAGTGCCCCCGCCCCGACGGTCGCCGCGCTGCCTGCATAGAGCAGGATCGTCGCAAGCACAGGTCCTGTGCATGGCGTCCAGCCGAGCGTAAAGCCGCAGCCAAGGAGGAATGCCCCGCCGATGCCGTCAAAGCCGCGCCGCTGAAACGGGCGGTACTCGCGCAGAAGGAGCGGGATGCGGAGCCACCCCGTCATGAAAAGTCCCATGAGGATGACGAGCAGCGCCGCGCCCTGCCGCAGGATCTCCTGATAGGAGAAAAGCCATGCGCCGAGCAGCGATGCCGTCGCCCCGAGCAGGACAAAGACGACGGTAAACCCTGCCAGGAAGGCCGCTGTATTGACGTAAAGACGCTGTGCCTCCCGCCCGTCCTGTTGACTGTTCTTCGCTAAAATCAGGGAAAAGGTCGGCAGAAGTGGCAGGACGCAGGGGGAGAGAAAGGAAAGCATGCCCGCGAGGAATGCACCGCCAAAGAGTGTCAGTTCCATGCGCCGTGCCCTCCAACGACAAAGCTCTCAGTGTTTGTTGATGACATCTTCCAGCTCCGCCTTCGTCACACCGCCCGTCTTACGGTAGATCACGGTTCCCTCTGCATTCACGACGACCGTCGTCGGGATGGCACGCACGCCGTAGAGCGTCGACGCCTTCCCCTTTGCGTCCAGCACAACGGGCAGCTCCGCCTGCCGCTCCGTCAAAAACTTCTGCACCGCAGGTGCCTCCTCCTGCAAATTGACGGCGTAAAAATCCACCGTCTCGCGATGCGCCGCATAGAACGCCGCGAGATCCGGGATCTCCGCCTGACAAGGCGGGCACCACGTCGCCCAGAAATTGATGATGTAGGGCTTGCCCTTCGCCTCAACAGAGACATCCTCCCCCGTGAGGGCCTTTACGGCAAACTTCGGTGCCGCTTCCCCCACGAGCCCGTGTCCTGCATTCTGCGCCTCCTGCGTCTGCGCGCTCGCTGCACGCCCCTCATCGGCTGCACTGCTGCTGCCGCAGCCCGCAAATACGCTGAGCGCAACGAGTGTAGCCAGACATATTGTATACTTCTTCATTGTTTGTTGTCCCTCTATTACGTAGATAGGGAAGCACGGATAAATTCAACACTTCCCAAGATTTCCAAGTTCATACTGTGTCACAGCAAGTGCTGTGAGCGATGCCGTCTCTGCGCGCAAAATGCGGTGTCCCAGCGAGACGGACTGCCCGCCTGCCGCTGTGACCGCCGCCGCCTCAGCGGGGGAAAAGCCCCCCTCCGCACCGACGATGAGCGTCACGCGCCGCGCCTCTGTGCCACGCAGTACCGTGCGCATCGACTGTCGCTCCTCCTGCTCATAGCAGAAGACCGTCGCTGTATCCGCGGCACCGATGTACGCCGGATCCCGCAGCAGCTCTGTGAGTGAGACGATCGGTACCACGGTCATCAACGTCCTGCGGCCACACTGTTTTGCCGCCTCATCGGCGATCTTTTGCCAGCGCGCCGCTTTTGCCGCCGCCTTTTTCGCGTCATAGCGCACAACGACGTGCTCCGTCACGATGGGGCACACGCATACGGCCCCCAATTCCGCCGCCTTTTGGACGACGAAGTCCATCTTTTCTCCTTTGAGGAGCGCCTGCACGAGGATGACCTCTCGGTCCGCCGTCTCCGCCGGCAGTACACGCTGCATACGGAGGTGCACGGCATCACGCGTGAGAGCCGTGACCGCCATCTCCGCTGCCTGTCCTGCCGCATCGACAACCGTGATCACGTCGCCGATTTGAGCGCGCATGACATGGGCGAGATGATGGGCGTCACCCCCCGTAATGGCAATCGCCTCTGTTAGTACGCCGGGATAAAATACCTGTCTCATACCTCTTCGAGATCCGCTGTACGGCGGATGATCATCGCCGCCCACTCCTTTTCACAGGTCATATCGAGCACGGTAAAGCCATGCTCCTTTGCCGCCCGCTCCACATCGTCGATGCGGTCATCGATGATGCCCGAGGCGAGCAGGACACCGCCCCGTGCCAGATGTTGGTCCAGCTGGTCAAACAGACGGATGATGATATCTGCGATGATATTCGCCGTGATCAGCTCGGCCGGCGGCATTCCACGACATACGGTGAGAAGATCGCTCTGCAGAGCGACGACGTTCGTGACGTGGTTCTGTTCGATGTTTTCCTCGGCGACGGAGACCGCAACTGGGATCGTAGTCCATGGCGATCACCTCGCCCGCACCGAGTTTCGACGCCGCAATCGCGAGAATGCCCGAGCCGCAGCCCACGTCATAGACGCGCATCCCGGGGCAGACAACGTGCTCAAGCCAGCGCAGACACATTGCTGTCGTCGCATGTGCCCCCGTTCCGAACGCCGCCCCGGGGTCGAGATCAATGACGATCTCATCCTCCGACGGCGTATATTCCTCCCATGTCGGGCGTACAACGATGCGCCGCCCGATCTTCTCTGTGTGGATATACGCCTTCCACGTCTCCGCCCAGTCCTCATCCGCGACAAAGACATGCGAGACCGTCCCTGCTCCGATCGGAGCATCGGCACGACGCAGCCCCTCGATGCGCTCCGCGAGGGTGAGGAGACTGGTCTCAAGCCGCTCATCCTCAGGCAGATAGGCGCGCACCGTCACAGTTTCCGTGTCCTCGGCACGCGGCAGGTCGGTATAGTCCCACAGCCCTGCATCGATATATGTATTCACGAGAGACGGATCATCGATCTCCGTCCCCGCAGCGCCCAGTTCCATCAGAATATTCCCGATCAGATCTGCGCCCTCATGCGTCGTCACAACACTCACCTGTGCCCAGCGCATACCATCGCCCCCTGTCGCCATTCTTCTGCATCGCTCATGCGATAATTTTATTATACATGAGTACAGAGAGAATTGCGACTGATTTTTCATTTGCACAATCCAAGGGGCTGTTTTATCAGCGCTTCCTAAAACAGCCGCCACACAAATGTGCAGCGGCTGTCCATGTTCAAGAGAGCACGGATAAACTCAAATCTCTGCCTGCCAGAGTCCGTGGAGATTGCAGTAGGCAAGCACCTTGACCGGTGCATCGCCGTCAGCGAGGCGGAACGTAACGGTCGGTGCATCCACTGCCGTGAGATCGACGCGCTGCGTGCCGCGCTTCGTGACGAGCATCACCCAGTTGATGAGATGCTCCTCCGTCATCGGATGTGCCACCGAGCCGACGCTGACCGTCACCTCATGCTTTGCCGCATCGTAGGTCGGCACAGGAACGTGCTTCTCCTGCGCCGCATCGACCGTGTTCGGCTTCAGTTCCTTCAGCGGATTACCGCAGCACGAAAGATCAAGTGCCTCGTCGCCATAGACCTCAACAAGATGGGATTTCCCCGCAAGATAAAATACTGACATAAATATCCTCCTAAATAAAATACACAGCAAAGTAATAAATGTGGAGTATCAGATGCAATAGATATGATCTATTTCACCTTTCACAAATAATAATTCTCCATAAAATAGTATTCTCCTTCTTTGATCCAAAAGTTTTTTTGAAAATTATGGTCCATCGTCGCGGAAGATGCAGAGTCCATCCTTTTCCTCCACGAGCTGCCAGCGCTCCGCGCCGAGTTCCTTGATCTTGCGTTGGTACATAAAGTCACGCATGATGATGTACTTCGGGCGTGGATCGTCGCGTATCGCAGTGAGTTCCTCCGGCTGATTGACATCCGCCTCAAGTCCCGGGATATCCGTATAGAGCATTACTCCGGGGCGCAGCTGTTTGTCGATGTAGAGGACGCGCCCCTCCGCCTCGGCCATGGGATGATACTGCGCTGCGTAGTCGCGTGCAACCTGCTTGACGCTGAAAATCCCCTCGACGGTAGGCATCATGACGCCGAAGCCGATGACCATCGTCACCACGGCCATGATGACGTGCAGCCATGCGGCAAGCATGAGGCGATGCGAGGCGGTGATATGGTAGATGATCGCCGCCCCGAGGATGAGCGTCAGCGTCCCCAGCCAGAGTCCGCCCTCAGCGAGCTGTGGAAGCCCGTCCCCCGCGAGCAGCCAGCCCAATCCCCATCACGAGAAAGAGAACGGCACTGCCGCCCGCCCAGCCAAAATGCGTCTGTCGCCAGTCGTCGAGCATCTGCGCGAGGTTCCAGCCGATGATGGTCGCGAGCGGCGGAACGAGGAGCAGCATATAGGAGACCTGCTTGGTCTGAGCAAACGAGAAAAAGACAAAGACGAAGATCCACCAGACCTGGAAGAACGCAAGCTGCTCCGCCTCCTCACCGAAGCTGTGACGATAGGCGTTCTTGACCGACTGAATGAGCAGCCCCGTCCATGGGAAAAAGCCGAGCAGTACGACGGGGATATAGAAATACCAGTGGTCACGCACAGGATGCAGCGGATGCGCAAAGCGGCTGATGTTGTGAAAGCCGATAAAGTCGTGGATGAACGGCATCCCATGTACCATATACATATAGATGTACCAAGGCATACCGACGAGCGCGGCAAGCAGCACGCCGCGCAGGACATGCATGCGGAGCAAAAGCTCCAGCTGACGCGTAAGCAGCAGGTAGAAAAAGATAATGCCGCCGGGGAAGACAATGCCGATCGGCCCCTTCGTCATGACAGCAAGTCCGCAGCAAAGATACATCAGCCAGTACTGCCGATGAATGAACAGGAAGAGTGCCGCCGTCATAAAGAAGAGTAGCGTTGTATCCGTGACGGATGCCTTCCCCATATACATAAGGAAGACGCTCGTCCCCGTGATCATGCCCGCCCAGAACCCCGTACGCGCACCGAAAATACGCGCCGACGCCAGTGCGGTCAGAAGAACGGAACCGATCGCCATAAACGATGCCGGCAGGCGTGCCGCAAGCTCGCTGAATCCGCCGAACAGCTTGAGCGACGCCACGACCAGCCAGTAGAAGATGGGCGGCTTGTCGTACCAGAACTCATTGTAGATACGCGGCGAAAGATAGTCGCCGAAGCGGATCATCTCCTTCGCCGTCTCCGCATAGACCGGCTCATCGGGATCGAGCAAAGCCAATCCGCCGATGCCGTAAAAGATCTGAAACGAGACCACCGCGAGCAGGACAAGATAGACCGGCCACGCAAGATTTTTCTCATCGTTCATGCAGATATGCCCCCATTACATTTCAATCCTCTGCATTGTACCATAGAAATATGTTTTTTGAAATCATTTGCTCCCTGCATGGGCGGTATCCGCAAACCGCACGCAAATCATGCACACTGTAAGTCGGGCATCCGACGTAAAGTACAAAAAAGAAGCCGCCGCATCTGCGGCGACTCCCTTGGACACATCGGTTAGTGGATTTCGATCGTCACGCCCATCTTGATGTCGTCCTTGACGAGAGGAGCATCGCCTTGCAGCATGATGCATCCGGGGCGTTCGGGTGTATCGCCGCCCTTGAACGAAAGCGTGCAGTGTCCGAGCTCCCGCAGCGTGTGCAGCGCCTCATCACCGATCGCCGTGATCGTGAATGCCTTATCGCCGATGATCAGCGTATCGCCGACAGCGGGATCTGCGTTGTAGTTCGCAGGCGTGTGCAGCACAGAGAACTCTGCCAGCTCCGCAGGTGCATTGTTGTTGAAGAGAATGATGAAGTTGGCATTCGGATCATCCAGGAAAAGAAGGGATTCCTCACCGATGCTCGTAATTTCGCAATAGAATTTCATACTGCCTGCTCCTGTCTTTCACAATGTGGGACAAAAAACGTCCCTTCCATTCAAGTGAACCGCTCTACGCCCGTTTCTCCTCACGGCGCTTCATGTAGAGATAAATCTTCTCCGTGACGATGCCGCGAATCAGAATAACAACAATACCAACAATGAAATAGCGCACGGCCAGATCACCAAGCGGCAAACCGAGCATTGTAATCCCGGCCGCGATTCCCATATAGACAAACAGCTCACCGCCATTTGCGTGCGGGAAGAGGCCCGTCACCGGATGTACGAAGCTGACCGCTGCATCGTAATAGGCGGGCTTGTACTTCTGCTCGACAAAGCTGCCGAAAGTGTAGCACATCGGATTCCCGAGGAAAAGAACCGCAAGAACGGGAAGCACTGTATAACGCGTGATAATATTCTGCGTCGCACGCTGTGCGACACCGTTCACACGCTCCTCGCCAATAAGCTTGATGAGCGAGTTGACTGCCGTCATCATAATGACAAGAAGGGGAATAATCCCCGTCACCCACGAAGTAAACGTTGCTGCACCAGCACGGAAGAGGTCCATAAAGCCATTTGCGGCTGTTGCTATCAATTCCATAATACTATATCCCTCCCGATTAGTAAAGCCCGATACTTGCCGCGTAGGCAATCAGCACGGCGAGCGGCCCGGTGATGACGCGAGAGTATAAGACAGCAGGTACGCCAAGCTCAATGGTCTCAGGATCTGCTTCGCCAAGGCTGAGGCCGACAGGAACGAAGTCAGCACCGACTTGTGCGTTGATCGCAAAAAGGGCTGGCAGAGCATACTGAGGAGGAATATTGCCCATGCCAATCTGTGCGCCGAGCAGTGTACCGACAACCTGAGCGATAACTGCCCCTGGTCCAAGGACGGGGGAAATAAATGGAATGGCACAAATGAGCGAGATGATGAGCATCCCGGGCAAAGAACTTGCAAGCGGTGAGATGTTGTTTGCAATAAAATTGCCAAGTCCCGAAACGCTGATGATGCCAAGAATCATAGAAACGAACGCCATGAACGGCAAAATACTCTTGATCGTAATGTCAATCGTCTCACGCCCTGCGGCATAGAACTTATTGACTATTCCGCCGATGGCGATGCCAAGGCGCGTGACAAAGTTCTTTTTCCCGCCCCTGTCTGCATTGCGGCGATCTCCGCCTTTGCCTGTGCCTTTGTCTTAGGCACAGGCGCTGCCGCCGTTTCCTGCGCGGCAATCTCAGACTCATCCGCATCAAGGATGCAGGACAAGTCAACGGCGGAGACATAGAGTTCCTTAGTAATAAACTGCGCCAAAGGTCCCGTTTTACCGACGGGCAGAACATTCGCCGTCAGAATTCCTTTCTTCGGATAAACACCGCATCGTGCCGTGCCGCCGCAGTCCACCACCGCGAGCAGGATCTCCTCATCCGGTACTCCCGTTGTGAAACCGTCAACCGCCGTACAGCCCGTCTGCTCCGCTATCTTTGCCGCAAGCGGATGGACACCTCCGCCCGTCACGCTTACAATCTTACAGCGAGTCTCCGTGGGGACGAGGATGAGAGGTCCGCCCCAGCCGCCCTTGCCTGCGACAATCTTCACCGATTTGTACATGCATGTCCCTCCTATGACTGTTGTTCGCCCAATCGTGCAATCAGCGCATCGAGTGCCTGAAGATGCCCCTTGTAGTGTGCGCGCCGCCGCTCCGGCAATGCCCCATACTCTGCGCGAAGATCGTAGATCGTGCGCCCTGCGATCCCCTTCATTGGACGAAATCGGCTGAGGATGGTCATGCCCTGCATCATGCGGCCATCCAATATCTCCCCATCTGACCTGCATGCGATGATGACAATACTCGATGGGCCAAGTTTGCGTCGGCGTGCTCCGATCCCGACATTGCCGAGCCGATGCATCTCCCGTACAGCGCGCTTATATTCCTTTACCTGCAAATGTGTGCCGATTACCTGAACAATAAAGAGCAGAAAAAGTGCACCGAGAAGCACCTCCGTCCGCAAGGATTCATCCCTTCCCCTTTTCATCTTCTTTTCTATCGTTTGCAATTATACCATTGAACAAGTTATTTTACAATAAATGCTCTATTGAATTTTTCATAAACGAAGGGAGGCAAAGCGCAAAACAGAAAAACTGCTGTACGAAATTTTTCCTTCGTACAACAGTCCATAGATTACTGTATTCTTCTCTCTATTAGGAGATAAGATCGATATAGTGTGCCAGCACCTTACGCATCCCCTCGTCTGCCGCTCTCTGTGTCTCAAGCAGAGAGTCGCTCTGCAGTGCACGGATCTCTTCCATCGCGCCTGTAAGGAAATCCGTATAGATGTTCAGCTTCGTGATTCCCTCATGCACAGCACGGCGCAAATTTCCATCGCCTGTCCCAGACCCACCATGCAGAACGAGCGGTACAGGTACAGCTGCAGCGAGTTCGCGCAGCCGCACAAAATTCAGCTCTGGCTTACGATTGCTCTGATAGACACCATGCGAGGTGCCGATCGATACGGCGAGTGAGTCAACTTCCGTCGCGGCGGCAAATGCTCGCGCTTCATCTATCGTCGTATATACGCTGTCAGAGGCCGCTCCTTCGACCCCCTCTGATGCGCCTCCAACATGACCGATCTCCGCCTCGACGCTCACTCCCTTCGGATGTGCATAGGCGACGACCTCCTTCGTCAAGCGGATGTTCTCATCCATCTCCTTCATCGACGCATCGAGCATCACAGACGTAAATCCAAGATCGATCGCTCGCCGCAGAAAGTCAAAATCCTGCCCGTGATCAAGATGCAGAACAATCGGTGTATCAACTTTCTCCGCCCAATACGTGCCGATGAGTGCCGCCTCCTCCAACGAGATCAGCCCTGCATGTCCCTGCGCAAAAGACAGCATAATTGGTTTTCCCAATGCATCTGCAGTTTGAACAAACGTGCGGCACATATTCAGCGTAAGAAAATCGGGGGCAACAATGCCATAATGGTCTGCCTTCGCCGCATCCAATACAGATTTTCCGTCGACCAGCATGAAGAACGCTCCTTTTCTGTGGAATCGCATTCGTTCGCAATTCATCGAACAATATTATTATCCCCATCATATTGAACCACAGACAATTTGTCAATATTTTATTTACCAATGGTTACTCTTTTATGGTCGAGCGAACACGAAATCGACTGCGAAATGCATCGGCCTGCGATGTTGCATACTGGATAATTCGTCCCGCACGGTCTGTCGTCTGGATGCGTGTAACAAATATCGGTGCTTTCTCCGCAACCTCCAGATAAAGAGAGATATCGGGTGCGGCGGGGATCACCTCGATGGTCTTATCCTCTGCGTATGGACGCACATCATATTCCTCCAACGTTCGCAGCAGTCCATGTGCCGCAAAATCAATATGCACAAGTGCCGGACATAGTTCAAGCGGAATATAGTCATCCGTCACAGCATAGATGCGCCCATCCACATAACGCAAACGCTTGAGATGAAAAATCAGCTCTCCCTCTCGGACGCCAAGCATAGCTGCAAGGTTCCCCTGTGCCGGAACAGCGACCTGTTGGAGAACTGTGTTATGTGTCACACGCCCCTCTGCCGAAAGCATCTGCGTCAAACCAAATCCGCCCGTCTCCGCCTCTGTGTAGTCCACAGGAATTTTCTCTCCCGTGTAGAATGATCCGCGCCCCTGCAAACGTATAATTTTATTCTCCGATGCAAGCAGATCCAGTGCACGCCGCACGGTCGGACGGCTCACACCGAACATCTGACACAGCTCACGCTCTCCCGGGATCGGTGAAAAAGTATGCCAGATCTGCAAACTGGCGCTCCATTGCATCACGCACACTCTCGTGCAGAGGACGTCGCTTCTTCCCCGCCATGGACGCATCTCCTTTCTTTATACTTTTGTCATGGTACGCGATGACGACTTCATTTGTCAACAAAACCATCTTGAAAACAATAATTACCTGTGGTAATATAAAAAGCAACCATTGGTAATACTTTATATAATACAGGAGGTTCTACCATGCAGCTCCATCCTGCCCCATTCCTCGTTGTCAATCCGAAATCATACCTCTACGGCGAGGGCTCCCTCGCACTCGCCAAGTCTTCCGACGCCGTGGCGAAACAAACGGGACTGACAATCTACTTTACCTGCCCATTCTCCGACATTCGCCTGATCCGTGAAAACACAGACACGATCATCGTCACGGCACAGGCGATGGAAAGTCTTCCCCCCGGACGCGGTATGGGCCACCTCCTCCCCGAGGCACTCCATGCGGCAGGGGCTCGGGCAACCTTCCTCAACCATGCGGAGCATCCCATGACCATCGCAGAGTTATCAAAAACGATCGTACGTGCACGTGAGGTTGGCATCACAACCATCGCCTGTGCGGACTCACTGGCCGAGGGTCGTGCCATCGCTGCATTCAGCCCCGACATTCTTCTCTGCGAACCGACCGACCTCATTGGCACAGGGAGGACCGCAGACGACGGTTATACGACCTCCATTGTTTCAGAAATCCGCGCCATCAACCCCACCATTGGCATCATGATCGCATCGGGCATTACAACAGCGGACGATGTGTACCGTGTTGTGCATCTTGGAGCGGACGGCAGCGGTGCAACGAGCGGTATCCTAAACGCACCTGATCCTGCCATACGCATCGCAGAGATGGCAGATGCTGTTATACGAGGTATATCAGAGCGCCATAAATAAGGAGAAAATATATGAGTGTTTTCAAGAAAAGGTTGTCTCTTACGTCACACGGAAGGACGCCAACCTTTATCAACATCACCGAAGAACTGCGTACGGCGATCCGCGAGAGCAATATCCGTGAAGGGATTGCGACAGTGATCTCGCCGCATACGACCTGCGCCGTATTCTTCGAAGAGTTCGTTCACGATGTGGATGCAGACGGCAATGAGTTCCTCCAAAACGATCTGGATGCCGTGCTCCAAAAGATCATACCGAACCAGACAGGCTGGAACCAATACCAGTATCCTGGTGAGGAGCACTATCGCGCCGTTGAGAGCTGGCCGGATGCCGAGGCTTATCTTCCGGGCGGGGACCGCACCGCCCTCTGGAACTGTGACGCACATCTTAAGGCGACCCTCATTGGCTCATCGGAGACATTCGAGGTAACAGACGGCAAACTCGGAGTCGGCACGACCGGCTACTGCTATTTTGTCGACTTCGACCGCACCCGTCCGCGCACACGCAAATGCACGATTGTCGTAATAGGAGAGTAAGGATATTCTGACAACCTATACGAACATCACCGTACAGAACGTTTTTTTACCTGATCTTAACTCCAAAAAAGGAATCTCCCCAAAAGGAAGATTCCTTTTTGCTTTTACTTATCTTATCCAGAGAAATCTCACAAAAGCATGCCTGCAAGCCCCAAGCCGATGGCGACGCTGACCGTGCAGGTGATAAGCCCGGGCAGCATAAAGCTGTGGTTAAAGACGTACTTGCCGATACAGGTCGTTCCCGTGCGGTCAAAGGCGATGCCCGCGAGGACGGTGGCGTAGCTGGGGATGAAAAAGAGTCCGCTGACCGCGGGGAAGATGCCGATCATCATCGGCGCAGAGATACCGAGCGAGAGTCCGAGCGGTGCGAGTGCCCCGAGTGTGCCCGCCTGACTGAGAATCAGCGAAGAGAGGAAGAAGAGGACGAGGGCAAAGATCCACGGATGTGCCATGACGATGTCCTGTGCACCGCCCTGCAGGAAGGCGAGATTGTTCTCGACGAGCGTATCCCCCGCCCATGCAAGGCCAAAGACGCAGTAGACGCCCATGAGTCCCTGCTTGAACACAGACTGCTCGATAACGGAGTAGACATCGACCTTGGCCGCAAGAAGGATGATTCCCGCCATAATCATCATGACAATCTCGATAGTCATGGTCATGGGAAGCACGGTCTCCACACCATTCACCATATAGGACGGGCGCAGCTCAGGGAAGATGCCGAAGGCAACGACCATGACGGTGGCGAGGATATAGAGCACAACGGCTGTCTTTTCCCGATGTCCAAATGTCTTTTCCTGAAAGTCCGTCTTTTCATGGATCGGTGCAGCATCCCCTGCCGCGACGCGTGCCAGATAGGCGGGATCCTCGGCAAGTTCTGCCCCCATACGCGAGGCGTAGAGAGCCCCCGCTAATACGCCGATGAGCGTTGCAGGGACACAGACGAGGAGGATGTCGATCAGAGAAATATTCGCGGGCGCCAGAAAACTCAGCAGAGCAACAGTCGCTGCCGAGATGGGACACGCAGTGATGGCCTGCTGTGATGCGATGACGGAGATGGAGATCGGCCGCTCAGGGCGCACGCCCGCCTCACGCGATACCTCTGCAATCACGGGCAGATGCCGTAGGCAATATAGCCCGTTCCGCACATGAAGGTAAAGAGCCAGCTGATGAGCGGCGCATAGATGCTGATCCGCTTCGGATTGCTGCGCAGCATGCGGATCGCCGCCTGGATGAGATAATCCATGCCGCCCGACGCCTGCAGGACGGAGACGGTGACGACGACCGCCATGATGATCATGACGACGTCAATCGGCGGTTTGCCCGGCGTGCAGCCAAAGCCAAAGATGAGTACGGCAAGGGAAACGCCGCTCGACATGCCGAGAAAGATGCCGCCGACGCGTGCACCGACGAGAAGCATCCCCAATACAACAATGAGTTCAAGCCAGAACATACATTACATCCTTATGGAATCACTGATAAAATGAGGTATGCCAGATTGGCGTAGATTTTTGTCCGATTGAGGCAGCAAACCGGACGCATAGCAAAGGCTATGTGGAGGATTTGCTAACGATAAGCGGGCGAAAAAGATACGTCAAGATGGTTGTGCCGAATTTATCAGTGATTCCTTGTATCTCAATTTCTCAAAAATGAACCCCCCACGCGTACACCGTGGGGGGCATTGTATTTTAGGAAGTTCAGTGATTCCTTTACTTCAGTGCATACCCATTTCCATACATCTTGTCCTGCTCTTTGCGTACCTGATAGAGCTGCGTGGACGTATCGAGGTCGACCATGTCAAGTGTCAGAAGTGTGCCCTTCTTGACATCACATTTCATACGCGTGTTTTTGTTGACAAGAGCATAGACGACGTAGCCGTTTTTATACGTCTCCTCGGCCGTCGCAATCGATCCATAGGTAGTGTAGCCGCCGATTCCATCAATCGTCTCGCCCGCCTTCAGGTCGCGCTTGGCGACAGCAATACACTCACTGACAGGACCATCGAGCGGGATGATGGTCGGCTCACCATCGATGACGATCTTTGCGACCGTGAGCGGCGTCTCAAGGTTGCACAGATGATAGGGGCGATAGAGTGTCCAGAGCGGGCCTGGTCCCATGCTGTGATAGCCCATCTGATAGGCAATCTCTTCATTCTCCGTAGTAACAGTGACAAAGACACCGGGCGCAATGCCATTGACGTACTCCACGACGCCATGCTTATTGAGTATGCCGCCGTCCTTCTTCAGCTTGAAGATCTGGTTGAGATCGGCACAGCGATCCTTCGGTGACGCAGATGGACCATGTCCGCCGATCACATCGGGAATAAGCCCCGTCGCATTCGACATCGCCGTCATCTCAACCATGGTCTTCGTTCCGTCCTTGAAGGAGGTGAGCATGCGCGGACTCATCTTGCGGCGTGTTGCCTCCTCGAGGACGGTATCGGGATTGCAGTCATAGTCGAGCTTATTGTTCTTCCCCTTGCCCATGACCTTGACTTCCATGCCCATCGCGCGCGCAAACGAGTATAGTTCCATTACGGCGCCCGGCTCATCGCCTGCCGAGCCGGTATAGATGACGCCGTTCTTGTCACCAAGCTTCTTGAGGTAGCTGCCGATGACAACATCCGTTTCGACGTCCATCATGACAACGTGCTTCTTGTTGTTCATTGCGTCGATCGCAATCTTCACACCGACCTCGGGCACACCGGTGACATCGATAGCGACCTCGACGAGGTTCGCCTGTGAGATGAAATCGGAGTTCTCCGTCGCAACGTACTTGCCCTGCTCCATATAACGGTTTGCTTCCTCAAGCGTCTTGGCAACAGCGATATCCTCATCACTGACCCCCGCATAGTGAAAGGCATTGATAACGTTTTCAAACTTGATATCCGAGACGATCGCAGGCATGATCCCCTTCATGAGCGCCATCTGTGTGACCATGCCGCGCCCCATCTGACCCGCACCAACGATGCCGGCACGGATGATCTTCCCCTCTTCCTCGCGCTTTGCGAGTTTCTTGTCCATATTCAGCATTGCAGAACTCCTTTCACCCCACCATCAGTGAAGTTCTCAACTATAGTTACGCTCTGTAGTATAGCACTGTATCTGTATTTTAACAATCCATCTATAGCAAATTGCAAAACAAAAAGAAGCACGCTCCATTGATAGGAAACATGCTTCTTTATTATCTTATTATTTCTGCGCCTGGTCATTCTGGGCAATCACATCGAGAAAAACAAGAGGTTCATCCTTCTCGTTGCGGAGAGCATGAGACTGTCCGGCACGCGCGATGGTGATATCACCCGCATGTACAACAGTCTCATTGCCGTCGCCATCCGTGAAGATACCCTCACCCGAGATGATGATATACGCATCCTCATTTACGCCATGTTTATGAAGACCGATCGACGCCCCTTTATCCAGATGCATCCACCCGATCTCCTTGATGGCCTGCTCAGGTTTTGCCATGTCGCGCGTAAAGGAAAAGAGTCCATGGAGCGTACCCTTGCCGCCGGCAACATCCTGCTTATCGAGAACAATCAGGTCATCCTTTGGGAAGCACTGCTGTACCGTACGGTCCTGAGCTTCCTCTGCAAAAGCCGCTGCACTGAACATCAGACAGCCAAGAGTCATTACCGCTGCGATTTTTTTCATCTTCATTACAATCCCGTCCTTAAAACAGAAAAGAACTATACAGAAAGCGAAAAGTATAAACTCCCTCATGAGGTATCACAAGGGAGTTCACTTTTACGAATATGGTTTGATGAGCAACTGCCTTACATCATGCCGCCCATACCGCCCATGCCGGGTGCACCCGCAGGTGCCGGAGCCTCAGGCTCGGGCTTGTCCGTGACGAGCGTCTCGGTGGTGAGCACCATGGCAGCGATAGATGCCGCATTCTGCAGGGCAGAGCGCGTGACCTTTGCCGGGTCGACAATGCCCGCGCCGATCATGTCGACGTAGGTGTTCTCGAGGGCATTGAAGCCAACGCCGTCGCCCGCCTTCTTCACGCTGTCGACGACAACCGAGCCCTCAAGGCCTGCATTCTCAGCGATCTGGCGCACCGGAGCCTCGACCGCACGGCGCACGATCTCGACGCCGACCTTGACGTCGCCCTCGACGTTCAGCTTGTCGAGTGCCGGGAGGATGTCGATGAACGTCGTGCCGCCGCCGGCAACGATGCCCTCTTCGACTGCCGCACGCGTTGCATTGAGTGCATCCTCAACGCGGTACTTCTTGTCCTTCATCTCGACTTCCGTCGCTGCACCGATCTCGACCACAGCAACACCGCCGGCGAGCTTTGCCAGACGCTCCTGCAACTTCTCACGGTCAAAGTCGGACGTGGTCTCTGCGATCTGCTTCTTGAGCTGTGCCACGCGTGCGGAGATCTGGGCCTTGTCGCCTGCGCCGTCGACAATCGTCGTCTCCTCCTTGGAGGAACGCACCTGACGTGCACGGCCGAGATCCTCGATCGTGACGCTGTCGAGCTTGCGGCCGACCTCTTCGCTGATGACCGTGCCGCCCGTGAGGATAGCGATATCCTCGAGCATTGCCTTGCGGCGGTCGCCAAAGCCCGGCGCCTTGACCGCGAGTGCCTTGAACGTGCCGCGCAGCTTGTTGACCACGATGGTCGCAAAGAGCCTCACCATCGAGATCCTCTGCGATGATGACGATCTGCTTGCCCTGCTTCACGACCCTGCTCCAGAACGGGCAGGGATATCCGCGACCGAGGAGATCTTGCGGTCGGTGATGAGCACATAGGGATCATCCATGACGGCTTCCATCTTGTCCGTATCCGTCACCATGTACGGCGAGATATAGCCGCGATCGAACTGCATGCCCTCGACAACGGAGAGGTTCGTGTCCATGGTCTTGGACTCCTCAACCGTGATGACGCCGTCCTTGCCGACCTTCTCCATCGCCTCAGCGATGAGCTCGCCGACCTCGGAGTCCGCCGAGGAGATCGACGCGACCTGCGCGATCTTTGCCTTCGTCTCGACCTTCTGTGCCTTGCTCTTGATCTCCTCGACCAGCGTCTTGACCGCCATGTCGATGCCCTTCTTGACGATCATCGGGTTCGCGCCCGCCACGACGTTGCGCATGCCCTCCTGGATCATCGCCTGTGCGAGGAGCGTCGCCGTCGTCGTGCCGTCGCCCGCGATGTCGTTCGTCTTCGTTGCAACTTCCTTCACGAGCTGTGCGCCCATGTTCTCGAACGGATCCTCGAGCTCGATGTCGCGTGCAATCGTCACGCCGTCATTCGTGATCGTCGGCGCACCGTACTTCTTATCGAGGACGACGTTGCGTCCCTTCGGGTCCAAGCGTTACCTTGACCGCATTTGCCAGTGCATCAACACCGCGGCCAAGAGCGCGGCGTGCCTCTTCGTCAAACAGAATCTGCTTTTGCCATTTATATTGCCTCCACGTCTCATCTATTTATTACAGGATTGCCAGAATGTCGCTCTCGCGAACGATGAGGTAGTCCTTGTCGTCAACCTTGATCTCAGAGCCCGAGTACTTCGAGAAAAACGACGCTGTCGCCTTCCTTGACCTCAAGGCCTGCACGCTGTCCATTCTCGAGGAGCTTGCCCGTACCGACCGCAACGACCTTGCCCTTCTGCGGCTTTTCCTTTGCCGTATCGGGGAGCACAATGCCGCTCGCCGTCGTGACATCGCTCTCTGCGACTTCAATGACAACACGTTCGCCCAATGGCTTAATCATGGTATCTTCCTCCTAGTTTATCCCAAATCTTTTTTTGTCGTGTTAGCACTCTCATTGACTGAGTGCTAACTTACGGTGTCTATAGTAAATGTTTTTAGTCAAAAAGTCAATAGTTTTTGAAAAAGTCAAAAGAGCATCGAGTAAAAACAGCCGCGCGTCTTCGAGCAAGCGAAAACACGCGGCCGTTTGGCACGAACAGGGTCTGCAGCCGCATTGGAAGCAATTCGCTGCACAAGCAGTCGACACTTGCCAAGAGCTGTGATAAGAATCTACTCTGTCTACATTTGTTTGACCGGTATCGGTCCGCGCGAGAGGGCAATGGCCCCCGTACGCGCAATCTCGATGATGCCATAGTCGGAGAGGAGCTCCGAGAGGGCATCGATTTTCTTGGCGTCGCCCGTCAGCTCCACGACGACGTTTTCGGGCCCGACATCGACAATGCGCGCACGGAAGATGTTGACCACATCAATGATCTCCGCGCGCGTCTCCTTGGTCGCGTGTACCTTGATGAGCACGAGCTCCCGTGTGATGGACTCATACTGGGTAAGATTGACGATCTTCACCACGTCGATGAGTTTGGAGAGCTGTGTCACGACCTGCCGCAGTTCGTTCTCCGAGGCGACCGAGACAACGATATTGATGCGCGTGACCGAGGTTTCCTCTGTATAGCCGGCAGAGATGCTCTCGATGTTGAAGGCACGGCGGCTGATGAGTCCTGCGATATGGGTCAGGACGCCCGGTTTGTTGTCGACAAGGACGGCAAGCAAATATTTGTCCATCTTATCTTCCTCCCAACACCATTTGGTCGAGACGCTTTTCCGCCCGGGACCATCGGCACGACATCTGCCTCCTCAGGGACGATGACGTCGATGAGGCGTGCCCCCTTTTCACGGAGCACGCGCGGCAGAACTTCTGCGAACTCCGCCCGCGTTTCGATGCGGCATCCCGCGACGCCCATCGCCGCAGCGAGCTTGACGAAGTCCGTCTTGCCCTTGAGCTCCGATGCGGAGTAATGATGATTGTAGAACAGGCGCTGCCACTGACCGACCATGCCGAGGATGGAGTTATGTACGATGACAACCTTCACATCAATATCGTTGTCCGCGATGGTCGCAAACTCTTGGCAGTTCATCATGATGCTGCCGTCGCCCGTAATCAGCACAACTTCCTTGTCGGGACGCGCGAGCTTTGCCCCGATCGCCGCAGGAAGTCCGTAGCCCATCGTGCCGAGTCCGCCCGAGGTAAGGAAGCGGCGCGGCTCCGTGCACGCATAGTACTGTGCCGCCCACATCTGATGCTGCCCCACATCCGTGACGCAGATGGTATCGGGGCCGACGATTTCACGCACGCGGTGCAGAAGTTCCTCAGGGCGGATCGCCTCACACTCTTTCCACCCGAGCGGATGCTTTTCCTCCATGGTGCGGACACTCGCCTGCCACGCCGGCATACGAGAGGCCACATCTGCCGCCGCAGGGCGCAGGGCATCGAGGAAGGCGGGCAGGCTCTCGCGCAGATCTCCGAGGACAGGGATGTCGGCGCGCACGTTCTTGTTGAACTCAGCGGGGTCAATGTCAAAGTGGACAATGCGTGCCTTCGGGGCAAACTCTGCCACTGCGCCCGTCACGCGGTCGCTGAAGCGCGTGCCGACGGCGAGCAGCAGGTCGCAGTCCTGGATCGCCATATTGGAGGCATAGGTGCCGTGCATCCCCGCCATCCCCGTATAGCCGGGCGTATCGGCAGAAACGCCGCCAAGCCCCATCAGTGTGGAGACGGCAGGGCATCCCCGTCAAGGCGAGGAGTTCCCGTACATACGCTGCCGTATCCGAGAGGATGACGCCGCCGCCGACAAAGAGCAGCGGCCGCTCTGCCGTGCGGAGGGCGTCCGCTGCAGCGCGTACGGCATCGACATCCAGAGGGACACTGCCGCTGTATCCGCGCAGTGCGGCGACAGCAGGAGGGGCAAAGTCGATCTCTGCATCGAACACATCCTTTGCCACGTCGATGACGACGACACCGGGGCGTCCCGTCCGCGCGATGAAGAAGGCCTCCTTGATCACACGCGGCAGATCATGCACGTCCTTGACGAGGTAATTGTGCTTCGTGATCGGTGTCGTAACGCCGACGATGTCCGCCTCCTGAAAGGAGTCCTTGCCGATATAGGGATTGGCAACCTGCCCCGTGATGCAGACCATCGGAACGGAGTCCATATTCGCCGTTGCAATCCCCGTCACGAGATTCGTCGCGCCCGGCCCCGAGGTCGCAAAGACCACGCCGACCTTGCCCGAGGCGCGCGCATAGCCGTCTGCAGCGTGCGCGGCACCCTGTTCATGGCGCGTGAGGATGTGCGGAAATTTCATCTTATATACTTCATCGTACAGCGTGAGGACGGCACCGCCGGGATAGCCAAAGACGACCTCCACGCCCTCCTGCCGAAGGCTCTCCAAAAGAGCCCGTGCTCCATTCATCACCAAAGTAATTCCTCCTTTATATAGGGTGCATTATAGAGCATTCCTGCTCATTTGACAAGGAAGTCCTCAGCGATGTTCCCCCGCGAGTGCAATTGCATAGACGTGCCGTGCTCCACCGGCCCGCAGAACGCGTGCGCACTCCGTCAGCGTCGTCCCCGTCGTCATGATATCGTCCACGAGCAGGAGATCCTTCCCCTGCACATCCGCACCATGCACGAGAGTGAACGCGCCGCGCAGTTCCTGTCGCCGCTCCGTACGTGTCATCTCGTAGAGCGGCATCGTCTCGCGCGTGCGGGCAAGAAGGGGCGCAAAGGGGATGCCATGCGCCGCAAACCACGGTGCAAAGATCTCCTCGGTCTGGTTAAAGCCGCGCTCTTTCTGCCGCTGCGGTGCAAGCGGGACGGGAATGGCGAGAAGGGACGGCGGAAGCTCCTCCAGCACCTCCTCCCCTGCAGCGAGGATCGTGCGCAAATCGTCAAGCACCGCCATCTTTCGGCGATATTTCAGTGCGCGCAAAAGATCGCGGACGCCGGCGCGATAGTGCGCTAGGACCCAGACGCCCGTCAGATGTTCCGCCATCGTGCCCATCTCCATCATGCGGCGCGTGCCGATGAGCTGCCGCGCACACGCCGGACAGAATCCACGGTGCTCGACACAGGCGCGGCAGGATGGACAACGCGGCGGGAAGAAGAAATCGAGAAGTGCAGAAAGCAATTGCATCACCTCTGTCGCACAGAGCCAACCAAGCGACTCTATCTATACGAATTATACATCAATTCAGACGTTTCCGCATTGTTCCCCTTGTAAAAATCTATTGCATTTCCAGTCTATTTATGGTATGATAAATGCAGAAAAGAGATATATCTCCTCATAGTCATAAATGCTGGAAAGGAGAATGTCTATTGACACAAATTCTTCGGCATGGCGGTATCGTCTCCTGAGCAGTATGCATCTTTGAAGAAGAACTGAGCCTGCCTCAGCAGGTGCTCCGTTGGCATCATCTCATGAGAACCGTCTAGGCCTGGTCGTCCTCGGGTAGTGTGAGCAGACGACACTCGTGTTACTGTACGATTCGTTTTTCGAAAACCACGCGCGCAACTTGGATGATATAGAGATCTCCAAAACGGTTTCAGCTGAACGTACAATATGCGGCTGTGCAGACACACGCGGTGATCTGTGCGGCAAAAGCAAACACAACTGAATAAGGACGTGGAAACACATTTATGATTGCCAAATGACCGGCAGCTTGCTCGAAACAGAGCGGCTGTCGGTTCTTTCGTTGCTCTGCCGCCAACGCTGTAACGGCGGCACTTTCTTTAGGAAGCACTGATAAATTCAGCACCGCCATCTTAGCGCATCTTTTTTGCCCGCACTTCGTCGGAAAATCCTCCACATAGCTTTGGCTATGCGTCCGGTTTTCCTCCTTGTTCGGACGAAAAAATCTACGCCAATCTGACGGACTTCATTTTATCAGCGATTCCTTTATTCAGCGACTTCGCGTTCAAACATAGATGATGTTGCCCCCGCTTGCCTTGCGCAGACGGTTCATGATCGCAATCCCGAGTCCGACCGAACCTGTCCCCTCCGCCAGAAGCGAGGTGGCATCCGTGTCGTCAAAATGGCGCAGCGCATCGTAGAGGCAGGCGGCAAGCGTACTCTGATTGCCGCGCGCGCCGCAGTAGTAGGTATACGCCGCAGGCAGGAGTCCACTGAGTGCCATGATGGTATCGTTGCTCGCGATCAGTGCAGGCCGCTCGCCTGCCGCCATACGGCGCTTGATCTCTATCCTCAGTGCCCCGACGACATCCGTCCCTGCCCCCGCAAAGACCGTGAGCGGCACGCGCGGCGCATAGTGTGTGTACTTCATGCCGGGAGCACGCGGCGCGGTATCCGCCGAAACGAGTGCCGCATCCATGCGCACAGTGAGATGCGGCAGCTCGGCAGAGATCATCTCGGGGGTCACCGCACCAGGGCGCAGGATGGTGACGCAGTCCTCCTCCGTGCAGTCGACGATGGTGGACTCTACCCCGCACATGCAGCTGCCGCCGTCGAGGATGAGCGGAATCCGCCCCGTCATATCCGCCGCCGTCATCGCTGCCGTCGTCGGGCTCGGACGCCCTGAGATGTTCGCCGAGGGTGCGGCAATCGGCACCCCGCCGCGCGGATGAGCCGCCGTGCCACGTCATGGGCGGGACAGCGCACGCCGACCGTCGACAACCCGCCCGTGACCAGCGGCGGAATATGCGCGGCTTTCGGCACGATGACGGTGATGGGGCCGGGCGCGAATGCCGTGAGCAAATGTGCTGCGGCGGGCGGCACCTCCTCTGCTGCCTCGTCCAGCATGGAGAGATCGGCGATATGGAGGATGAGCGGATTATCGGAGGGGCGTCCCTTCGCCTCGTAGATCCGCGCACACGCCGCTGCATCGAGCCCATTTGCACCAAGGCCATAGACCGTCTCCGTGGGGAATGCGACCAACTGCCCATCGCGGATCAACGCTGCGGCGCGCGCAAAATCCTCCGTGGATGCAGGGCGAAGAATCTCCGTCTTCACGTTGTTCCCTCCTTAAACGGTCTCTCCAACGACCACGCGCTCAATCCCCGCCAGATCGCGGAGCGTCTTCGTCCGCACGATGCGCAGATGCGCCGCCATGAGCGCCGCGACGTCCGTTGCCTCATGGATGCCCACCTCAACGGCGATAACGCCGCCCTCCGTCAGGAGGTCAGGCGCATCCCTCAGGAGACGCCGATAGACGGCGAGCCCGTCTGCTCCGCCGTCAAGTGCGAGATGCGGCTCGTACGCCTTCACATCCTCCATCAGGGTTTTTACATCAGCAGACGGGATATACGGCGGATTGGACAGGATCATAGTATAGCTGCGCCCAAGGAGCGGCGCCGTGAGGTCACCCGTCAGTACCTCGATGCGCTCCGTCAGTCCTAGTTCTGCCGCGTTCTCTGCGGCAACTGCCGCGGCAGCGGTAGAGATGTCCACGGCATCTGCGCGTGTCCCCTCCGTATGGTGCAGAACGGAGAGCGCGATTGCCCCCGTCCCCGTGCCGATATCGGCAAAGCGCAGATCCCCCGCTCCCGCCTCTGCGCGTGCTCGGAGGGTATCCACGGCGAACTGCGCCAGAATCTCCGTATCGGGACGCGGGATGAGTGTATCGCGCGTGACGCGGAAGGACAGCCCCATGAACTCCCGTCTGCCCAGTATGTAGGCCATCGGGACATGCGCCCCGCGCTCCTTCACATAGCCGCGAAACGTCGCCAGTTCCGCAGGCTCGAGCGGCTCGTCAAAATGCACATAGAGATACATGCGATCCCGACCGAGCACGGCAGCGAGCAGCACACTCGGCATCGAGACGCGGTGTCTCCATGCCGCGCGTGCGAAAAAAATCTGTCGTCCACGTCAGCAGTTCCTGTATCGTCCATACACGCTCCGCCATCAGTTCACCTGTTTCAGACGTTCCGCCTGATCGGCCGTAATCAGCCCCGCCAGCAACTCATCCAGCTCACCATCCATCACTGCATCAATTTTATAGAGCGTCAGTCCGATGCGGTGATCGGTCACGCGTCCCTGCGGGAAATTGTACGTGCGGATGCGTTCGCTGCGGTCGCCCGAGCCCACTTGACTGCGGCGATCGGCCGCAACGGCATCTGCCTGCTCCTGCTGTGCACGGTCGTAGAGGCGCGCCCGCAGCACCTTCATCGCCTTCTCGCGATTTTTTTCAGCTGGGATTTCGTCCCTGACACTGGACGACGATGCCCGTCGGGATATGCGTGATGCGGATCGCCGTCTCCGTACGGTTAACGTACTGCCCGCCCGCACCCGACGCACAGTAGGTGTCGATGCGCAGATCGTTCGGATCGATGGTCACCTCGACCTCCTCTGCCTCAGGCAGGACGGCGACGGTCACCGCCGAGGTGTGGATGCGCCCGCCGGACTCCGTGACGGGAATGCGCTGGACGCGATGCGTCCCGCTCTCATACTTGAGTTTACTGTATGCGCCGGCACCGCTGACGAGAAAGGTGATCTCCTTAAACCCGCCGATCTCCGTCGGATTGCTGCTGAGCACCTCGGTGCGCCAACCCTGCCGCTCGGCGTAGCGTGCATACATGCGAAAGAGGCTCGCGGCAAAGAGTGCCGCCTCCTCACCGCCCACGCCGCCGCGAATCTCGACGATGACATTCTTATCGTCGTTCGGGTCGCGCGGCAGGAGGAGAATCGGCAGCTCGGCGGCGAGACGGTCGCGCTCCGCTTCCGCCTCCGCGATCTCCTCCATGAGCATCGTCTTCATCTCGGCATCGGCCTCGGCGAGCATCTCCTTATCCTCATCAATGGTGGCCAGCGCCCGTCGGTAGGATTGGTACGCCTCGACGATTGGCGTGAGCGCCGCGTGCTCGCGCGTATAACGCTGCCACACCGCCATATCCGCCATCACGGATGGATCGCTGAGCAGTGTCTCAAGCTCACGGTATTTATCTTCTACTGCAGCAAGTTTGCTTAGCACGTTGTCTCCTTCTGCTCATTCCGATAATTTCCGCTGCCCGCGGGGATATCCTCTGCCGGCAGCACAGCCTTCAGCGACTCAATCGCCACCTCGACCATCTCATCGGCGGGCGGGCGCGTCGTCAGGTACTGCAGCCACAGTCCGGGCGTGATGAGGATGTGCACGAGGTGATTCTCACTGCGTCCCGCAAAGCGGATGATCTCATAGGAGACACCCGCCACGACGGGCAGGATCGCAAGGCGGCTCAGAATGCGCAGCCAGAGATCGGGCCAGCCGAAGAAGACGTGAAAGACGATGGCGACCACCATGACGATGAGCAGGAAATTCGTTCCGCAGCGCGGATGCAGGCGCGGAAACTTCTGTACGTTCTCGACGGTCAGTGCCTCCCCTGCCTCGTAGCAGTGGATGGTCTTATGCTCCGCACCGTGGTACTGGAAGACGCGGCGGATGCCGCCCATGAACGAGATCCCCCAGATATAGAGGAGGAAGACCATGAGACGAATACCGCCCTCAATGAGGTTGAACACGATGGGGTCATCCGTATACGCTGCCGCGAGGTGTGCCGCTCCGGTCGGGATAACGATAAAGAGGATGCTCGCAAGGACGAGGGCAAAGAGGATCGTCATGGCGATCTCCTTTTTTTCGTCATCTGCTCGTCCTCCTCACCTGCCGCCTGCGCGGAGAACGAGAGGGCGCGCATCCCGATGATGAGGGACTCCACCATGATGACCGAGCCGCGGATGAGCGGCAGGTTGAGTACCGGATAGCGGTCACGGATGGAGGAGACCGTGCGCGTCTCGACGTCGATCTCGCCATTTGGCAGGCGTACCGCCGTCGCCGTACGGTGTGCGTCGCGCATCATTACGCCCTCGATGACCGCCTGCCCACCGACGGCAAGATCCGTAATTTTTCTTTGGCATAGTTTTTCCTTTGTCATAAAAAAAGGCCATTGCACGATCTCTCGTACAATGGCCTCTTCCCTAACTTTTCGTGCGGTGAAGAGGCAGGTGCAGTGCACCTCACCGCCGTCACTATTTCTTCGCGTAGCGCTTCTGGAACTTCTCGATGCGTCCGCCCGCCTGAACGTCACGCTGACGCCCCGTGAAGAACGGATGGCACTTCGAGCAGACATCGATACGCAGATCCTTCTTCGTCGAACCGGTCGTGAACGTATTGCCGCAGCCGCACGTCACCGTCGCCTCGAAGTACTCGGGATGAATGCCTTCTTTCATGTTGATACACCTCGTTTCTTTTGCCGGATACAAGCACCCTTATGTGCGCTTGGTTGAACTCGACTGTCTTGCCGAGAACGGGTGAAGGAAGCACGAACCCATACGATGCCAGTCTGAGCGGCCTTACGGATCCGTGTTTTCTTGCGCATGGAAACAAACGCCCTGCGTTCATTACCGCGCAAGTATAGCATAAAACAGTGGGATGTGCAAGTCCTACTCCAGCTTGCTGAGGATGATGCGGGCAAGACGCGTGCCGAAGAAAAAATTCAGAACCCACTTGATGGAAACCGTAAAGTCCGCGTACTTCCCGGCAAGACGGATCAGGTGGACGAGCATCCATGCGACCCATGCAAAGAGGCCGCTTGCCTTGAGATTGAAGCCAAGTACGGGCATCGGGCCGTTCATGACCGCCTCGCCTCTGCCGATGGTCGCCATCGCGCCAAGGTCGTGATAGACGAATTTGCCGAGCTGGTCAGGCGTCTTCCCGCTGATGAGCGCCATGAGGTTCGCCTTGATCTGCATCGCCTGCTGGGTCGCCACGGGGGCAACCGTCGGGAGCGGACGCTCTGTGCCGTGCTGGAAGTTCGCGCAGTCACCAAGCGCAAAGACGCAGTCGCTGCCCTTTACGAGGAGGTTCTCCTCGACGATGATGCGCCCCGCGCGGTCCACCTCGCCGCCGCAGTCCTTGATGAAGTCCTGCGCACGCACGCCTGCCGCCCAGATGACCGTCTTGGTGGGGATGATCTCACCGTCCTTGAGGACGAGATCGTTGCCGTCATACGCCGTCACCGCTGTATTGAGGCGGACATCGACGCCTTTTTGCGCAGGACGTCAATGGTGTGCTGCTGCAGGGTCGGGCGGCACCATCGGCAGAACGGAGCCCATCGCCTCAAGCAGTGTGACATGCACCTCAGAGAAGTCAATGTTATGGAACTCTTTCTTGAATACACCGATGAGCTCCATGATGGCGCCTGCCATCTCGATGCCCGTCGCACCGCCGCCGACGATGACGAAGTTGAGGTGATGACGGCGTTCCTCTGTTCGCGCAGGATCGGTCTTCTTCGAGGCACGCTCGAACTCATGCACGATATGTCCCGCGCAGAGCAATCGCCTCCTGCAGCGTCTTCATGCCGTAGGAATTGCGCTCGACGCTCTCGTTTCCGAAGAAATTCGTTGTACCGCCCGCCGCGAGGACAAGGTAGTCGTAGGCAATCTCGCCGTGATCCGTCAGCAGGACGCGGCGCCCCTGATCGACGCCCGTCGCCTTCGCCATGAAGAAGTCCACGTTGTTGTTGTGCTTGAAGAAGGCACGCGTCGGGTAGGCGATCTCAGCTGCCGAAAGTACCGCCGTGCTCACCTGATAGAGCAGCGGCTGAAACAGATGGTAGTTGTGACGATCAACGAGCGTAATGCGTACATTCTCCTTTGCCAGCTCCTTGGCAAGGCGTACGCCGCCAAACCCCGCACCAACGATGACGACATGCTTCTGATCTGCCATGACAAATCCCCTTCTCAAAAGTGAAAAAAATCACATAGTCCAGTCACATCACATGTGCAAAGAGATTATGGTACGAATCCCCGTACTCACATGCACCATCATATCACATTTCCAGAGAAATTCAATAGGTTTTTTTCACAGAGCCCCGTCTTTATGCCTGCGCTGTGTGCATCGCTCTGCGCATCCGCTGCTCGATGATGCGCAGACGGATCATGAGGAGCACCGCGCCGACGATGATCCCGCCGATCAGCCCTGCCCAGTAGCCATACGGTCCGAGATTGGTATACTGAGCGAGCAGATAGCCGCTCGGCAGCCCGATTCCCCAGAAGGACAGAACGGCGAGCCAGAACGTCACCGTCACGTCCTTGTACCCGCGCAGCGCGCCCTGCAGAGGCGCATTGACGCAGTCGCTGAACTGCATGAGGAGTGCATAGAGGAGGAACACTTGCAGCAGCTCCTGTACGGCGGGATCCGTCGTGTAGAGCGCGGCGACCGTATCGCGCATGGCCGCGAGAACAAGTGCAACGACACCGACGAAGAGAAGCGTGAGCACACGGCTGAGGCGGATGTAGGCGCGCGCACCGCTCTCGCGTCCGCCGCCGATCTCATAGCCGACGAGAATCGTAATCGCCATGGAAACAGAGAGCGGCAGCATGTAGACGATGGTAGTGAAGTTCATTGCCGCCTGGTGCGCCGCGAGCACCGTCGTCCCGTACGCCGCCATTAAAAGGCCGACCGCGCCGAAGATGCTCTGCTCACAAAAGACCGTCAGCCCGATGGGGATGCAGATGGCAAGCAGTGCCTGCCATGTTCCAAGCACAGGGCGCGGCAGATCGGTAAAGACGCGATAACGGCGAAACTGCGCCATGCGCAGTGTGACGAAGATATTGAGAACGAGATTGACGCAGTAGCTGAGTGCCGCCCCCAGTCCTGCACCAGCTCCGCCAAAGGCAGGAATGCCGCACGCGCCGTACATAAAGATGTAGTTGAGCACGATGTTGAGCGGCACGGTCGTCATGGTGATGAGCATGGTCAGGCGCGTCCGTCCATGCGCATCGATGAGGTTGCGCAGAACGCTCGCCGCGGCGATAGGAATGACCCCCCAACCGATGTAGGAGAGATAACGCAGGGTGATCCCCTCTACCACGGGCTCGAGTGCGAGTGCGTGCACGAGATGGGGAACGGTGCATGCACCGATTGCATAGAGCAGTACAGCAAGGAGCGTCGCCCAGCAGAAACTCTGCTGAACGACGCTCCGAATCTCACGCGTGTTCCCTGCCCCGTAATGCTGTGCAATGACGGGTGTGAGCCCCGAGATCAGTCCGATGAATGCACCGAATACAGGAAAGAAGATGCTCGCGCCGACGGCAACACCGGCGAGATCCTCCTTGCTGATGTGTCCCGCCATGACCGTATTGAAGAATCCCGGTGCCATGAGGGAAATCTGCGTGATCAGGATGGGAAAGAGCACGATGAAGAACTGCCGTGCACGTGCCGGATAGCCGTGAACCTCCTTCAAGGTCTCCCTCCCCTCTCGTCAATCATCCAAAATAGTCTGCGATTCCATCCGCAATGCCGCGTGCGATATTTTTGACCCCCTCCTCACTGTTCATCATGCGCTCCTCATCTGCGTTCGAGATGAAGGAGATCTCCACGAGTGTGGCGGGCATATCCGTATGCTTCACGACGTAGAAATTGCAGGTCTGCGTGCCGCGGTCGAGTGTCCCGATGGCGTCGATGAGCGCCAGACGCACACTGTCAGCAAGACGTTTGGATTTCTCCGATGCCTTGGCATAGTAGTACGCCGTCGTTCCCTTGACCTCGCGATTGGTAAACGCATCGGCGTGAATTGAAAGGAAGATATCCGCATTCGCGCGATTTGCGATCTCGCAGCGTGCTTCCAGTTCCTCGACTGCCGTGGCATTTGCTCCCTTGTCAGAGACTTCCGTATCCGTCGTGCGCGTGAGCACAACCGTTGCGCCCTCTGCCTCGAGGGAGACGCTTCAGCTCACGGCTGACGCGCATCGTCACATTCTTTTCCATGACCCCCGTCGGACCGATTGCCCCCGAGTCGCTGCCCCCATGACCAGGATCAATGGCAATCTTCTTGCCCTTGAGCCCTATGATATCCGAAATGTCATGACCGACATCTCCTCCCGCATCATCACCTTTTTGTTGTGTGGGTTGGGGCGTTGGTTTAGGCGATGCTGGTTTTGGAGGAACAGGCTTTGCAGGCAGCGTTTTCGGCACCGGCGTACTCTTCGGTGCACGGCCGAAATCCATGACGACGCGCGGCTTTTCCACTATCGAGAGAAAACACGTTCCAGCCGTCCTTCCCGACGGTCGTATCCACCACGATGCGCACCGTCTTCTCATCGAACTGTGCGGCGCGGACCCCCGAAACGAGGGGCGAATCCACCTGAACGTTTTTCTTCGCCTCCGGCATGATCCACGCATTTTGAACGTCCAGTACGACGCGTGTTGGGTTCGCGAGGACGAACTGCCGATAGGTGACGGGATGATCGGAGTCCACCACGATGCGGACATTCCCCTCGGTGCGTCCGATACGGATGCCCGTGATCTTCGCCATATCCTTCGTTCGGTCGCTGAACGCGGCATCTGCCATCCCTGCGGGAAGGAGGACGCCAAAGCATCCCGATGAGCAGTGCGGCAGCCAGTAAAAAATATGCGGCGCAAGCGTATACCCCCTAACGGAAGTTTGACCATCCCCACGGACAGACTTCCAAAAAGCCTGCGAAGAGCTTGGACAGCACCGCTCGATTCAGCGATTCCTTCCAGCAGCTTCACAGGCTCTCCCATTGTCCCTCTGCGGCAGTGCCGAAGTATTCAGCAGCACGCCTTCATCAACATATTATTGTTCCTGCGGTGCACCCTGCGCCTCTCCGGGCACAGCACTTTCCTCTGCCTCACCCGGCACAGGAGCATTTCGGCGCGCAGGCGCGGCGCGGCACGCCCTCATACATAATCTGGGTAATCTGTGCCGCCCGGTCAGGTTCGAACTCCGTCAGAATCTTCGCTGCAGTACTCTCATCCATACGCTGAAGAATCGCAATGCACATATCCAGATCAAGCGATTCCATAACCTTAGCGGCATCCGCCGGCTTCATGTCGTTGTAGAGCCGTGCCAGCTTTGAAACACGCTTCTTCTCTGCGGCTTCACGCTCCTTTTGCTGTTTTTCAATCTCCTCTTTGGTGATCTTCACAGTCTCAGGGGCTTTCTTCGTTTTCGATGCTGTGCTTGTCGACGAAGAGGATGAGGATGACTGCGCACCAGTCTCATCGCTCCCCGCCGGCGGAACAAAGTACTCGCCGATCACGGGCAGTTCATGAAGTTTATACTCTTCGTTGAGTTTCTTCGTATCAAAGAGGCGGAGGTAGACACCGAGAGCAAATCCGCCTACAATCAGCACAAGGATTAAGATCAGCACCAATAGGATTTTCAGCTTCTTCCGCATGGATTTCCTGCCCTCTTTCTCTTCCCCTTATCCTGCCTATTTCATCCAATTAACGGTATATATCAAGTACGCGGTTCACGTAGTCCTGCGTCTCTGCATACGGCGGTACTCCGCCATATGCCTTCACTGCATTCGGTCCCGCATTATAAGCGGCAACCGCCTTCTTCACATCTCCGCCGAAGGTGTCCATCAGCTCGCCAAGATACTTTGCTCCGCCCTCGACATTCTCCGCTGCATTGTATGGGTTCACACCGAGCCCCGCCGCCGTCTCCGGCATAAGCTGCATGACGCCGACCGCTCCAGCAGGAGAGACGGCATCCTGCCGCCCGCCCGACTCGACTTCGGCAACGGCCGAAACGAGTTTTGGGTCGACATGGTACTTCTCTGATGCCTTGTGAATCATCTGTGCAAGATCCGGATTGGCCAGTTCCGTCTTCCCGACCTTCTCCGCATGCACGGCCCCCTCAACGGGCTTTGTTCCGTCGACACGCTGTGCGGCGTGTGCCTTGGAGGCTGCTGCTGCCGTATTCTTATCAATCTCCTGTTGGAGCTTTGAAGCAAAGTCCAGACCGGGGAGATTCTGCTGCTTGAGGTTAAACTGTCCCTCAATCTCGGCAATACGTGCCTGTATCTGCTTGATTCCTGAAAGGTCTATCATACGGCTTCCTCCCATTCCCTATTGCGCATAGTCAGCTGCAGGCCGATCTCATCGAGCATCTTCTGCTCCTCCTGCAGAGCCTCTGCCTTATATTCAGCAAAACGCTTCTCTTTGAGTTTCTCTATGCTTTTCAGTGCACTCATCTGTTCCATGAGCACTTTCAATGCTTTTTGACGGACGGCATTCGCCTGCAGGATCACCTGCTGCTGATCTTCGATCTGCTGACGTTTCCACCCGAAAAAAATTGGTTAAAACTCATGAGTCGACCGATCTTGATGTGCGTGCCCTCCTTGGAGATCTCCTCGTAGTCACGCTGTCCCTGTGCCATCTCCTCGAGCAGCTGCCGCTGATAGGCACGTTCCTCCTCAAGAGCTCGCACGGCTTTGGCAAAGGCGACCTCCGCCTCTTCCTTCTTCATGCGCGTCACCTTGAGCAGGGTCTCGAGCTGAAAGCGAAACTTCTTCATGATGCAGCCTCATCCGCAGGTGCCTCTTTCCCTGTCAGGCCAATGAGCTGTTTCTCCGTCTCCTCGTAAGAGGTCACCTCGTAGATACCCTGACAGAGGAAATCGTTGATGCCGTCGATCTTCTGGATTGCGGCGTCGATCTTCGGGCTGGAGCCCTTGACGTACGCACCGATGTGGATGAGATCCTCTGCCTCTTGATAGACAGCCATAAGCTGGCGCATCTCCTGTGCTGCCTCGAGATGACTCTTTGCGACAACCTCATACATGACACGACTGACGCTGCTGAGTACGTCGATGGCAGGAAAATGGTTCTGCGCGGCAATCCGCCGCGAGAGCACGATATGTCCATCCAGAATGGAACGAACAGCATCAGCAATCGGCTCATTCATATCGTCGCCGTCGACCAGCACGGTGTAGATGCCCGTAATTGACCCCTTTTCGCTGGTGCCCGCACGTTCCAGAAGACGCGGCAGCATGGCAAAGACCGAGGGGGTATAGCCGCGTGTCGCGGGCGGCTCGCCGATGGTGAGCCCGACCTCACGCTGCGCCATCGCAAAGCGCGTCACAGAGTCCATCATAAGCACGACCTTGCGCCCCTGGTCACGGAAGTATTCCGCGATCGCCGTTCCCGTCATGGCTCCCTTGATGCGGACGAGTGCCGGCTGGTCGGAGGTGGCAACGACGACAACGGAGCGTTTCAGCCCCTCTTCCCCAAGATCGCGCTCAATAAAATCGCGCACCTCGCGTCCGCGCTCTCCGACGAGTGTGATGACACTGATGTCGGCCTCCGTATTGCGTGCAATCATGGAGAGCAGCGTGGACTTGCCGACACCGGAGCCCGCCATGATGCCGATGCGCTGTCCGTCCCCCATCGTGATGAGGCCGTCAATCGCGCGCACTCCGACGTAGAGGTTGTCATGAATACGCGGACGTGTCAGCGGAGGCGGCGGCGGTGCCTGCAGGGGGTATTCCTCCTTTGCGAGGATGGGGCCCTTGCCGTCGATCGGATTGCCGAGTCCGTCAAGCACACGCCCAAGCAGCTCCATACCGACTTTCACGCGCAGCTGACGCCCCGTTGCGACAACCTCGCAGCCGGGCCCGATGCCCTGCATCTCGCCAACCGGCATAAGGAGAACACTCCCCTCACGAAAACCGACGACCTCCGCCGGCACGGGCGGCATCCCCGCAAAGTGAGAGCTCACATAGCAGAGCTCACCGACCGTCACCGTTGGTCCCTGTGACTCTATGACCAACCCGATGATCTGCGTCACCTTCCCCGTCAGCTTCATCGGAGAAGCTGTGCGGAGCGCATCTTGAAACTTATGGATATTTATGGAAAATGGGGGATTCCCCCCCGTTTCACTCGTATTCATAGCATAACTTCCCGCACCGCTTTTTTCAGCTGCTCGATCTGCGTCTGAAGACGTGCATCAACGCTGCCATTTGGTGTCTCCACCAGACAATCTCCTGGCTTCAAGCTTTCATCAGAGGTAATCGAGAGATTGCTGTCACCTGCCGTTACAATGCCGCGCAGCTCATCGCGTGCCATCAGCACAAAGTCGTAGCTGTCCGGCGGAACGTGGACGACAATTTCTTTCTGATCCTTGACGCGCTCAATGGCGTCGCGCACGATAGGCAGAACCATCTGCGGCACATCGATGAAATGTTGTGGAAGAACGCGCTCCACGGCAGACATCGCAATCGACACGATGTCCTGTTCCGCTTTGACAAGATAGTCACGCATCGCTTCATGTGCATCACGCAGGGTCTTCTCCGCCTTTGCATTCGTCTGGCGGATAAGCTCCTCCATTTCCTCGCGTGCAGCGGCCTCACCTGCCTCTTTTCCTGCAGAAAAGCCCTCATCATGTCCCGCTTTTCGTGCCTCTTCACGATCCTTTTCGATCTGATCCTTCGCTTCACTGAGAATGCGGTCACGCTCTTGGGCAATCTCACCACGGCGCATAGAGATTTCCATATCCAGCTCTTCACTTCGCACATCCATTGCGTGTTCACGCTCTTCGATGCGTGAGAGAAGAAACTGAACCGTCTCTTCGCTGACGCCATCCCCGCCGTCATCCCCGAGGGTTGGAACATCGGGCGTCGGGACGTCGATAAGATGCGGATTCTCTTCCCAAACAGCAGCCTTGATAACTCTAGACAATCATCTCGTCTCCCTTGCCGCGTGAAATCACGATCTCGCCCTTGTCCTCGAGCGCACGGATGACGCCGACAACCTTCTGCTGTGCCTCTTCCACGTCGCGGATCTTGACCGGCCCCATGAACTCGATCTCCTCGCGCAGCATATCTGCCGCACGCGTCGACATGTTCTTGAACACCTTTTCCGCAACTTCCTGCGGCGTCGCCTTGAGCGCGAGGGAGAGATCCTTGGTCTCGACCTGGCGCAGAACAAGCTGCAGGGAGCGGTCGTCGATCTGGACGATGTCTTCGAACACGAACATGAGTTTTTTAATCTCTTCGGCAAGCTCCGGATTGTCGACCTCGAGAGTTTCGACAATTGCCTTTTCTGTCGTGCGGTCGACGCGGTTGAGCACCTCGACAATCGCCTTAATGCCGCCTGCTGTCGTGAAATCCTGCGTCACCACAGAGGACAGTTTGCGTTCCAGCACACGCTCGACCTCACGGATGGAGTCCGGCGAGGTGCGGTCCATGGTCGCAATACGCTTCGTAACCTCGACCTGCGCCTCCGGAGGGAGTGCACCAAGAACCGTTGCGGCCTGGTCCGGATCGAGATATGCCATAATAAGTGCAATCGTCTGCGGATGCTCGTTCTGAATAAAGTTGATGAGCTGGGCCGGATCGGTCTTGCGCAGGAAGTCGAACGGACGTACCTGCAGACTCGTCGTGAGTCGATTGATGATCTCGAGCGCCTTGTCCGGGCCCAAGTGCCTTCTCCAGAACGTTCTGTGCATACTGCAGGCCACCCGAGGAGATATAGTCCTGTGCCATGCACATGGAATAGAACTCTGAAATGACCTCGGCCTTTAGTGCCGCTGACACCTGCTTCTGGTTTGCAATTTCGAGCGTCAAATGTTCGATCTCATCGTCGTCCATGTGCTGAAACAGTTTCGCGGAGTACTCGGGGCCAATGGCGATAAAGAGGATCGCCGCCTTTGTTGGTTAGACAGATCACCGCTGCCATACGACGTATCCGGCATGGTCACTCCTCCTCCGTAAGCCAAGTCTTGACCAGGAGAGCCACCTCTTCAGGCTTGCTGTCGATAAGTGCGAGAAGCGCAAGCTTCTGGTTCATCTGCTGCTGCTCCTCCTCAGAGAGATCCTCTTCCTCGACCTCGCCGGCAGCGATTGCTGCCGCGCGCTCTTCGGCAAGGCGCTCTTCTTCGAGACGCTTTGCCTCCTCGGCAGCCTCGCGCTCGAGACGCTTCTTGCGACGATACATGAGAATCGCCGCGACGATAAGTGCAATGATGAGTAGGACCGCACCGACCTGCATGTAGAAGATACGATCCTGACGATCCTTCTCTGCCTGCAGCTCTGCAGCACGCCGCTCTGCGGCCTCCGTGCTGAACGGCAGAGGTTCAACCGAAACGGTATCGCCGCGTGCCTGGTTAATTCCCGCTGCACTGCTCACCGTGCGCAGGATGCTTTCCTGCTGTGGCTGTGTCACATCATCGTTGACAAGAACGGCAACCGTCATGCGCCGAATCGATCCTGGGGAGGCGATCACGTGCTGGCGCTCCTCATTGATCTCGTAGTTCTTCGTAGATTCTTTTTTCTCGTAGGCAGCATTCGCATTCGATTCCTGCTCAACATAACCAGGGACGTTGCTCTGCACACCCGCAGGCCCGCCAGGATTCGTTGAGCTGCCGTTGTAGCTCTCAGAGATGTCCTGCTGACTGCGGATAATACCTGAGTCATCCACCACCGGCGTGAACGTCTGTCGATCTGTCAGACGATCATCAAAGTCCAGTTCCAAGCTGACGCGGGCAAATGCACGTCCCTCGCCGAGAGTCTGATCGAGCAAGGTCTGCACCTTCTTCTCGATGTTGTCCTGCATCTTGCGTGTCATCTCAAGCTGGGTGATGGTCTTTGCGCCAAGCCCCTTCTCATCCTGGTCATCGGGATCATTCAGGATCTTGCCCGTATCGTCAACAATTGTGATGTTCTCCGGAGTCAACCCCTTGACGCTGTGTGCCGCGAGGTTGACAATTCCCTTAACTTCCTTCTTCGTCAACTCCGCGTTGGGCTTCAGCCGCAGCATAATGGAAGCCGTCGCCGGCTTCTCCGCTTTCTTGTAAAGGCTATCCTCCGGAAGCACAATGTGCACACGAGCCTTATCGACAGCCTCGATCTGTTCGATGGTGCGCGTCAGTTCACCCTGCAGGGCCTGCAGATAGTTGACGCGGTTCTGGAACTCGGTCACGCCAAGCTTGCTGTCATCGAAAATCTCAAACCCCTTGTTGCCATGCGGAAGTCCCTGCACAGCAAGGTTGAGGCGTGCCTCATGCACATTCGCCGTTGGAACGAGAATTGTCGTACCCGACTTATTCTCCTGTATCTCGTAACTGATCTTCGATTCACGCAGCTGGTTAGCAACCTCGCCCGCATCCTTTGTCTCCATGTCGGTAAACAATGGGACCATATCGGGCTTGCTGCCATACCAAAAAGCTTAGCCCAAAAAAATCAATGCAAGGATTGCGAGTGCCGAGCCGAGCATGATGTAACGCTGGCGCTTGTCAAAGCGTTTCCACAAGGCAAGGCCGCGCTCTTTCCACTCTCCCATAATTTCTTTCCCTTCAAGTCATCACGGTGTGCTTTCCCTATGGGGATAGGCCAACAGCTTCTGTATTACACCTGCATCCGCATGATTTCCTGGTAGGCAGAAACAGCACGATTGCGCATCTGCAGCGTAAGCTGCAGTGCAATATCAGCCTTCTGGCCTGCGACGATAACCTGAGAAACATCCTCTACCTCGCCGGCCGCAAGCAGCTTCGTCTGCTCCTCTGCCGCAAGCTGAAGGTGATTAACCTCAGAGAGCGCATCCTTGAGATATGTGCCAAAATCCTTGCGTTGGGATTTGTCGACGGTCTCCCCCAGATGACTGGCTGCACGCATCATAACGGGGGTCATTTGCAGTGCTTGTACTTCCATATACATTGATCTCCCTTATTATGTGTGCAAAAATCAGTTGCCGTTTCCAATACGAAGAGCCGCCGAAACCATAGACTTCGCAGCATTGATCGTCGTCGTATTTGCCTCGTAGCCGCGCGATGCCGAGATCATATCAACCATCTCGGCGACGATATTGACATTTGGACGCTCCACATAGCCGTCTGCATTCGCATCCGGATGCCCCGGCTCATAGACCAACGGCCCCTGCGTGTTATCTGCTTGGATCGAGACAGCACGGACACCGTCACCGGGGCGCATGCGGTTCGACGCACGTGCCAGGAAGGACTCAAAGCCGATGCCATGTCCCTTCTCACGCGGCTGAAATACCACATAGCGGCGATGATAGGCTCCTCCGCCCTGTGTCCGCGTCGTGTTGGCATTTGCGATATTGTTGGAGATCACGTCCATGCGCAGACGCTCTGCCGTGAGTCCGGAAGCGGCCGCATCAATTCCCAAAAACATTCCCATATCATGTCCTCCTGCTATCAGCCCTGACCGCTGGTAATGACACTCTTCAACTTGCCGATATGGCTGCTGATCTGATTTGCCATTGCATTGTAATACAGTTGGTTCTTGGCAACATCCGCCATCTCAATGTCGATATCCACATTATTTCCGTCCAAGCGCATATTGGTCGTCGATTCCTGTTCGATAAAGGCATGTGTCTTACCGTGATAGGGAATCGGAAGATGACGGTCATGCGTGCGCACCACTTTCATCAGAGGATCATCCTCCAGCCCCAATTCCTTCTTCAGCAGATCCTCAAAGCGGACATGACTCCGCCTAAAGTAAGGTGTGTTCACGTTGGCAATGTTATTGCTGAGCACCTCATGGCGAAGATTGGCGGCCGCTAATGCACGGCTGCTGACATCAATTACCGAGGTGTTGACCACCTGCTCAAGCATGAAATGTCACATTCCTTTCTCCCGTATTTTATGCGTACAAAAAACAGTATACGCAACAGATATATAATTAGTTCTACATTCCTAAAAGAAATCCTTTTCATTCTAACATTTTTTCCATAAAAAGTGAAGATAGGATTTCTCTGTTTATGCCCTTCGACACGCAGTTCATTCTGTACATCGACATGCAGCGTCTTGACAAGGATATCGATCTCATGGACAACCATCCCCGTCATGCGTTCAATCTCGACCTGCAGCCGCTTGCGCAGAACTTTCATCACATCCGTAATGGTGTGCCCGTATGAGAATACCACCTCCAACGAAACCATAATGCCAAGATCATCATCACCATTAAGGAGGTGGCGGACATGCATCCTTCCTACGTGATATACTTCATTAAATTGCTCCGCAATAATACGCACGATATTTTTGATGACCGAATCGTCAATGATAAGCTTTCCGTAGTAGCTGAATACAGGACGTACGATGGAGCGTTCCCCGAGCTTGCGCCGCTTCGACGAGGATGTCTTGAAAAAGCTCTTAATCGGGTCGATGAGATAGCCCGAAAAATGCGGCTTCAGCTCGATGCTCGGTACAGGAATGATATGCTCACCACGTTTCAGTCGATGGTACTGGGCAATCTCCATATCCTTCTTGGAAGCAACGTCCTCGATGCGAATGATTTTTACTGACTGGGCCGATGCCGAGTGCCTTTCGCGATCTTCTGCACCATATTCTCCGAGGTGCCGAGGATGAGAATGCGGCGCGGTGCACACTCCTCAATCGCGCGCCGCACGTCAGCAGCATGCCCGGGGAGGACAAAAATTGCACGCCGTACCGCCATGATACGGTTTTTTTCCTTTTTTGCTGACGTACCGCCAACTACTTTTCCGTCTTTAATTAGGATGCCGTCATCAATGATGGCATCTGCACCATTTTTGCGGGCGACCCACAGTGCGCGGTGACTTTTTCCCGTTCCACTCGGGCCGACAAGGGCAATTACGTCCATTGTGTCCCTCCTCTTTTTAGGAAGCGCTGATAAAATGAGGTCTGCCAGATTGGCGTAGATTTTTTGTCCGAACAAGGTGGAAAACCGGACGCAGAGTGGGGCTCTGTGGAGGATTTTCCGCCGAAGTGCGGGCGAAAAAGATGCGTCAAGATGGTGGTGCCGAATTTATCAGTGCTTCCTTTACGGTATCCTCATGTATGCTGCGGCGGACGATAGAAATTTTCCGCATAGACATCCTCGATTGTGAACTGCCCGATCTCCTCCGTTCCGCGTCCGGGAAAACCACGGTAATCCGAGCCGCCCGATACGAGAAGTCCGTGCTGCTGCGCCACATCCAGATAGTGCTGCGTATCCTGCCGATCGTAGGTAGGATAAAACGCCTCAATCCCCTGAAGCCCCTGTGCAGCAAGCGTCATGATGACCATCTCATCACCGACCGCCTTGGGATTTGCGAGGACAGGGATCCCGCCCGCTCCACGGATGAGGCTGATGAGTTCCTCGGCAGAGACGCGAAAATGTGGCACATAGGCAGGCTGCCCACGCTTCAGCAGCTGGTCGAAGCAGGCGCGGACGGAGTCGAAGTAGCCCTTTTTCACCAACACACGTGCGACATGGGAGCGTCCGATGGCCTTGCACATCCCCTCATCCGTCAGCACCTCAGTCTCACCAATCTCGTAGCCAAGGCCCCGCAGGAGCTCCACGATCTCCGTGAAGCGCGTCCAGCGCGCCTCGCTGATCTCCTCAAGTTTTTCCTGCAGCTCCGCATTGTAGATGTCGATGTTGTAGCCCAAAATATGAACATCATGTCCGCCATCGCCTGTACTGAATCCCACTCCGGGGATCAGCCGCAGACTGCCGGAGGAAATGTGTCCGCTCTCATACAGCTCCGTCACACCCTCAACCGAGTCGTGATCCGTAATGGAGATGTAGCGCAGCCCCGCAGCCTTTGCCGCTTCCATGATCTCCTCCGGCGTATTTCTGCCGTCGGAGAAGGTCGTATGGATATGCAAATCGCTTGGCATATATCTTCTCCTTGACTCCCTATTCCGCTTCGCGCAGCAAAAGCGACTCAATCGATGCAGGGCGCTGCCCCGCAGGATCGATATCCACGATGACCGCCGCGTATTCCGCAGGGCCTTCTGCCATATCAAAACGCACAGGCATCCCCGTACGGAACTTCTGAATGACGAGATCCGTGCGCACGCCGAGCACCGAATTCTGTGCTCCGACCATACCGAGATCCGTGATGTACGCCGTTCCTCCCGGCAGGATGCGGGCATCTGCCGTCTGGACATGTGTATGCGTGCCGACAACAATGTCCGCACGGCCGTCCAGATAATGCGCCATTGCGAGTTTCTCCGACGTGGTCTCCGCGTGAAAATCCAGGACGATGATATCCGCCTGATCCTCCAGCGCGGCAAGAATCTCATCCGCCTTCTGGAAGGGGCAGTCCATCGGCGGCATAAACGACCGCCCCGAGAGATTCATCACGCCGATGCTCGCCGTCTTGGCGGGAAAAACACAGAATCCTTTTCCCGGCGCTCCCTCAGGATAGTTTGCTGGACGGATGAGAAACGGCTCATCATCGACGAAGGAAAAAACTTCCTTCTTATCCCAGACATGATTGCCCGAGGTGACAATATCGGCTCCGCCTGCATAGAGCTCATCGAGCGCCTTGCGCGTATAGCCCTTGCCGCCGGCCGAATTCTCCCCATTGACAATGACGACATCGATGCCGCGCTCCGCGCGCAGACGCGGCGTAAATGTGCGAAAGGCACGCCGTCCCGCGTGTCCGACAACATCACCGACGATCAGTATGCGCACGGCGTCCCCTCCTTTCATGCTCCATCAGCGGTTATAGACCACTACTTGGTCGCGCTCCCGAATCCCAACGAGACGATCGCGCAGCGGCATCTCGCGTACGGCGGTCAGCATACGATCAAGCGCATCATGCTGCATCTGTCGAAACTCCGCATCGGGCACGTCCGCCCCATGCGCATCCACGAGCAGTGCCTCTCCCGAAGCGATCGGTCAGAAAGCTGGACCGTAAGCCCAATCTCCCGCTCCGTCACCTCATCCATCCGCCGTGCGAGATGCAGCATCATGAGTCCCCTCATGGTGCTCGTAGGTGAACTCCATCTCGCTCGCCATGCCGCCCTCAGAGTCCCTGATAGGTCTCGATGCTCTCAGCGAGAAACTCGGCAAACGCCTCCATCTCATCCTCCGGCACCATCCCCCGCAGGACAAAGTCCATCGTCAGAAGGCCGCTGTGCGGCTCGTAGGACACCGCCTGAATCTCAGGAAAACAGACGAGGACGGACGCGAGCAGCTGAACCCCGGGGCGCGTCTGCTCCGTCCGATGCCGCACCGTGCGCGTCCCCCAAAAATGTCTGCGCAGAAAGTCAAACATATCCGCCATCTCCATGATCGAGAGCGTATCCATGGAGCAGGAACGGCGAGCGGGCACGTCCCCGCGCCCGCTCATAGAGGTCATCCCTACTTGGCATAGTCCACAACGCGTGTCTCACGGATCACGGTTGCCTTGATCTGCCCCGGATACTCGAGATCGCCCTCGATCTTCTTTACAATATCATGTACGAGAACTGCCGCTCCCGCATCATCCACCTTGTCCGGCTTTACCATCACGCGGATCTCGCGGCCCGCCTGGATGGCAAAGCAACGCTCCACGCCGTCAAACGACTCCGCAATTTCTTCCAGCGCCTTGAGTCGCTTGATGTAGGACTCGAGGCTCTCGCGCCGTGCGCCGGACGTGCCGCAGAGACGGCATCCGCCGCCGCAACGAGCACGGCCTCCACCGTCGTCGCCTCCTCATCGCCGTGATGGGACGCGATGATGTTGATGACTTCCTTCGACTCGCGGTACTTGCGCGCGAGATCAGCCCCCACGGTGACGTGCGGCCCCTCGATCTCGTGGCTGACCGCCTTGCCGATGTCATGGAGGAGGCCGCCGCGCTTGGCGAGCATGACGTCGCAGTCCAGCTCCGCCGCCATCAGCCCCGCGAGATGCGCGACCTCGATGGAGTGCGCCAGCACGTTCTGTCCGTAGCTCGTGCGATAGCGCATCCGCCCCAACAGACGCACCAGCTCGGGATGGATGCCGTGCACGCCCGTCTCGAACGTCGCCTGCTCCCCCGCTTCCTTGATGCGCTGATCGACCTCGCGGCGTGCCTTCTCGATCATCTCTTCGATGCGTGCCGGATGAATGCGTCCATCCTGAATCAGCTTTTTCGAGCGCGATGCGCGCCACTTCACGGCGTACAGGGATCAAAGCCCGAAAGAATGACCGCCTCAGGCGTATCGTCGATGATGAGGTCGATGCCCGTCAGCGTCTCCAAGGTGCGGATGTTGCGTCCCTCGCGCCCGATGATGCGTCCCTTCATCTCATCGTTCGGCAGAGCAACGACCGAGACTGTCGTCTCCGCCACGTGATCGGCGGCACAGCGCTGGATGGCGACACTCAGAATCTCACGTGCCGTCTTGTCCGCCTCGTCCTTCGTCTGCTGGACATATTCCTTGATCTTGCGTGCCTTCTCATGCTTCAGCTCTTCCTCCGCCTCTGCCATGAGCACGGTGCGTGCTTCCTCGGAGGAGAGCCCGGAGATGCGCTCGAGCTCCTGCCGCTGGCTCTCATAGAGCGCGCTGACCTCTGCCTGCGTCTTGTCGATGCGTGCTTCCTTACGTGCGAGACCTTCCTCCTTTTTCTCGATGGATTCCAGCTTGCGGTCGAGGTTCTCCTCCTTCTGGATCGTACGACGCTCCATACGCTGCAGTTCACTGCGGCGTTCCTTCGTGTCACGCTCAAAGTCCTGCCGCTGCCGCTGGATCTCTTCCTTGGCTTCGAGCAGTGCTTCCTTCCGCTTCGTCTCCGCCGCCTTCCCGGCCTCGTCGACAATGCGTTTTGCTTCACTTTCGGCTGATCCTATCTGTGCCTCTGCCGCACGCTTGCGCGCCGTATAGCCGGCTGCAGCGCCAACGCCAATGGCGATAATTATCATGAGTATTTCCGTAAAGATAACGGCCACCTCCTCGTTCATAAATAAGCGCATATTCTTATATATTCTAATGTTTTTTGCGAATGGTGTCAAGAATTCCTCTATCTCTGCACACGCATCGAAAAAATCCTGCAGATCATGAATTCTGTTCGCACGCCTCTCCGATACCATCTGTCAAGGAGTACTGGACAGAAATATTTTCATTCGATATAATATGTTCATTGGTTCACATGTTAGGAGGATTTATGAACAAGAAAAAACTGATGCGAAGCGGAATTGCACTTGCTCTCTCCATCTCCATGGCGGGCGGCATTACCTTCAGTACACCGGCAGTTGCCGAGGCGGGCACGGGCAACATCATCGGTGCGATCGTCGGCGGTATTGCAGCGTCCGCTGAGATGAACAAAGAGATCAAGTACTACAACACGACGGAGGAAGGGCGACAGGAGCTGAACAATCAGCTGCGCGAAAAGTATGGGGTCAATGACGACTATGCGCTCAACAGTCAGCTTGACCGCATTTTCACCAATCTGACCGCGGCGATTGGTTCACAGGATGCGACCATCTATGACCGTCCATACCTCTATTTCATCAATAACGAGGACAGCTTCAACGCATTCTGTACGCTCGGACATAATATGAGTGTCAATACAGGACTTTATAAGTACCTCAACAATGAGGACGAAATCGCTGTCGTTCTCGCGCATGAGATGGGGCACGGGCAGAAAGATCACCCTGCAAAGGGAGCAAAGAGTTCTCTTGGACCCGCAATTTTGGCCAATGCAACGGGATCTGTACTCGGTGCAATTGCCGCCAATATATGGAGTGGTCAGGGTCTCACGAAACCGATGGAATGGGAAGCAGATAACCTTGCCTTTGAATACATCTCGCGCTCTCCGTATAACCCTGGAGCGACAGCGGCAGTATGGCAGCGTCTCATCGACATAGAAGGCAACAACCCCGCAAACGTCATCTCCGTCATGGCGGGAGCTGCCGATCATCCGTCGAACGCCTCACGCCGTGACAACTACGCCAAGAAGCTGACAGCGATGAGCGGCGGCAAGGTCACGGTGAATAACGGCACTGTCTACATTAACAAGAAGGAGTTCGTGACGCCCGCCCCTGCCTATGGCATGACCTCGGCGGAGCGCGCCTACTTCGTCATGGGCAACCTCGCGGCGGCCTATAAGAATGGGCACGCCGCTGCGGATGCGTATGCGGACGGCTCCACGGTCATGCTCGGTGCTCAGCCCATCATCACAGCGGTGGAGGGCGACCGCAGTGCGGCAGACATGGCAAATCAGCTGAATAAGATCAAGTAAGAGGAGCAAGAAAAAACGAGGATTGCCGATGTGGCAATCCTCGTTTTTCTTTTGCTATCGCTGTGGAAAGCGGCGCAGAGCGCGTGGCTTCCCCAAGATCTCCGCCATCACCACCGCCTGCTGCATCGTCTGCGCGGTCCACTGCGGCAGCCCCCTGCATCACAGGAGATGCTGCAGCGGACTGTATCTCAGCGCGCCGCTCCTGCGCGGCGTGCTGTTTCTTCGCATGTCGATGCGCCGCCGCCGCTTTCTCGGTGGCTCTGCGCTCCGCCTCCCACTTTTCGCGCAGTGCGCGCTCTGCCTCCGTCGGATCGACTGTCCCGATCTCGATGCGGCCGGGGATGCCGCGCATCGGCGGGATTTCGAACGCACCGCCCTTCTGTGCTCCGCGCCTCTGACGGGGAATCTCCTGTGGCACGGTCGGCGGCGGAACTTTTTCTTTTCCGCGCACACGGTCATCGAGCACACTGATCGCAATCAAGATGCCGACTACGACGAGAAATTCCATGGTGTATTCCTCACTTTACAGGGACAGATGGATGCTTGTCATTCTGCTTCCCCGACGCGCTGATCGCATGGCGCATATCCGTATCCGACTGGATGTTGTTCAGCTGGTAGTAATCCATTACGCCGAGCTTGCCCTCGCGCAGCGCCTGTGCCATGGCATGCGGCACCTCTGCCTGCGCCTCGACCACCTTGGCCTCCATCTCCTGCGTGTACGCCTTCATCTCCTGTTCGCGCGCGACTCGCCATCGCGCGGCGTTCCTCCGCCTTTTGCCTGCGCGATGCGCTTATCCGCCTCCGCCTGATCGGTCTGCAGCTCCGCACCAATGTTACGCCCGACATCGACATCGGCAATATCAATGGAGAGTATCTCAAATGCCGTTCCTGCGTCGAGTCCCTTGCCAAGCACGGTCTTCGAGATATCGTCCGGGTTGGCGAGCACGTCATTGTGACTCTGCGAGGAGCCGACCGTTGTCACGATGCCTTCGCCGACACGTGCAATGATCGTTGGTTCCCCTGCACCGCCAACGAGACGGTCGATGTTCGCACGCACCGTGACACGCGCCTTGATCTTCAGCTCGATGCCGTTTGCCGCCACCGCAGAGACAATCGGTGTCTCGATGACCTTCGGATTGACACTCATCTGCACTGCGTCGAGCACATCGCGCCCCGCAAGGTCAATTGCCGCTGCACGCTCGAATGGGAGGGCAATCTGCGCGCGATGCGATGCGATCAGCGCATCCACCACCTTGTCCACATTACCGCCTGCGAGATAGTGCGCCTCGAGCTGGTTGACGCTCACATCCAGCCCCGCCTTATTCGCCTTGATGAGAGGCAGAACAATGCGGCTCGGCGGAACGCGGCGCAGGCGCATCCCGATCAGGGAGACAATGCCGACCGAGACATTTGCCGAGATCGCCGAGACCCACAGCCCGAGCGGAACGAAATGGAGAAAGATCGAAACCGCCAGGATAACGATGACAACGAGGAATGCTCCTCCGAACAGTGTACCCATGAAAACCTCCTGGATGTGTGTTCATCCACCCGAAACATTATGCCTCACGTACTACCACACGGCTGCCGCTCACGGACAGGACGACAACGCGCGTCCCCTTTTCAATAAATGCGCCCTCGGAGACGACATCCACGGGGCGGCCGTCGATCTGTACCGTCCCCGCAGGCCGCAGCTCTGTGAGCACCTTGCCCATCTTTCCAATGAGATCGACCGCCCCGACGGTACTGACATAGCCCTCCTCCGTGCGCGAGCTATTGTGAAGAACCAGCTTGTTCCACAGTCGGCTCGACGGCAGACGGGCAACGACGAGCAGGAATACCGCCACTGAGATGGCAAGAGCGATGCCGAGCGCCGCGAGTGCGCCGATGTCGCCGCCGAGCGCGAGCACTATGCTGTAGAGCATCGCTGCAACGCCCAGCCCCGCGAGCAGTCCGACCGTTGGCAGCAAGATCTCCACAATGATCATCAGCACACCGACAAGAAACACCGCGATGTGATAGAACTCCACCAGACCACGCGTATACTGACTGCCCCAGAACACCGCCGCCGCGACAATCCCGAGCAGGACACCGACGCCCAGCCCGCCCGTCTTGATCTCTACCATAATGGAGAGAAACATCACGGCGAGCAGCAGCACCTGCAGCACGCCGCGATCTACGATAACATCCATACCTGCCCTCCTTCGACAGACGCCGCATACGCCATCCGTCCGATCACGCTGCAAAAGAAAAACCGCCCCTGCGTCCCAAACGTGAGCGGTGTATTTCATAACCATGTGAAGAAGCAGCCGCCAGAGAGGGGTTCTCCTTTTCTGTCTTTATGATAACAGATTCACACAGCGTTCGCAAGATGTTTGTATAGATTCTGTCAATGGCAGCGAGACCGTGTATCAGCTTTTCATCTAAGGCGTTGTTGCACTTTCCGAAAAGCATTTGTATAATGCCTAAAGAGAACCACTAAAGGCAAAGGCGGCTAACTTCTTCACCTCTCCAACTCTATAAGTGGGAGGTGGTGCAATATGGGTTATTACGAGTTCATTTTAATCATTGTTCTCGTCACTGGCTACATTGTTGCCATAAAAAAGAAATAACCGCCCTACTTTGACACGGTAAGCGGTTATTCCGTTATCCTGTGAAGGAGTAGCCGCCCTACGGTGGTTCTCCTTTTCATATCTCTATCATAGCAGACACAGCATATTTTTTCAAGACAGCCCCGACGCTGATTTTTCAAAAATATTTTCGCGCCCTTATATATATTTATTACACTGATTCTCTTCCCCCATGGCGCCATCACGCCGCATTCTGGGCGTCATTATTGCGCGTCAATGCTCTTGCGCTCTGGGATGAATCCTGAGACGCTGAGAAAGATCACAGGACACAAAGACCTGAGCACGCTCTTAGACGTTTACGGATACAGTGAGACGCTTTCGGATGAAGAACGTGCTGGGATGTGCAACGCCTTAGACAAAATATCTGCATAATTCCTAGGGTGCAAAGTCCTACTTTTTAGAACACGTGCTTGACGTGGAGACAAAAAAAGTGGAGGTATCAGTCTAGCCACTGAAACCCCCGAAAGCCTTATAGGTCAATGAATGGTCGGAACGACAAGATTTGAACTTGCGGCCTCTTCCACCCCAAGGAAGCGCTCTACCAAGCTGAGCTACGTCCCGAACAGTGGCTATTATACCGACCTTTTCGCATCTTGTCAAGGAATTGCCGTTAAAAAGGAAGCTGTCACGTCCTGAGTTAGTTCGTGCTTTCTCAATCCTTTTGTGTCATCTGCTTCATCAGGCGGAGCGCGCCGATCTCGACGCCAGTCTCACGCGCAACCTGTTCGATGGTGCGTCCGGCGCGCAAGAGAGCACGTGCTTTGATGATTGCCTCGTCCTCCTGCACTTCCTCCTCCGGCTCATCCATCGGTGGGACAGGAGGGGCTGGTTGTGCGGGGACCGACTGTGTCTGCATGGGGGCGGCACCACGCGGTACTCCGCCCACAGGCAGAGGAGTCGCAGGAACAGTATGAGGGCGTTGAACCCCAGCCGCAGGCGCCGAGGGCGGAGTTATCGATGCTGCATTCATCGGCGGCTGTGCCGCACCGCGCATCTGCTCACGCAGTATGGATTGATGCAATACGGCTGCAAAAGCCTCACCATCGGTGCGCTGTGCCTCCATCGGCTGCATGGCAGCCCGAATCCCCGTACTGGCACCGATCTGCTGCTGCGGCGGTGACGCAGCAGCAGGTATCTGCCGTACCATCGGAGACACCTGTCCAAGATCGTTCAGCCGTCTCTCCAACTCTTCAATGCGCTGCTGGAGCGCCCACTCCAGACGCTGTGCGTCCGCAACACGAGTCTCGAGCTGCACGCGCCGATCATCCGCCTCACGCAGGAGTCCTTCGAGTTTCGTCACGTGTGAGCCGAGACGCTTAATGATGGTATCTGCCGACTGCTGCAGTTCTTTTTTTAGTTTTTCAATGGATTCTGCCAGTTCCTCATCATCCTCTTCGCCGTGTTGGCGGCGATGGATAATGTAGCGCACAACGAGAAGGAGGACAGCTCCCAGTATAATGAGTGCGCCCAAAATCTCAGTAATAGAAATGATAACAGGTCCCCTCCCTATAGGCTGATGTCAAGGTGCACACCTCGGTTGGGGTCGACTGCAAGACGTTGAAGGAGTTCTGCACCATGATCCTCCCGTTTGTCGCGGCTGCCCTGTCTTCCGCGCTGCCCCTGTCGACGTTCCCGTTCGGGATCATCCTTGACACGCGCATCGTCACTTGCTTTTTCTTTTGCCCGCACCTGTTGACGTGCAAGTTCCGCATCCTGTTTCTGGCGGAGGGATTCAAAGGTCTGCTGAACATTGACCTGGTTCTGCATATTGCTTTGAACGTTTCCCGCTTCGTTGGACTGCGGTATCATCATCTGCATGCTGATTGGCGTAACATTCATGGTGTTGCCCTCCTCTTACAGGATGCCAACGGCAATTTCTCCTTCAACAACCTGGAGCTTCGCATGGCGGAGCTCGCTGTCAACGGACTTCTTCACTCCGCTTATGACGACCTTTACGCCGGGGAATATGGTGTCCGATGCCTCAATGGAGCCGTTCTTCATCTGATCAAGCTCATTGCGCATCTCCTGCAGTTCTTCCTGCATCCGCTTGATCTTGGTTGCCAAGGGAAACTGCAGATGTGTCAGCTCAACGAGCTGCTCACGCCGACGCTCCGACAAACTCATAAGCGGCTGTTTCTTGAGTGTCTCGAGTGAGAGACGTACTTCCGACAACTGTTTATTTGATTTTTGGTAGTCCTTCAGGAGCGTATCATAACGATGCTGCAGGTTCGGATCTACGCCGACCTGCAGAATGGTCTGCACATAGAATGTATTCCCAAAGATTTTTCCGCGAATGGATTCTCCAGCACCAACGGAGCCTCCCGTAATAAAGCCGCGCTGTCCCTCAACAATGACGTGATGTCCTGCACGCATCTCAGAGTGAAGAACCACGTCATTAACGAAAAATATCGCGCCCCGCCATGATTTTTGCATTCTCAACAAAAGCAATGCTTACATCCTCGCGCGCATGAATTTTCCCCACGTTCATCCCGCGGATTCCGCCATGCACGACAACATTACGACCCTCGACCTCCGCACCGCCGATCATGCCCTTGATCTCGACATCGCCTGCTGCCTTGACGGAGAATCCGCTCTCAACGTCGCCGCGAATTTCCACGCTGCCGGCAAAGTCAATGTTGCCCGTGCCCACATCGACACTGCTCTCGATGACAAGATGCGGGTCGACGCTGACTTTCTTCCCATCATCAACGATTTGTCCATCAATCATGGCAACGAGTTCGTTGCCGTTGACAACCTTGGTGTTTTTCCCCTGTGGCAGATTGATCGGTTTTCCAGGGCGCGGTGCAACCTCCTCCCCGAATACATTTTTGCCAGGTATCCCCGCCGTCTCCGGGATACGCACAACAAGAACATCCCCTGTGACTGCCTTGATGAATATATTCATATCCTTGTAGTCAACACGGTCGTACGCACGCTCAGCAGGACGCCCTTTGCCTCCCATATCGAACTTCTTCTCGATGCGTGCATCCTCTCCTGCGATTGGTGCGGTTCCACGCGCTGCCATAAAGGGAGTCAGACGTGCAACGCCGCGTCCAATAGCCTCACGATCAATGCCATAGACAACCTTTTGCGCTCTGAGTCCATCCAGCACATCAGAGACACTGGGCGGCAAATTCCCCTTACTGTCGTCAAAACGAATCGCTGCCGACATTCCGTCCGAGGCGACCTCAACGGAGAAGGGAATCACAAGATTCTCCTCCCCCTCCTCCGGGGCAGGATCGATTTTGGTCTCAATCCCCTCGGCTGCACGCACGAGATAAGCGAGCTGCAGAATGTCATAGTCGGTGACGCCTTCGTGCTCCAATTTCTCGCGCAACAAAGACAGGTCTATGACCTCCGATCCCTCTTCCTCCGGGTAGATGGTAAGATATGCACCATCGTCACGCAGGACGAGCTGAAACCCCCTCTTTTCTGTCCCCGACGATACGTTCCATGGATACACTCCCATTCCCTCAAAATCGCGCTTCGATTACAACAATTCTCGTTGGGGCGATGCGCTGTTATTCAACATCATTCATGCGTGCAAGAGATCCGCGCATGCGGAAAATCGCCTTCGTATGCAGCTGCGAGATACGTGCCTCAGAGAGGTGGAGAATCGCCGCAATCTCCTTCAGCGTCATCTCATCATAGTAATAAAGTGCAACAACGGTGCGTTCCTTTTCCGGCAGACGCTCTATGGCTGCAGCAAGATTTTCTTTGACCTCAGTCCACTCTGCATGTTCCACTGGACCGTCCTCGAGAGAGACCTGTGCATCGGCACGGAGATACTCCTCAGGGGATCACGGTCGCTGCACTGACCTGGCTCTCAAGACGATGCAGTTCCTCTATGCTGAGATCCAGTTCCTCTGCCAGCTCCCGATCTGTCGCCGAACGCCCCAGTTCCCCCTTCCAAGCGTTCAACTGTTTTTTCATATTTCTTGATGTTCTGACGTACACTAACAGGAACCCAATCCTTCGCACGCAGATGGTCGAGTATTGCCCCCCGTACACGTACTCCTGCATAGGTCTCAAATTTATTGCCGCGTGCCAGTTCATAACGCTCAATTGCATCGAGCAGACCAAAAAAACCACTGCTCAGCAGGTCCTCCCGATCAACATGCTGTGGAAGACTGATGGCGATGCGTCCGGCAACCAGGCGTACCAAGGGAAGATAGTGCTCGGCGATACGATTTCGTACGGCAACGGTTTTCTTCGTCTCGTACTCACGCCATAGTGCTTCGATATCCTCGCCTTCCGTCTGCTCAGCCATCCACATCACCTCCTCCCAGTGTTCATGCACCATGCATTATGCAGGGGTCGCCTCAACTACGTCCTTTTCTTTCGGTTCCTCCTCCGAGGGGGTTTTCATGTGAATCAGTTTTTCTTCAGACAGCGGCCGAAACTCTCTGGAGGCCGCGAATGCTTTTACGTCTTCCTCGTGGTCGTCTTCTGCATCGAAGTCGATGTCATCTGCATCGTAGAGGATCTGCTGCATATCCTTCATACGCTCTTCAGGCATCTTGTCGTATGCTGTCCACCCTTTTGCCTCGAGGATAAATGTAACTAAATAAGTGAATACACCAGCGCAAATGAAGGCAATCAGGCTGCGCGAAAATGCCGTCATAATACGTGCATCACTCAGCATCCCCGTTAAAAACACAACCAGTGCAGCAATAACAGAAAACAGGAGTGCCATTCCCACTTTAAACAAGAGATCACCTTCCTCTAGATTATTTTATCCCCTTTGCTGACGGTCTTGACCGTGTAGGTACCATCGTTCAGGTCAATCGATACAGTGCGTCCATAGTTCAGCCCCGTATCCTCCGCAATCAGACGGATACCATGTGCCGCCAGGAGTTCCTTCGCCGCCTGTGCATTGCGCTCGCCAACGCGCATGACGCTCGTTGTGTTGGAAAAGGCAAACATTTGTGCACCGCCGGCAATCTTAGCAACAAGGCGTGACTTTACGGCACCGAGTTTCAACACATCCGCCAGCATAAGCGGAAAGCCTGTATCCACAAACTTTGCCGGCGTGTCGGAGGGCCGAGCCTGCTTACTGTCAGGGAGCATGTAGTGCAGCAAACCGCCGACTTTCTCCTTAGGGTCATAGATCGAGAGGCCGATACAGGAGCCCAATCCGTAGCTGATCAGCGTAGAAGGAGCTGCGCCGACTTTGTAGTCGGCCATACCGACTTTAATCAAATCCGGCATATCATTTCACTCCTACCGCATCCATGACACTGCTCAATGAACCAGGATCCGGCACGAGGAAGAAGTGCCCGTTTATACTCTGATCCTTCGCCACAAAATTTGTTTCGATGAGAAGTGCATGATCCCCCAATTCTCCAAGTTGTACCAAAACAACATTGAGAATAGCTCCCGCCATGTCCACGGCAAGTGCCGGAACAGACGGAAGCATACTGATTCCTGTAAAACTGTAAAACGCATTGAGATAAGCCCCCGCTAGAATGTTGCCGATCTCCATCAATGCCGATTCGTCCATCGGATCAAATTCCAGGGCTGCGCCGCGTTCACGCTCATACAATGTATCCACCAGTGCAAATGCACTTTCCCGTGGGATGAGAAAGAGGATGTTGCTCGGTGCCTTACCATAAACGCGCAGGAAAATACCGGCGACCACGAGTTCAGGTCCGCCGACGAATTCCGGCACTTCTTCAATTGGCACAAGTGCCACACGCGGCACATTCATTTCAATACGGTATTTGATCAGGCGGGAAAGTGCTGTAGCAGAGTTCCCTGCCCCAACATTACCGATTTCCTGCAATACATCCAGCTGCGCCTCCGTCAGCGCCGCCAGCTCCTCCTCATCAAAATCCATGAAGATACCTCTCATTGTGATGCGAATTCCATGACTGCATCACACGTATTTTCAGCCGTTATTTGGCATCCTTCAGTCCGACAATCTCCTCCAGATTCAGGAGGATAATCAGTCTTCCCCGTATGTTGCCGATACTGCTGATAAATTTGTTGCTCTCACGCGCATTGGTTGCCTTCTTCGTATCGACGGGCGCGTTCTCAAGTGTCAACACCTCCGTCACCGCATCGACGAGCATCCCGACATGAACATCCTCGACAGATACCGTAACGATGCGTGTACGATCGGTATATGGCGTCTCCGCGAGACCTAGACGTTGTTTGAGATCAATGACCGGAAGAACGGCACCGCGCAGATTGATGACCCCCTTGATGAAGTCCGCCGCATAGGGGACACGGGTGATATCTGTGAGATTGCGAATCTCCTGCACGTTCAGAATGCTGACACCATATTCCTCATCACGCAGGTTGAATGCCACATACTGGTTGTTCTGCGGTGCGTTGCCCTGATTCATATCCTCTGCCATCTTCTTTTCCCTCCCCTGCTCACTGCTGAATCATCGTTGCGACATCGAGAATAAGTGCAACTCTGCCGTCACCAAGCACTGTAGCCCCGCCAAAGAGCTTAAGGCCGGCAAAGAGGTTGCCAAGTGTCTTGATGACGATCTCCTGCTGTCCGATGAGATTGTCCACCACAATGCCTGCCTTCGCCTCGCCGGCATGAACGACGACGACAAAAAGTTCCTCGGAGTCCTTCACATGCGGAACCTGCAGAGCTTCCTCCATGCGGACAATCGGGATGATCTCCCCGCGCAGGACAATGACCTCCTTGTTCTGGATGGTCTGTATATCCGTCGGTTCGATGTTGACCGTACTATCGATGGACGTAAGCGGAATAGCGTACATCTCTTCCTGTACACGGACGAGCATCGCCTGGATGATAGCAAGGGTCAGCGGGAGCTTAATTTTAAAGACAGACCCTTCGTCGATATGGGTCTCAACATCAACATGACCGGAGAGAGCCTCAATCTTACTGCGCACAACATCCATGCCGACGCCGCGTCCCGAGATATCAGTGATCTGTTCTGCCGTAGAGAAGCCCGGCAGGAAGATGAGGCGGACGGCATCTGCGTCATCGAGGCGGTTTGCCTCATCCTGCGTGATCATGCCCTTCTCAACTGCTTTGCGGCGGATCTTGTTGGCATCGATACCCGCGCCGTCATCCGTAATCATGATGACGACGTTATTGCCTTCGTGTCGTGCAATGAGCCCGACCTCGCCAACACGCGACTTGCCCTTTGCCTCGCGTGCATCAGGGCTCTCAACACCATGGTCGAGGGAGTTACGCAGAAGATGCATGATCGGATCACCGATCTCGTCGATAACGGTACGATCAAGCTCCGTCTCTTCACCTTCGATGGTAAGGTTGATCTCCTTGCCAAGTTCCTTTGATACGTCGCGCACCATGCGCGGGAAAGCGGTTGAACACGGCACTGACCGGAACCATGCGGACCTTCATGACGATGTTCTGCAGATCACCCGTCACACGATCCATCTGTTCGAGTGTCTCCATGAGATCACTCATGCGATGGGTCTGTCCGATCTGTTCAAGGCGTACCTTGTTGATGACCAACTCACCCATGAGATTCATAAGCGTATCGAGTTTTTCAATATCAACACGAACACTCTGGCTTTGGTGCTGTTTCTTCGCCGGAGCCGCAGGCTTTGCGCCTTCCTTCTTTGCGGGAGGCGCCGCTTTCTTTGCCGGTGCAGCAGCGGCCGGTGCTGCTGCCGCAGGAGCCGGCTCAGCCTGCTTGGCGAGCGCATCAGGGTCAAGTTCCTCGACGCCGATATCCTCGATCTCTGAGACAGAATCGACAGCGTTCTTCACAGCCTCCGTGTCGGCGCCTGTTGCAATGAGCACATCAAAGCTATGCTCGAACTTTTCCTGTTCGAGGTCCTCTGCCGGTGGTACACTTTTAATGACGTCGCCAACTTCATCCAGGGCATGCATGACCATAACTGAACGTGCCGCCTTGAGCACGCAGGACTCCATCAAAGTGACCTTGACGTGGAAGATATGCATCCCTGCTTCCTTCGCCTTTTTCATGACATCAAGATCGATATCATCAATGCCAAGGACGTCAGATGCACTGTTGTCTGTTCCGCCTGCTGCAGAGGCAGCTGCGGGGGGGGCGCCTTCTGCTGGAGCAGGTGTCCCCTTAGAGATGGAGCTGAGTTTTGCGACGAGGTCGGAGACGTCTACGACATCCTCCGCCTCTCCGTTTCCAACACTGTCCACCATCTGCTCGAGCGAATCAAGGCACTTGAAGAGCGTGTCCATGATGTCCTCATTGAGCTTCAGCTGCTCCTTGCGGACGAGGTCAAGTACATCTTCCATCTCATGTGTCAGCTCTGCGATTTTTGCAAACCCCATTGTCGCAGACATACCCTTCAGCGTGTGAGCATTACGGAAGATGTCATTGACGGCACTGATTTCCTCCATGTTCTCTTCGAGGCGCAAAAGTCCTTCGTTCAGGGACTGCAAATGCTCATGCGACTCATCCAGGAACATGTCCATATACTGGTTATCCATTGATACTCCCCCTACTTCCTATCTTCTCACAGCTGCCTCAATCGCCTCCGCGATCTTGGGCAATGGGCATATCTCATCGGCTAATCCTGCGTCCACTACGGATTTTGGCATTCCATAGACAACACAGGTCTCTTCATCCTGTGCTATGCAGTAGCCGCCATTTTGCTTGATCCGGCGCATCCCTTCTCTGCCGTCACAGCCCATCCCCGTGAGGATGACGGCAACGACGTCGTCCCCTAGATGGGCAACCGAGTCGTACATGACATTCACCGCAGGGGCGGTGATTGCCAACCGGTGGTTCATTACTGAGGATGATACGCCGCACATCCGCTTCCTGTCGAATGCGGAGATGTTGATTTCCCGGCGCGATATAGACGCAGCCGGAACGCAGTACGTCGCCATGTTCAGCCTCCCGCACCGCAACACGAGAGACGTTGTTCAGGCGCAGCGCAAGCGCATTGGTAAATCCTGCCGGCATATGCTGTACCACCACGACAGGACAGGGAAAATGCTCCGGCAGGCCCGTGATGACGGTCTGCAGTGCCTGTGGGCCTCCTGTCGAAGAGCCGATCACAACGAGTCGTCTGCCGGCATGCTGTAGCCCTCGGAGATCTGATCCTCTATTCGTCATCGTCTACGCGCTCCACTTGAGCACGCTGCACATGGAAAAGATATCGGATGATCTTGTCCCTCATGCTGCGTGACATTGCCTGAAACTGAACCCCAATATGATAAATCGGTACGTCGTTTTCACGCTCAATACGCGTGACACGTATGACCTTCGACATCAGCTCGATGGTGCCGACCCCAGGAATGTCATTGATATCCAGTGCTACCCCCGTATTGACCGGCACTCGTCTCTTCCAGGCAAAGGACATCCCGCTGCCGCTCAGATCGACGATTGGGACGCGCTCCGGTGCGTCAATAGTCCCCTCTGCATCCACATGACGAATTGTCGCCATGAGACTAACTTTGATGCGGAACAGACCGCGCTTTTGAAACCGTTCGACAAACTCCGGCATAGAGATGCGCAGCGTCGGAAGGCCCCCATCATAGCGGCCATGGCTGCGATGTACACTAAAGAAGCGATAGTGACAGCCATCGCCTCCTGCCAGTACATACAGATTCTCACCAGGGCGGGGGATGACCGGAATCAGCCGCTCATCCACAGGCATAGCGATGATGAGTTCGTCACCGACAATATCCTCGATGCGGCTGGTGTAGCCAGGAGTCCCCTCCTCGGTGTTTTCAAAGAATATTTCAAGCCGTTGTCCAATGGTTAAAACACTCCTTGCCTCTACCAATTCGCCCGCCATCTGGAATTTCCTCCTTGACTATGCTGAGAAGTTAAAAATTTGTTGTAAAAAACCTTTCCAGCCTCTTTTTATCTGCATCTCTTCACCGGTGATGAGAGCCCCCGCCAAAGCATCGATGCAGCGTGCTGCAGCAGAGGTTGGTGCTTCTTTGATGAGCGGCTGCTGACGTCGAACTGACTTAGTCACTGCCGCATCCTCAAATACATAGCCAAGGCAGTCCACAGGCATGTGCAGAAATTTTTCTGCTGCACGTCGAAGCTTCAGTGCAACCTCACGGCTTTCCTTTGGGTCATAGACACGGTTGATGATGAGTCGGAGGTTCTTTTGGGAAGCATAGATGCTGTATGCTTTCATGACAGCGTACGCATCTGTGAGTGAGGTCGGTTCAGGCGTCGTCACCAGGAGCACCTCATCCGCGGCAAGGATAAAATCCATCACGTTCCGCCCGAGTCCCGCACCGGTATCGACAAGGATTACATCAGCACGAGCAGCACAGTCTGCGAGCTTCTGCTGCAGGAGCAGTTTCTCCGCACGATCATACTCAAGAGCCTTTTCAATTCCTGATCCGCCCGAGATATATTGGACACCATGCGGTGTTTCAATGATGACATCATCCAATGTGACTTCAGGCCGCAGCAGATCAAGCAAATGACGGCGTGAAGATGTGCCGAGCAGGACATCGACATTCGCCATACCGAGATCAGCATCGATAACGAGGACACGAAACCCCTTGCTGCGCAAGGCAATCGCTAGGTTTACGGCAATGTTGGTTTTGCCGACGCCCCCCTTGCCGCTTGTGACCGCAACGACACGTACATCAGCCCATGCCTCTGCCTGTGCGGCGGAAAGCGGCGGCACAACTTGTACATCTGCATGTGCGGGCTCTCCTTCAGCGCCGACCATTTGACGCAGCCGCGTTGCCTGATCTGTCATGTTATTCCCTCAAAAGCAGTTCCGCCAGCCGTTCCGCCGTCGCGGGGATAATATCATCCGGTACGCTCTGCCCATTCGACAGAAACGAGAGAGGAATCTCCTGCTCGGCGAGAAGGTTGAGCACCATGCCAACAGTCTGCGTCTCATCTGTCTTGGTAAAGATAATCCGATCCGGTTTGCATGGTGCAAATCGTTCGATAATCTGTGCCGCATCCTGTTCCTTCGTCGTTGCACTAACGACAAGATGTCGCTCCATACGTGGATGTGCGGCAAGAAACTCTTTCAGTTCATCCATCTGGAACTCATTGTACTGGCTGCGTCCTGCTGTGTCCACAAGGATGAAGTCCTTGCTGCGGTGACGTGTGATCGCTTTTTTCAGATCTGCCGCTGAGTAGACGACCTCGACGGGAAGCCCCAGGATCTCCGCATACTTCTTGAGCTGTTCCACGGCCGAGATTCGATAGGTATCTGCCGTGATGAGTGCTCCTTTAAGGCTTTGCTCCAACACGAAGTGTGCTGCGATCTTTGCCAGTGTCGTTGTCTTGCCGACACCGGTTGTTCCGATAAATGCAAAAACACGTGCACCACGTGCTCCTGGATGAATCCCATCGGTGAATGTCATCACCTGTTCCAGATAACCTGCAAGAACTTCTGCTGCACGAGGATCGAGGCTGTCCAGATTCGCATCGACAATCGGAATCTTGCCTGCCAGATCCTCACATAGATCTTCACGGACATCCTGACGACGGAGTGCATCACGAATGGAGACGACTTCCTTCGGCTTATTTGCCGCCATCATGGAGGCAAGCATCGTCTTCATCTGCGCAAGCTCATCCTCAAGCATGCGAATGCGCTCTGCCGAGCCGTCCGATTCAGGCGGAGCATCAGGAGAGGATGCTGTATGCTGCGCCGGAGGCGGCGGTGTCTGCACAACGTATTGTTCCTGCGGATAGGCAGGAACCGCCGCAGACTGCGCCGGCGGATAGGAAGGCTGAACGTCCTGTGCATAGGCATCGTACGCAGGAGGAACGTTGCCTGCTGTCATGGCAGCAGGCCCCTCTGGCAGAGACTGCTCACTCATCCGATACTGATTCACGACGTTAGTCGGCAAAATTGGCGAAGCAGGGGGAACATAGGCGGATGTCGCACGCGGTGGATTCATCTGCGTATCGTCAACGGCCGCCGTCACTTCGATCATCTCTGCACCGCCAAGGGCACCCCCCTCACGATATTTTTTTGTATGGAGAAGTGTCGCATTACTGCCGAGCTCATCCTTGATCTGTTCCATTGCTTCCTTCACCGAGGATGCACGTACCGTCTTAACCTGCACTTAGATCTTCACCACCCCAAGGATTTGAATTTCAACATTCTGTTCAATCTCCGCATGAGAGAGCACAATGAGTCCTGCAATTGAGCGCTCAACCAGATTGCGGAAATAGGGCCGCACCGTCGGGCTCGTGAGGACGATTGGCTGATATCCCTGATCCGTCAGCTTATGCAGCTGCTCCTGCAATGCAGTGAGAAGCTTCTGCATCGTATCGGGGTCGAGGCTGACATAGGAGCCATGCTCTGTCCGCTGCACGCTGCCCGCAATCTTGTTCTCAATCGCTGGATCAGAGTAATACAGGGAAGCACGCCGTCCTGTACGTTCTGCTGTGTGATCTGGCGTGCCATCGCATGTCGGACATATTCTGTCAGGACATCCGTGTCCTTCGTCGCCGGCGCATAATCGGCAAGCACCTCCAGAATCGTGCTCATATCACGAATCGAAATGCGCTCATGCAGGAGGTTGGCAAGCACCTTCTCCACTTCACCAACGGTGAGCAGATTTGGTACGACCTCTTCGACAAGAGCTGCATTAGTCTTCTGCAGGTTGTCAAGCAGATTCTGCGTTTCCTGACGCCCAAGGATCTCCGCCGCATGCTCTTTGATGATCTCTGTCAGATGCGTTGCCAGGACGGAAACGGCATCCACGACAGTATAGCCATTCAACTCCGCCTGCTCACGTTCATTCTCCGAGATCCAGAGAGCGGGAAGGCCGAACGCCGGCTCTGTCGTCTCAATCCCCGGCACCTCCTCAAAGACCGTGCCCGAGTTCATCGCAAGGTAGTGGTCGAGCATCAGCTCGCCGCGCGCAATCTCTACCCCCTTCAGCTTGATGATGTAAGCATTGGGCTTGATCTGGATATTGTCGCGGATGCGGATGGTCGGCACGACGAGCCCAAGTTCCAGGGCACACTGACGACGAATCATGACGATACGGTCGAGAAGATCTCCGCCCTGCCCTGTATCGACGAGAGGGATGAGGCTGTAGCCGATCTCAAGCTCCATCGGATCGACCTGCAGGAGAGAGACGATGTTCTCCGGCGTCGTCGCTTCCTTCTTTGCCTTTGCTTTCTGTTCGACTTTTTGTACTTCCTGTTCTACGGTCTGACCGCGGTGGAGGTTCCACGCAATAAAACCGCAAAAGCGAAGCGAGTGCAGGAACGGAATCCCCGGCAGCCCCGGCATGATGGCAAGGAAAAGAAGCACGCCCGTGAGGATCATAAATATGCGTGCGTTGCGGAAGAGCTGCTTTACAAGATCGCCGCCGAGATTTCCCTCTGCCGCCGAACGTGTGACAATGATGCCGGTTGCCGTCGAGATGAGGAGCGCGGGGATCTGGGCAACGAGCCCCTCACCAACAGTTAGAAGGGTGTAGGTCTGGAGTGCCTGTGCTGCATCCATATCACGCTGAAGCATACCAATGACAAAGCCGCCGCCGATGTTGATCATCATGATGACAATAGCAGCAATCGCATCGCCCTTGACGAACTTCGAGGCACCGTCCATTGCGCCGAAAAAGTCTGACTCGCGCTGTACCTTCTCGCGGCGGCGCTTTTGCCTCCGCGTCCGTAATCGCCCCTTGATTGAGATCCGCATCGATCGCCATCTGTTTGCCGGGCATCGCGTCGAGAGTGAAGCGTGCAGAAACCTCTGCAACACGCTCCGATCCCTTTGTGATAACAATGAAGTTCACAATGACGAGGATGACGAACACGATAAAGCCGACGACCGCATTGCCTCCGACAACGAAATTTCCGAATGCCGTAATGACTTCGCCGGCGTTCGCATTAAGCAGAATCAGGCGCGTCGACGAAATGTTGAGTGCCAGACGGAAAAGTGTCGTAATAAGCAGCAGCGACGGAAAGACGGACAGATCCAGTGCCTCTACATTATAAATCGCCGACATGACGACGAGCAGCGCGATTGTAATATTGAGACAGATCAAAATGTCCAAGATTACTGTCGGCAGCGGGATAATCATCATAATGACGATCGTCACGATAGCGACAGCGATCAGGACGTCACTGTATCGCTGTATAAAATTGCCGGATGAAAGAGGATTTACACTGCCGGTCTGCGGTGCTGCCATGCTCTTACTCACTCCCCTTGTTCCCGTTTCCCTACCTGGACACAACGCCCACTGTTTAATATTATACCAAATATTGAAATCCCGTCAAATAGGAATTGTCATGCGCCGCGCCGCGTGTTTTTGAGACGATATACGTATGCCAATACTTCGGCAACCGCCTGATAGAGTTCCTGTGGAATTGCATCGCCGATCTGCACGGCCGCGTATATGGCGCGTGCCAGCGGCTTGTTCTCGATAATCGGAACACGCGCCTCACGCGCGATCTCCTTGATACGCTGCGCGACGAGATCCTGTCCCTTCGCGACGACCAGCGGAGCCGACATCCCCTGCTGATAGGAAAGAGCAATCGCATAGTGCGTCGGGTTCGTGACGATGACATCCGCCTTCGGCACTTCCTTCATCATGCGCGCCATCGCCATTTGCCGCTGTTTCTGGCGAATCTTTCCCTTGATCTGCGGGTCACCTTCCGACTGCTTCATTTCGTCCTTGACTTCCTGCTTTGTCATCTTGAGATCCTGTGTCGTCTGCCATTTCTGATAGCCGTAGTCCGCGAGCGCCATAATCATGATGACGCCGATGACGATGAACGCCATCTGGAAGATGATCTCCGCCACAAGCGCAAGACTTGTCGTCAAGTCAAAGAACATGAACTGCGGCATCGCGAGAATCTGTTCATGAATGAAGCGATAGAGGAAAAAACCTATGACGAGAATTTTGAAGAATGACTTCGCCAACTCAACGAGCGAGCGCTTAGAAAAGATGCGTCCGAAGCCGTTGATCGGATTCAGCTTGTCTAGTTTGAATTCAATTGACTCTGTATTGAAATTGAGTCCAACCTGAAAGAAATTAATTGCCAAACCGATCAGCATGATCGCAAACATAATAGGAAATGCAGTCTTGGCAAGAACAACAATGATGCCGATAAAGATGTGAATGATGTTCTCGGTGTCGACACTCTGGTTCAGATTACTGAATACATAAGTCGTATACGACGCAATAGAAAGATAGATGGAATCCCACAGAAACTTCAGTGAAAAACCCACGAGGAGCACAAACGCTGTGTTCAGCTCCTGACTGCGTCCAACCTGCCCTTTTTTGCGCGCATCGGCGCGTTTTTTCGCCGTTGGTTCTTCCGTCTTTTCCCCGCCTGCGAAACGCTGGAGGTCAAAGACGAACGCTGCACTATTGGAGTGCGCGTATCGCAAGTGATATGTTTCCATACATTTCATTGAACAGCACATCCAAGAATAAGACATAGAACGGAATAATCATCGAGAGTACGATAATGCCAATCATCAACTGCAGTGGGATACCGACAACAAATATATTCATCTGCGGCATCGTTCGCGAGAGGATGCCAAGCCCAACATTCGTGAGCAGAATAGCAAAGGTGATCGGCATGGCGATCTTCATGCCTGTGAGGAAGATTGTTCCAGTGAAATTCGCCATGAGCATCGCCAGTGACAAATTCCCCTCCATCCCCGCAATGGGAACAACGCGAAAGCTCTCAACGAGAGCCGTCAGAATCATGTGGTGGCCGTTTGTAACGAGAAGAATAATCGCCGCCAAATTATAAAGAAAACTTCCGATAAGCGGTATCTGCTGACCGGAAGTCGGGTCGATCCCCACATTGACGATAGCAAAGCCGACCTGCATATCCATGACTTTGCCCTGCCATCGTGATGGCGGCAAAGAGATGATGTCAACAAAGCCAATCAGCCAGCCGATAAAGAGTTCTCCAACTGCTGTCAGTGCGAACATGATCAGGTTTTCCGGAACATACGGTGTTCCGAGACGATCTATCACAGGAAAGAGGACAACGGTCATCGAAAGCGCCACACCCACACGGAAAAAGATAGGAATATTCATACTGCCGAAAAACGGCGAGATGAAAAAGATGCCGCTGATCCGCACAAGCATCAGCAGGAAGACAGCAACATGTCCCTGGAGCAGCTCATACAAGTCCATGTGTCTCCCCCCTCATCGCAGGTAGATGGGGAGATTGATAAAAACATTCGATACATACTCCACCATAATACGCAGCATCCACGGGCCGAAGATCAGAATGGCGACAAACACCGCAATAATTTTCGGGATGAACGCCAGCGTCTGCTCCTGGATCGATGTTGTTGCCTGGAACACCGCCACCAAAAGGCCAACGATCAGGCCAAGCCCAAGCATCGGCGCGGAGACCAGGAGGACGATCATAAGAGCTTCCTGTGCAAGCTGAATGACCAAATCTCCGGACATATCAGTGCCTCCCCGTCAGCGGAAACTCATAATGAGCGACTGAATTAAGAGATGCCACCCATCAACCATAACAAACAGCAAAATTTTGAACGGCAGGGAGATCATAACCGGCGGCAGCATCATCATACCCATTGACATGAGCGTACTCGCGACGATCATATCGATAACAATAAACGGAATATAGATCATAAAGCCGATCTGAAATGCCGTTTTTAGCTCACTGATGATGAAAGCGGGGATGAGTGTAAATGTTGACACATCCTCCGGCCCATCGGGACGCGGTGCATCCGAAAGGTTGACAAAGAGGGCAAGATCTGACTCCCGCGTCTGACGCAGCATGAACTCACGCATGGGGTCGACGATATTCTCAAGCGCCTGTTCCTGCGTAATCTGCCCTTCAAGATAAGGCTGTATGCCGTTCTCGTTTGCCTGTCCCCAATACGGTGCCATGATGTAAAAGGTAAGAAACAGGGATAACGCGATAACCACCTGATTCGGCGGCACATTCTGTGTCGAGAGTGCGTTGCGCAGGAATCCGATAACAACAACAATGCGGACAAACGACGTCGTCATAACGAGAATGGCCGGTGCCAGAGACATAATCGTCAGCACTGCCAGGATCTGCATACTGGTTGCAACATCCTGTGGATTCCCGGATGTGCCTACACCGACACTGACGGTTGGAATCAGCGGCGCAGCAGACGCCTGCTGTGCCCCCACAAGCAGGAGCACAGAAGCCCCTATGACCGGCAATATGCGCCCCAATGCTCTTCCCCCATTTCTTATTCCCTCCTACTTTCGAAAAAGTGGAGGTATCTTCTGCACAAAGTCTGCAAGCGACCCAAACTGTTCGCGGAACACTCCGGTCTCCACGGGTGCTGCTGTCCGAATCTCCTCCACGGTCTCAGGATCATCGATCTCTGTGATCAGCTGGATGTTGGCATCCGTTACACCGAGTACAAATACACGGCCGAAAATCTCCACCACGCAGACAGAGCGGTTCGGACCAAGCGGCAATTGTAAATAGATCTGCCCCCCGTGTGCTGCAAGTGTGCGCATAGAGCTCTTGCCGAAAGCACGCGCAGCAACATATGCGAGAATGACCACGAATGCAAAGACAGCAAAAAGGCTGACCACATAGGCGACCGTCGACCACCATGATACGGCCGACGGGCGCGGGTCAGCCTCTTGATATCCGGCTAAATATCCGCCGCCCGTCTCACCTGCGGCAGACACATCCCCCATACACAATGTGAAGAACATGCATCCGAGCAGCAGGGACAGAGAAATTTTCCAGGTGCGCATCAGCCGACGGCTTTGCGAATAGCCTCCAGAACACGGTCTGCTTGGAACGGCTTCACAATGAAGTCGCGCGCCCCCGCCTGGATTGCCTCGATAACCATGGCCTGCTGTCCCATCGCGCTGCACATAACGACTTTTGCGGCTGGGTCAACCTTTTTGATCTCCTTGACCGCTGTGATGCCATCCATCTCTGGCATTGTGATATCCATCGTCACGAGGTCCGGCTTGAGCTCCTGGTATTTCTCCAGCGCTTTCATGCCATTCTCCGCTTCACCGACGATCTCATAGCCATTTTTTTGACAGGATGTCCTTCACCATCATTCGCATAAAAGCTGCATCATCAACGACCAGAACGCGAGTTGCCATTTTCTCATCTCTCCTTAATTCCGATAGAACATCCCCTATCCTAAGGGTGTTGCTGTGCACACGAGGGTGCCTTCTAAATCGCTTTCATTATAGCGAAATCTGCCTGTGGTGACAAGGCTTTTTACATTTGCTCTTTGAGAAAATACGGGCAAAAGTCTTCCATCCCGTATCTCTTCATGGCATTTCTTTCATCACTGGAGACGTGCTGCACGCTCAAGCGGGCTGACAATCTCCGTGATGCGAACACCAAAGTTTTCGTCGATAACAACGACTTCCCCCTTTGCCAGGTACTTCCCATTGACCATGATGTCCACAGGTTCACCGGCAAGTTTATCAAGTTCCACAATCGACCCCTTTGTCAGATCGAGAATTTCCTTGATGGACTTCTTCGTGCGGCCGAGTTCCACGTTGACCTGGAGAGGTACATCGAGAATCAGACCGATATTGGCATCATTGATCTGAACCGGTACTGTGCTGAGCGGGGTAAACTGAGCAGACTGTACGGGAACATTCGATGCGACATGTGGCTGCATAGGCTGTGCTCCATATCCATTAGTTGCCGGTGCCGCAGCGGCTGCTGCCGGCGCCGAAGCAGGTGCTGCGGCGGGTGCAGCGGTAGCCGCTGCAATCTCTTCTTCCTCATCATCGACATCTGGCTGCTGGTTCATCAGCGCATCGACCATCTCTCGTGCGACATCAAGCGGCAGGAGCTGCATGATCTCGCTGTCAATGAGACCATCCACCTCCATGCGGAAGGAAGCCTGCACGATTGGATCGACTTTGTCCAGCAATTTTGACACAACTTCCGCCGTGCCAAAATCCACAAGGGTAACCACCGGCGGAGTAATATCCACCTTCTTATTAAACATCGACGAGAGCGAAGTCGCAACACTGCCCATCATCTGATTCATGGACTCGCTGACGGCACTCATGTGAATTTCACTGAGCTCCTCATCAGGATTTGTACCGTCGTTGCCCATCATCAAATCGGCAATGATTGCCGCATCCTTCGCCTGGATGCAAAGAACGTTGTTGCCTTCGATGCCGATGCTGTAACCGACTTCGACCACCAGGAACGGGATCGGATATTTCTCCTTCAGCTGACTCATGTTGGAGATGGAGACCGTCGGCGTCGTGATCGACACCTTACGCCCGAGGAGGACAGAAAGTGTCGTTGCTGCACCGCCCATAGAGATATTGCCAATCTCTCCGAGAGCGTCACGCTCAATATCCGTGATTTCTACATCGCTTGTGGAGGACGCACCGCCTGCAGCTGCTGCCCCATCCGCAGATTTATCATCATCTGCCGGCTTATCATCGCCGCTTGATCCACCATTCAGGAGGGCGTCTATCTCCTCCTGCGAGATCATATCGTCACTCATTCGCGTCGTCCTCCCCTTCTATGATTCCGGATATTTGCACGGCCATGCGCTTTCCGGCCGTACCCGGACGCGCGAGGAACTTTGGATTTGAGCCGACATAGCAAACCAGTTCATCCTTTGTAAGCGTATCAAGCTGGAGAACATCGCCAAAGCCCAGCGTCAGGAACTCATTGATTGTCACGTCGATTGCACCAAGCTGGACGGTAAACGGCACCGAAGTCCGCTCGATCTTACGCTGAAGTTCCTCGACTTGCTCAGGAGAACTCTCCTTATCCATGGAGGACGCCACCCAGAATGAGGTGGTCAGCTTTGACATGACCGGCTCAAGCACCAGATATGGGATGCAGATATTCATCATACCGTCCACATCTCCCATTTTAATGTGAACTGTGATGAGCACCACCATGTCATTGGGCGGAACAATCTGAGCAAACTGCGAGTTGGTCTCCATCGTCTCGAAGTTCGGACGGAACTCGACAACATTGCTCCATGCTTCACGGAAATAGTTGGTTACCAGCTCAATAAAGCGCCGCATAACCGCCATTTCTATATCTGTCAGTACGCGTGTCTTGCCGACAGGTCTTCCCTCGCCGCCAAAAATGCGGTCGATATAGGCGAACGCAATATCCGGGTTGATCTCAATGATGATCTTCCCCTTCAATGGCGGCAAGGCAAGAATGCCGATCACAGATGGGTTCGCCATAGACTGGACGAACTCCTGATAGGTTACCTGTTCGACAGACGACACATCGATGTCGATCATCGTGCGCAGGCTTGCCGACAGATAGGTGTTTAAGAGTCGTGAAAAACTCTCATGCAGCATGAAGAGTGTCCGAATTTGATCCTTGGAGAACCTGTCCGGCCGCTTGAAATCATAGACTTTGACCTTGCGTTCCTCTTCTTCCGCCTTGACTTCCTCGGCGGAAACCGAGCCATCCGAAAGTGCCGAAAGAAGCTTGTCTATTTCGGATTGAGACAGTACGTCTTCAGCCAAGACTCTTCCCCCTTCCCTTTGTGCAGTACTTCATCGAACTTACTGCAGCAGGAAGCTCGTGATGTAAACATCGTAGACAGACCCCTGTCCCAGGCGGTCATTCAGGGCATCTTTCAGCTGCTTCTTCAGCGCGTCCTGCTTGGTTGCGTCGAACTCCTCAAGCGGCGCAGCGCGCAGGAACTGCATCGTTGTGTCGAGGATCTTCGTCTCCGCGACAGGGTTGACTTTGCCGTCCTTCACTACATCGGACTTTCCGGGATTGAGTTCCATGACAATGCCTGCCTTGAGAAACTTTCCGGCACGTCCGCCGCCGACGTTGACCAGAATTCCTTCCTTCGGGTCACCGAGCTTATAGAACACTCCGGGGTCGTGGCTGCTCTTGCTTCCGCCCCCATCTTCTGCATGCGATGGAGATTCCGCTTGTGAGAAAATATAGTACGAAATACCTCCGGCTGCCGCTACTGCGACGAGCACCGCTACAACCACCACAATCACCATCATTACCACGGGTGATTTCTGTTTTGGCTGCTCTGCTGCCTGTTCTTCCTTTTCCTCCGCCATGAGTAAATTCCCTCCCTAATAATGACTACGAAGCCGCAGCGGCTCCACACCGGGGCACTCCCTTGCCGCGTGGAGGATCACCGTCCTCCTATTATAACAAAGGAATGGAAATTCGCCAACTAAATTTGATGAAGTGATCGACGATATTTAACTGTTCGGCGTACGATCTCCTCCATTGGTTCTTCAACGATCAATTTTTTCCCATTGGTGAGTGTGATGACCGTATCCGGTGTCTCCTCAATGCTCTCGATGATCTCTGCATTAAGGACAAACTCCCCCTTTTTGTTCGTCTTGGAGTTGAACTTCGTCAGCATGATCATGACAGGCTTCCCCTCCATTTCTTTGTACAGGTTTTTACAACGCATAGAAAAAGCATGTGTAAACTCTACCTGTTATACTTTCGCCGTCATCTTCACTTTTCCTTTTTTTTTACTGTGTTTTTTTCATTGTATCTTAAATTTAAGACAAAATTATCCAAGCTGTGTGAGAAATGCGAGGGAGCGCAGCGGCCGACCGACGAGTTCCTGCACATGGGCGAGCACCATGCTCTCCGCCGCCATCAATGTCCCCCGCGCACGCGCAGCGGTGCGGGATGTTTCAGTCGATCTGCCGTAGTTCTGTGAGCAGCGTGCGCAGCTCTGCGGAAAACGGCATGGCGCCCTCCCCCGCACAGTCCGCGCAAAGAGCGCCGCCCTCCGCTGCGTGAAAGAACGCATCGCCCTCGATAACAGTGCCGCAGTGAAGGCAGTGATCATAGGTCTGCTGCAGTCCCGCTGCATCCAGCGTGCGCAGCACGGCGGCGAGTGCAGTGACGCGCGGCTGCCGCGTCTCAAACGCCGTCATGATCTGTGCGAGCGTCTCGAAAAACGGCTTATCTTCTACGCCCTCGGGCATGAATGCACAGACGACCTCCGCCGTAAATGTCGCATAGGCGAGCGCCGCGAGATCGTCCGCGATGCGATGATGAGAGGCACGTACGGACGCCGTCTTGACCGTCTCAAGCCGCGCCCCCTCCGCGAGCTGCAGATCTGCATGGACGAACAGCTGCATTGCCCCGGCCAGCGGGCTGCGCGGACGGCGGCAGCCGAATGCCGCCGCCCGCACGAGCCCATGCTCCTTCGTATAGAGCGTCACGACCTTGTCCGCCTCGCCCCAGCTGCGCGTTCCGAGGACGATCCCCTCCGCTCCATAGACAGCCATCTACGCACGCCTCTCCGATCCATCGTACGCCGCAGCAGGTGTCTTGCGGACATTTTTCTGTACGATGTCCTTTTTTCGCTCCGCCATCGGCATCACGGCACCCGCCGTCAGCATATACTGGAGTGCCTCCTCCTTCGATATGTTGATCGTCACGGCATCCTCCTCACGCACGAGGAGCGTCGTCCCCGAGGTCATGTTGAGGCTCCACGGGATAAAGACGCAGAGGTAGCCGCCGCCCATCGCCTCCTGAAAGCGCGGCGGCAGATCCGCCATGACGAAGCCGAGGGCGCGCCCGCCCATGTACGGCACATGAACGACGTGCGTGAAATTGCTGCTCGAGTCGAGCACCGCCTCGGAGAGTCGCTTGACACTCGTATAGATAAATTTGACGAACGGGATTGTCCCGATCATCGTCTCGCCGAGAGATCAGCTTTCGCGAGTGCCCAATTCGTCGAGCCCCAGCCGACGAGATAGATCACCGCCATGAGCGTGATGATCCCCATGCCCGGAAAGTAGAACGGCAGGGTACTGCCCGAGTACCCCCTCGGTGAAGCGCAGCGTCCACTCGATGACGAACGCCGTGATGACGACGGGGACGAGTACAAGCAGCCCGTTGACAAAACGGCGCGAGATGCGCCGCATCGCACGCCGATAGATATGCCCCAGCTGGCCTCTCATCGCTTCTGCCCCCTTTCCTTCTCATCCGACGCGGCGGTCAGTCCTCCTCGGCAAAGCCGAAGTCGCGCAGCGCCCCCGTCTTGCTGCGCCAGTCCTTGCGCACCTTGACCCAAAGATCGAGATAGACCTTCGCGCCGAGCAGCGTCTCGACATCCGCGCGTGCCCGCTGCCCGATCGTCCGCAGCAGCGCGCCGCGTGCCCCGATGATAATCCCCTTTTGTGAGCTGCGCTCGACGTAGATCACGGCGCGGATGAAAACATCCCCCTTGGGGCGTGTCGTCATCTCCTCGATGTCCACGGCAACGGCATGGGGCACCTCGTCCCGCGTCAGCTCGAGTACCTTTTCACGCACGAGTTCTGCGATAATCAGCCGCTCGGGCTGATCGGTCACCATGTCCTCGGGGTAGTACTGCGGCCCCTCGGGAAGTTTTGCCTTGATCTCATCGACCAGCCCCGTGAGATTCTCCTCCTCGCGCGCCGAGATCGGGACAATCGCCGCAAAATCATACGCCTTCGCATAGGAGGCGATCACGGGCAGGCTCTCCTCACGTGGGATGCAGTCGATCTTGTTCACGGCGAGGAGGACGGGCGCGTGTACCTGTGCAAGCTGTGCGAGGATATAGCGTTCGCCTGCCCCCATCTTCTCCGTCACATCCACGACGAAGACGACGACATCCACGCCGCGCAGAGCGCCCTCCGTCGCCTTCGCCATATAGCTGCCAAGCGCATCCTGCGGCTTGTGGACGCCGGGCGTATCGAGGAAGATGATCTGTGCGTCCTTCTCCGTCAGGATGCAGAGGATGCGGCTGCGCGTCGTCTGCGGCTTGTCGCTCATGATCGCGATCTTCTGCCCGATCAGCGCGTTGATCAGCGTGGACTTCCCGACGTTTGGCCGTCCGACGACGGCGACAAATCCCGATTTATATGTGCTCATCGTGCAATCCCCAGTACATCCATCACATGCCTCTGTTCCTCTTCCATTTCCAGCCGATCTTCCTCCTCGATATGGTCATAGCCGAGGAGGTGCAGCATCCCGTGCACGGTGAGAAAGGACAGCTCCCGCAGAAAGCTGTGCCCATACTCCTCCGCCTGCGCCGCCGCACGCTCAAGCGAGATCACGAGATCGCCGAGCACCACGCCGCACGGCGCATCGATGATCGCGGGTTCCTCGCTCTCCGTGAGGGCAAAGGAGAGGACATCCGTCGGACGATCCACGCCGCGATAGTCACGGTTGAGCACGTGGATGTGCGCATCATCCGTCAGCGTCACACTGACCTCCGCGTCCATTACGCCGTACAGCTCTCCGACCGTCAGCACGGCACGACGCACAGCGTCCACATCTTCCTGCGGTACGTCAAGATTTTCCGGCTCTCGTCCGATCGTGATCTCCATCGTGCTTCTCCCGTCTCTTTTCCCATGCACCATACGCCTCAACGATCCGCGTGACGACCTCGTGGCGGATGATGTCGACCGGCTCAAGGCGAATGACACTGACGCCCTTCACACCCCGCAGGATCTGACACGCCTGCCGCAGCCCGGAGACCGTACCGCGCGGCAGATCGACCTGCTCGAGGTCACCCGTCACGACCATGCGCGAGCCGAAGCCGAGGCGCGTGAGAAACATCTTCATCTGTGCGCCCGTCGTATTCTGCGCTTCGTCGAGGATGACGAATGCGTCCTCCAGCGTGCGGCCGCGCATGTAGGCGAGCGGTGCAACCTCGATCAGCTGACGGCTCATCATCTTCTGATAGCCCTCCGCCCCGAGGATGTCCTGCAGGGCATCGTAGAGCGGACGCAGGTAGGGATTGATCTTCTCCGTCAGATCCCCGGCAGGAAACCGAGGTGCTCCCCGCCTCCACCGCAGGACGCGTGAGGATGATGCGGCTGACCTCGCGGTTGCGGAGCGCCGCTACTGCCATGACGACGGCGAGATAGGTTTTTCCCGTTCCCGCAGGCCCCACGCCGAGCGTCACAGCATTCCGGCGGATCGCCGCGAGATAGTCGCGCTGACCGATGGTCTTCGCGCGTACCTCCCGCCCCTTTGCCGTCACGAGCAGCACCTCGGAGTGGAGTCCGTGCAGCTCCTCCGTGCGTCCCGCCCGGACCATACGTGCTCCGTAGTGCACCTCATGCGTCGTCAGACGCATCCCCTGCCGATGGCAGAAGAGCAGCTCGCCGATGAGCGTCCGCACTGCGGCGACATCCGCTTCTGCCCCCGTCACCGCAATACTGTTGCCGCGGCTCACCATACGGCAGGAGAAGTCCTCCTGCATGATCTGAAGGAAGGCGTCGCGATCGCCGAGAATCGCATACGCCTCCTGCTGATCCTTAAATTCGATGATATCTGTCGTCTCCGCCAAAGGCAGTCTCTCCTATATAAAATACTCGATGGTCGCGTCCGCCGTGCGTCTTGTCCGCAGGTCAAAGAGCAGCACCGCCTCACGCGATGCCACGGGACCGAGCGCATACAGCTCCTTCGTCTCGCGGTTAAAGCAGGAAAAGGGCACGACGCGGTTGTACTCATGCGGATGTTCGCACGTCACCTCGATGCCCTCGCGCGCGAAGGCGGGCTCTGTCTCCTTCACATAGTACGGGTCAAAGAGGCGGATGCGATCCCCCGTCACGCCCGTGAGAAGCGCGTAGTGCTCGACCTCGTAAAAGAGGCGCACGACCGCGACGCCGCCGCGCACGAGCGCATCGTTGACGTGGCTGTGTGCATCGATGCGCACACTGTGCCCCGCAATATACTGGCAGGTCAGGGGGAACTGCGTGGCACGTGAGAAGCCTTCGAGCCAGTTCGTGAGGTACATCATCGCCATGCGTGACGTCCCTTCCTTGCATGCCGTGCCGTCCATCCCGTAGCAGTCGAGGGAGTAGAGCATGACGCTGCGAATGACCTCGGGCGGGATCTCAGCACGCGGAAAGAGATAGCTCACCGCGTCGAGCAGCGCTGTCGGACCACAGTCGTACTCCGACATTTGATAGCGCAGAGGAATCTTCATGTATACCCCCCTTTCCGCAGGAGATTCGGCGTCAGGATCGCGAGGATGACGAGCACAATCCCGCCCGCCTGCACGGGGGCAAAATGCGTGCCAAAGATCAGCCATGCAAAGAAAACGCTCGCAACCGGCTCAATCGTCGCCGTGATCGCCGTCTCCGCCGGGCTGAGCCAGCGCAGTCCCAGAGTGAACGCAAAGAAGGCGACCACCGTTCCAAGTCCGATGATCACAAAGAGATCAAACCATGTCTGCGCCGTAAAGAACGCACCGACATCTGCGATCGCCTGCGTCACCGGCAACAGGGCAATCCCCCAGAAAAGCATGCAGACAGCAAGCAGAAAAAAGCGGTCAAAGCGCCGCAGAAGATGTACGGGATAGATCATCGCAAAGACAAACGTCGCCCCTGAGACAAGACTCCAGACCACGCAGTCCGAGGGGACAGAGAGCCGCGTGAGATCGCCGCCCGTCACGAGGAGGAATACCCCCGCCACGGCGGCGGCCACGGTCAGCATCTCCGCCATGCGCGGCAGCCGCCGATGTCGTGCGGCGAGATAGAGGATCATCAGTGCGGGACTCGTCGAACAAATCACCGTCGTCGCCGCCGCATCCCCCGCCGCAATTCCCTTGAAATACGAGAACTGTACGATCATGATGCCGAGGATGCCGTGCACCGCCATGCGCAGGAGCAGACGGGGGCTGTGGCGCAGGGTACGAACGCCGCGCTGCAGTCCGCCGCTCCACCACGCAAGCAGGAAGAACAGCCCGCTCGAAAGGAAGAGCCGCACCTGCGTCAGCTCCACAGGGAGATGATGTGACTGGGCATAAAAATCCTGTGCCGCCGTCCCGCTCGCCGCCCACATCGTCCCGGCAAGCAGGACGAGAAGCACCGCCGAGACGTGCGACATCGCGCTCAGGCCTCCCCCTGCTCCCGCTTCACCACATCGGCAATCGCCGTGCAGACCTCCTCCAGCTGCTTCTGGTCACTGCCCTCCGCCATCACGCGGATGAGCGGCTCCGTGCCCGAGGGGCGCACGAGGACGCGCCCCTCACTGCCGAGCGTGCGCTCGCCCTCAGCGATGGCATTGTGGATGGCAGGATTCTCTTCCCAGCCCGCCTTGCTCTTGACGCGCACATTGACGAGAAGCTGGGGATAGGTCGTCATCATCGCGTTCAGCTCCGATGCCTTTTTGCCGCTGCGGCGGAGTGCTGAGAGCACCTGCAGCGCTGTGATGAGCCCGTCGCCCGTCGTCGCGTGTTCCGCAAAGATGATATGTCCCGACTGCTCGCCGCCGATTGCATAGCCACTGCGGCGCATCGCTTCGAGCACATAGCGGTCACCGACTGCCGTCACCTCAACGCGGCCGCCGAGCGCCGCGATTGCCTTGTGGAATCCGATGTTCGCCATCACCGTTGTCACGACGGTCTTATGCGGCAGATGCCCCGTGCGCATCATCTCCGCCGCACAGACAACGAGAATGTGGTCGCCGTCAATCAGGTTCCCTGTCTCATCAATACAGAGACAGCGATCCGCATCACCGTCGTGGGCTATCCCGACATCTGCCCCATACTCGTGCACAGCTCGGCGCAAAGAGTCAAGATGCGTCGAGCCGCAGCCATCGTTGATGTTCACCCCATTCGGAAGCGCATGAATCACCTTGACGTCGGCACCGAGGCGGCGCAGTACCTTCGGCATCGCCTCATAGGCTGCACCGTTTGCACAGTCGAGAACAACCTTCATGCCATCAAACCGCTCAGAACATGTACTCAATACATAGTCGATGTACTGATTCAGAAGATCGTCGCGGTACTCTACCACGCCGACATCCTTTCCCGTCGGGCGTGCCTCATGATCGCCGTCCTGCAGCTTGCGGACAAGAGCCTCCAGCTCATCCTCTACGGCATCGGGCAGCTTGTAGCCGTCACCGCCAAAGAACTTGATGCCGTTATCGGGGAACGGATTGTGGGATGCCGAGATCACAATGCCCGCGTTCATCTTATGCTCACGTGCGAGATAGGCAATCGCAGGTGTCGGTACGATCCCTGCGAGAAGGGCAATCCCCCCTGCCGAGCAGATCCCTGCTGTCAGTGCTGCCTCGAACATCTCGCCCGAGACACGCGTATCTCGGCCGATCAGAATGCGCGGGCGCACCTTAGAATGTGCCCCGAAATAGAGCGTCGCCGCGCGTCCGAGATGATATGCCAGCTCCGGTGTAAGCTCTGTATTTGCGACACCACGCACGCCGTCCGTTCCAAAAAGTCTCACAATAACAGCCTCCTGTATATCTTCAGCATCATCTGCTGTGCATCGGACTGTGCGGATCCCCGCACAGTCACATTTCCTTTATCCTCACCATAATCTACTGTATTCGCTCCAAAAAAGCAAGTGCGGCTTTCATGCCGTCGAGTGCGGCACTCATAATGCCGCCCGCATAGCCTGCGCCCTCGCCGATCGGGTAGAGCCCCGCCGTGCTGACCGACTGCATCGTCACTGTGTCGCGCAGAATGCGGCAGGGCGCAGAGGAGCGTGCCTCCACGCCCGTCAGCGGCACATCCGCCGCACCAAAGCCCGGCACACGCTGCTCCCAGTGGCGCAGGGCACGTGACAGAGATGCACTGCATGCGTCAGGCAGGATCGTGCCCAAGGCGGCAGGACGCACCCCCGGCATGTACGTCGGAGCAACGACAAAATCCATCGTCCCCGTCCGCCCGCTGAGGAAATCGCCCACCGCCTGCACGGGCGCTCGGTAATCACCGCCGCCCGCAGAGAAACGCACGCCGCTCCAGCTCTCGCTGAAAAGCGATCCCGCCGAGCACCGCCCCGCCGAAATCGGCAGGGGTGACCTGCACCAGGAGGGCACTGTTCGCCGTCCCTGCGTCGCGGCGGTAGTTGCTCATCCCATTCGTCACGAGATGCCCCTCCTCCGACGCCGCTGCGACCACCAGACCGCCAGGACACATGCAGAAGGAGTAAACCCCACGGCCGCCCTCCTCATCCCGAAAGGTCAAGGCATAATCCGCCGTCGGCAGGGAATGGGCTCCCCGCCGCTGCTCCGTACTGCATCCGATCCACGAAATCCTGCGGATGCTCGATGCGCACCCCGACGGCAAACGGCTTCGCCTCCATGTGCACGCCCGCTCCATGGAGCATCGCATACGTGTCACGCGCCGAGTGCCCGATACCGAGAAACACCGCGCTTACGGGGATCTGCTCTGACCCATTCACCGTGAGTGCAGCGATACGCCCCGCAGTCATCGTGATGTCTGTCACATATGCGCCAAAGCGTACCTCGCCGCCCATCGCGATGATCTTCTCGCGCAGGCGCTTCACCACCGTGCGCAGCACATCTGTCCCGATATGCGGCTTTTGCAGATACCGTATCTCCTCGGGCGCACCTGCCGCGATGAACGCCTCGATGATCTCGTTCATACGCGGGTCGCGGCTGCGCGCCGTCAGCTTCCCCATCGGAGAACGTTCCCGCACCGCCCTCGCCGAACTGGACATTTGACGCGGGATCGAGCCGCCCCGTCCGCCAGAACTTCGCCACATCACGCGTACGCCGATCCACATCCTGCCCACGCTCGAGGACGAGAGGTGCCGCCCCCGCACGTGCGAGGAGCCACGCGGCAAAGATCCCCGCGGGGCCGAACCCCACGACGACGGGGCGCTCACGCCCCTCTTGCGGCGTATAGGGTGGAACACGGAGTGAACCGTGCTCCTCTGCTCGCCCGACCTGCGCGTCGCGACGCAGACGCGTGAGGATGCCGCGCGCGCCGTCTGCCGTCACATCGAGCGTATAGTTCCACCGAATCGGCGCCCCGTTCCTGCGCCGTGCATCCAGCGCCTTATGAACGACAATCACCCCGTGCACTGCACAGGGTGATACACCGAGCCGCTCTGCGGCAAGCTCTGTGAGGATGCGTGTCTCATCATACGGCACAGAGAGATTCTTAATGCGTATCATTGCATCGGCCCAACCTTGATCTCCGCCGTCACCGTCGGATTCGTCGCCGTCACGCCGGCGGGCAGATGCAGCTTTACCTGCTGCGTACCGCTCTCCTTCACATCCGCGAGGGAGAACTCCTCTGTTTCGATGCTCGCCACCTTATCGAGTGCCTCCTTCGTTCCCGTGATCTCAATGCGCGCCGGCTGCACCGTCACGCTCTCGAGCTTCAGCTGCGGCGGCAGATCACTGCGCGGCTTTGCCTGCACCTCCACCACCTTATGCTGGAGACCGCGCGTCAGCTTGACCGAGATCTCCATCGTGTCCGGATGCATCGTCAGCCCCTGCACCTCTTTTGCCGTCCGTATTCAGCGCGACCAATGGAATCCCCATCGTCACGTCCTCCTTGCGCCCATTCATATTGAAATAGGCGGCGACGGAGGCAACCTGATCGACGAGGGAGCGCGGTCCTTCGATCGTCACCTTTTCGACGGACTGGCGGACGCGATCCACCGTGAAGCCCTCCGCCGGCGTGCCGTTGACCGTCAGCAGCACCGAGAACACGCGCTGAACAATGCGGTCTAGCGTCACGTCGATCCGATCGGGAGACACACTGACCAGCTCAAAACCGTATGGAATCGACGTCTCTACCGCGTAGAGCCGATCGCCCTCCGAAAAGTCGGACAAATTCACACGCGCATGGAAATCACTGTTATCCGCTGTCACAAAAGCTGAACGCGCCCCACGCACACGCAGCGTCACCGTATCGGCTGCGGCATGCATCTGATATCCGTCCGGCACATGCTCCATCACCACGGGGACGGTATAGGACGCCTCCATGGATGGATTCTGATCGTTCATCACGTAAAGCCAGAGAATAACAGCCACAATAAGTGCCGCGATCTTGGCGAGCAAATTATGCTGCACAAGGCTGCGAAGTCTGCTCATGATTTCTCCCTCCAGCTCCGAATCGTATCCAGAATCGACGAACGCGAACTGTAGGCAAACGCAGGTGTCAGGATATGTGTCAGCTGTTCACCGTCCAAATGACGGTGGAGATGCCCGTTCTCCGCGATCGAGATTGTCCCCGTCTCCTCACTCACCACGACGATAAGGGCATCGCACTGCTCCGAGAGTCCGATGGCCGCACGATGGCGCGTGCCGAGCTCCGTCGAGGCGAGCGGTTCTCCGTCAGCGGCAGGAGGCAGCCCGCCGCGATCAGCCGCTTGCCGCGAATGACCGCCGCACCGTCATGCAGCGGCGTATTCGGAATGAACACATTCATCAGAAAATCCGACGTGATGAGACCGTCGATCTGGATGCCCGTCGCACTGATATCGTTGAGCCCCATATCGCGCTCGATGACGAGCAGTGCGCCGATCTTATTCGCCGAGAGAATCTTTACCGCGCTGCGGATCTCGCGGATCGTGCTCTGTGCCTCCTCATCGTCGAGAAGCGTGCCGGGACGGAAAAACTTGCCCTGTCCGAGATGCTCCAGAGCACGGCGCAGCTCCGGCTGAAAAAAACAATCGGGAGCGCGACAAAGAGCAGCGTCACCGCCTTTTGCAGGAGCCACGAAATCACGTGCAGATTCAGGTAATTCGCCACAACCGTTACGCCGAGCAGGACGAGAATTCCCTTGCCGAGCGTAATGGCGCGCGTATCCTTCAGCATCACGTAGACACGATAGAGAATGACCGCCACGATCAGGATGTCCAGAACATCCAGCGGCGTGATGGTCGAAAGGATGCCGCGAAACTGCGTCGGCATCGTAAAATCAAGTGGCATGGCAATCCCCCACGTTCCAAGCATCCCATTCCATTTGCATCCCATTTCTATATATTAACACTTCTAGCCAAATGGGAAAAATCCTTGTGACCTGAGGGGCCCTCAAAAAAAAATTTCGGGACGGTGCGTGTAGAATTGTCTCCACATGCATCCGTCCCGAAATATATTCAAGGAATCACTGATAAAATGAAATCCGTCGGATTATTAGCAGATCTTGCGGATCCATCCCTCCGGTGCCTCCACCGTACCGAGCTGGATGCCGCGCAGCGTATCGTAGAGCTTCTGCAGCACAGGTCCCATGTGCTCCATGCCGCTCGGGAACGCGATCACCTTGTCGCCGTGCGTCACCGAGCCGACGGGCGAGATCACTGCCGCCGTACCGCAGAGGCCCGCACTCTGCAAAGTCATTCAGTTCCTCGAACGCCACGGGGCGATGCTCCACCTTCAGCCCAAGCACGTGCTCTGCGATGTAGACGAGCGAGCGGCGCGTCACTGACGGCAGGATCGACGGCGACTTCGGCGTCACCACCGTACCGTCCTTCTTGACGAAGAGGAAGTTTGCTCCGCCCGTCTCCTCGACGTGCGTGCGCGTCGCTGCATCGAGGAACATATTCTCGTCGAACCCTGCTGCATGCGCTGCCATATAGGCATGCAGACTCATCGCATAGTTCAATCCTGCCTTGATATGGCCCGTACCGTGGGGAGCCGCACGGTCAAACGCGCTCACGCAGAGGCGGATCGGTTTGATGCCGCCCTTGAAGTACGAGCCCACAGGCGTCGCGAAAAGGCGGAACTGATATTCATCGGCGGGCTTCACACCGATGACCTCACCCGAGGCGAAGATAAAGGGGCGCAGGTAGAGCGACGCGTCCGTACCGTAGGGCGGAACGTAGTCACGGTTCGCCTTGACCACTGCATCGACCGCCTCCAGGAAGCGCTCCTTTGGAAAGGAGGGCATCTCCAGATACGCCGCCGAGTCATACATGCGCGCCGCATTGAGGTCAGGGACGGAACGTCACGATATGCCCGTCCACCGTCTCATAGGGCCTTCAGCCCCTCAAAGACCTCCTGGCAGTACTGCAGAATCCCCGCACACTCGCTGATCGCGACCGTCGCGTCGGAGCTCAGACCTCCCTCGTCCCACTTCCCATCCGCATAGTTCGACACATAACGCTGCGGCAGAGAACGATAGGCAAACCCCAAATTCTCCCAGTCCAAATCCGCTTTTGCCATAAAAGCGCCTCCTTCTTTCAAAATGTACGTCCTATCATAGTACCATCGTTCGTCCTTGTCAAATGGATTTACCGCGCCGCTGCATCCAGCTCTCTGCGTGCACGCGGCAGACGCTTTAGAATATCGCCCGCGATCAGACCGTTTCCGCGCTTCTCGTAGGCGCGATCTCCCTGCATATCCGTGCAGCCACACGCCCACAATCGGCGTCATCCCGCTCTCCATCTGGCGCATCAGCCCAACAATCGCGCCCGCGAGCACATCACCTGCACCCGCCGTCGCCATGCCTGCATTGCCGCAGGTCGTAAAGAACGCATCGCCATCGGGATAGACCACAATGGTGCACGCCCCCTTGACCACAAACACCGCTTGATGATCACGCGCCGCGTCCCGTGCCATGCGGAGCAGATCCTCTGACGCCTCCTCCGTCTCCACGCCGAGGAGCGTGGAAAACTCACCGAGATGCGGCGTCAGAATCGGCACCTGCGGCAGATCGCGCAGCGCATCGAGATGCCCCGTGAACGCCGCGATCGCATCCGCATCCATCACGAGCGGAGCCTTGACCTCTGCGGCAAAGAGCCGCACAAACTCCCCCGTCTCCGCCGCGCGCCCGATGCCGGGGCCGATGAGCACGGCATCCGCACGTGCCGCGAGCGAGAGCGCCTTCTGCCGTGCATCCTCTCCGCCAAAACAGCCCATGCCCTCATCGGGCAGCGGAACGACCATCACCTCTGTCAGCTTCGCAGCCAGAACGGGATAGATGCGCTCGGGCACGGCGAGCGTCACGAGCCCCGCGCCGACGCGCAGCGCCGCCTCTGCTGCGAGTGCCGCCGCCCCCGTCATGCCGAGCGAGCCGGCGAGCACGAGAATACGCCCGCACGTCCCCTTGTGTGCGTCACGCGCACGCGGCGGCAGCAGCTTTGCCGCTGCATCCTGCGTGATGAGCGACTGCCGCATCCCCTCGCCGGCAAGAAGGGCATGGGGGATGCCGATGTCATCGACGAGCAGCTCGCCCACTGCATTCGCTCCCTGCCCGAGAAATGCCCCACCTTTGGCAGGGCCGAGGGCGAGCGTCCGATCGGCGCGGACGGCGATGGAGGCAATCCGTCCCGTATCCGCCTCCACCCCGCTCGGAATATCGATGGCGAGCGTCGGCTTGCCCGCCGCATTGATCTCCTCGATCAGACGGAGTGTCGCCTTGCGCAGTTCCCCCTTGATACCTGTGCCAAGGATGCCGTCCACCACCGCATCAGCAAAACGCAGCGAAACGCGCAGACGATCCCAGTCGCGGTCACCCGCAAGAGGGCGGATCTCTGTCCCCATCCCTCTCAGGGCACTGTACATCGCACGGGCAGCAGGACCAAGATGCTCCTCCGTCCCGATGAAGAACATCTTCACGCGTGCACCCATATTGATGAGATGCCGCGCTGCAGCAAAAGCGTCACCGCCGTTATTGCCGCCGCCAGCAAAGACAGCGAACACCTTGCCTGCCGTGCCGCCGATCAGCTGCGCCGCTTCCTCGGCCGAGCGCCGCCCCGCATTTTCCATCAGGGCAGCGGCAGGCAGCCCGTAGCTCTCTTCCACTGCACCATCGATCCGACGCATATCCTCTGCAAACGATACGTTCATCACTGACCCTCCAACATACAGTAAGCCGTCGCATATTCCTTCTCGTGACTAAGCGTAACCCAGACGCGCGTCACGCCCATCTCCGCCGCACGTGCCGCAAAGAATCCGTGAAGATGCACCTCGGGCGCACCGAGCGCATCAGGCAGAATCTCCACATCGTGGAGCGTACCGCCGCGCAGCCCCGTGCCAAACGCCTTCAGCACCGCCTCCTTGCCTGCAAAGCGCGCAGCGAGACTTGCCGCACGTCCTACGCCGCGCTGCATGGCGTAGGCACGCTCAGCGGGCGTATAGACTCGCGTGAGGAAAGGCTCCTTCTCTGCCGCACGCGCCACGCGGTCCACGCGGATAATATCGCAGCCGACTCCCAGAATCATGACATCTCCTCTATCATAACAGAAAAGGGATTATTGCGCCACGCAATAATCCCTTCAAAGTTCATGGATACATCCCTGCCGTGCCTGCCCCCTCAGTGGCGCAGCGGCTCAGGCACGACGCCGTGCTGCTGCGGCGCGGGACGCATATCCGTTGACAGCTTATACACGCCCTCATCCGGTGCGGGTGATGACGCGGAGGACGACGGCGTTGCTTGAGCTGCCGTTCCATTGGTCTGAACAGAGCCTGCACCATCATCACTTGTATTGCCCGAAAGCTTCATGCTGCGCGCAATGAAGACCTCAACGCGTCGATTCTGTGCACGCCCTTCCTCTGTATCGTTCGATGCAATCGGCCGATACTCACTGTATCCAAGTGCACTGAACCGTGCAGGGGTTCAGCGAGGGCTGTGCCCCCATCACACCGCGCATCAGACTGACGGCACGCGCCGAGCTCAGCTCCCAGTTCGATGGATACTGTGCCGTCGAGATCGGTACATTATCCGTATGCCCCGAGATTGTCACACGCTCAGGAAGAGAGGCCAAAACACCTGCGATAACGGGAACAATCTTTTCTGCATCTCCCTGGAGAACGGCTGAACCCGATGAGAAGAGCGCCTTCTCCTTCAAGCGAACCATAAGCCCCTCTTCAGTTAGTTCCGTGCTGACCTGATCCTGGAGATTGTTGTCTTTGATATACTGATCCAGTTTTTTCTGAGCCTCTGAAAGGTCCTGGTTCTCCTTCATATAGGCAGCATCCGCTGTGTCTGCACCATTCGTCATCGACGCGGCACTGGGTGCCGTCGACGGCCCCATCCCATTGAAGAAGGATGGACCTCCCATATTGAACGCCGCCGTGAACGCCTGTGCGAGAGCCTGCATCTTCGATGCATCCGTCTGTGACATGGCAAAGAGTGCGATGAAGAGTGCCAGAAGGAGTGTCATGAGGTCGGAATACGGCAGGAGCCAAGCCTCGCCCGCTTCCTCTTCATGGGGCTTTGCATGCTTTTTACGTGCCATATCAGCCCTCTCCCTTCAGTGCCTCACGCTCCGTCTGCGGGATGAACACCATGAGTTTCGCCTCGATGGCCGTCGGCGAGTCGCCTGCCTGGAGTGAGAGAATCCCTTCGATGATCATGCGCTTCTGGCTGACTTCCTGCTCCGACATGATCTTCAGCTTGTTCGCGAACGGCATCCAGAGGACGTATCCCGTAAAGATACCCAGAATCGTTGCAACGAACGCCGCTGCGATCGAGTGTCCGAGCTTGTCGATATCATTCAGGTTGCCGAGTGCCGCGATCAGACCGACAACCGCGCCCAGAACGCCCAGCGTCGGTGCGTATGTGCCGGCCTGCGTGAACATCGAGCGCCCCTCTGCATGACGCTCCTGCATGATTGCCAGTTCTGCATCAAGAACATCGCCGACAAAGTCCGGATCCATACCGTCGATGACCATGCCAAGCCCCGTACGGAAAAATGGATCCTGGATTTCCTGGGCTTTGCTCTCGAGCGCGAGGATACCTTCGCGGCGCGCGATCTGTGACAGCTCAATGAACTGTTGTACCAGCTGTCCCTTCTCCTGAAGCTGTGGAACTTGACATGTTTTTCTTGATCAGTTTGGTAAAATTCCCCAACTGTTCCATACGAAAACCAATAAACAAGCACGAAAAACGTACCGCCTATGATAATCAGGAATGCCGCCGGGTTGTTGAGCGCCGTCAGCGGCGCCCCTTTCAAGATCATACCAACAAAGATCGAGATGACACCCATGATAAGCCCGATGACTGTTGATTTTTTTCCAAAACAAAAGCCCCCAATCCATTTTCTCGATCATCGAACGCATATTCGCCTGGTCCGTCAGACACACGTCCATATCTTCCTATATTATTCCATAACGGAGAGAAAAAAATCCTACCCCTTTTTTTAAAAAAATCTTAAAAAAACCGAGAAAAAATTTTTTTCAATAAATTTTTTTCTTATCCTATCATATATTGGTCTAAAGTATGATATAATAGAGTTCACATAAAGAAAGTTTATTGGAGGAATGGTCTCATGGAACTGCGGCAACTCGAATATTTCCAAATGGCGAGCCGTCTGAAAAACATCACCCGTGCCGCCGAACGTCTGCGCGTCTCCCAGCCGAATATCACCGTCGCAATAAAAAAACTCGAGAGTGAGCTGGGAATCCAGCTCTTTGACCGCAGTCAAAAACAGCTCTCACTGACCCCTGAGGGAGCGGTCTTTTTGGAGCGCGTTGAGGTGGCACTATGTAATATACAGGACGCCATACTCGAGGTCAACGATTACAAACAACTCCAAAAAGGGACGATCAAGATCGGTATTCCGCCGATGATGGGTGCCTATCTCTTTCCAAAAATCTTTTCCAGCTTTCAGCGCCGATATTCGCATCTCGATGTCTATCTGCACGAGGAGGGCTCCGTTGCCATCCGCGAACAGCTGGAGCGCGATGAGCTCGACTTCGGCATCATCATCATTCCTGAGTCCTCACCAAATTTGCAGTTCCTGCCTATGACACAGAGCCAAATTGTCTGCTGCGTTCCTGCCGACAGCGAACTTGCCCGCCGCAAGGCGATCACCCTGCACGATATCGAAGAGCATAATCTCATTATGCTCAAGGAAGGCTCCTTCCTGCGGCAAACTATGCTTCAGAAAATGAAGGCTGCCGGAATCTCACCAAATATCGTTCTGGAATCCAATCAGGTCGTCACCATCATGGGGCTCGTTGCAAGTGGGGTAGGCAATGCGTTTCTGCTCGACATGGTGACAAACGAGGCACACGGAATTCGTGCTCTGCCGCTTGCTGCACCAATCTATGTAGATGTTGGTCTGGCGTGGAAACGCGACCGCTATATCTCACGCGCTGCGCAGTCCTTCATCGACTTCAGCAAGGACATACTACGCCACAAGGGCGATGCATCACATACGGAGTGAAATCATATTCAAAGAAAAGGGGCGTTGTACGAAGCTTTCAGCTTCGTACAACGCCCTTTTATGGTACATTTTCAGAAGAGCAGATGTGCGACCACGTAGCCGACACAGCATCCCGAGGAAACACCGATCAGTCCAGGAATCATGAACGAATGGTTCAGGATATACTTGCCGATGCGCGTCGTGCCCGAGCGGTCAAAACCCAATGCACGCGAGATCGGACGGATAGGTCGGCAGAAAGAAGTAGCCGTAACATGCCGAGATGAACGAAAGGACGAGAACCGGATCGACACCCACGTTGATCGCCATCGGTACGACAATCGCAATCGCCGCGCCCTGCGAGTTCACGAGCTTCGACGTGAGGAACGCCAGCACAGCATACGCCCACGGATAGGACTGCACAGCTGCACCGAGGAACTGTTTGAGAAATGCGATGTGGTTCATGAAATAGGTATCCGCCATCCACGCAACGCCGTAGACCGAAACGAGGGCGACAACCCCCGAGCGGAACACCTGTGAGTTGCCGACATCCTTTGCCTTGACCTTGCAGGAAACGAGGATGACTGCACCGACGAGCAGCATGACCATCTGAATGACGACGACCATCGAGATCGCCTTCGGCGCGGCATCCGGCTTCGGCGGGAACTTCGGCAGGAGCTCAGGGAAGTTGCCAAGCACGGCAATCGCTATGATGCCGATGAAGAAGATCACCATCGCACGGTAGTATTCCTTCGGCAGCTCCTTATCGAGAAGGCTCTCCGAATCACCGTAGACATACTGCTTGTTCTCCGGATCGCGGATGAACTCCTGGAAGCGCTCATCCTGATCGAGATCCTTGCCGCGGCGATAGCTCCAAAGCGCCGCAAAGAAAACGCCCAGCCCCGTCGCAGGGATGGAAACCGAGAGCACCTGGAACACGGTGAACTCATGCCCCGATGCCGAGAGGAACGCCACCATCGAGACGACAGCGACCGAGACCGGCGACGCGCAGATGCCCATCTGCGACGCCACGGACGAGACCGCCATCGGACGCTCGGGACGAATGCCCTGCTTGATGGCAATATCGTAGATGATCGGGAACATCGTATAGACGACGTGCCCCGTACCGCAGAGCACCGTCAGAAACCACGTCGTCAGCGGCGCGAGAATCGTGACGTGCTTCGGATTGTTGCGCAGGAACTTCTCCGCATACTTCAGCATGACGGTGAGACCGCCCGAGGTCTGCAGGAAGCCCGCGCAGGTAACCACCGCGAGGATGATCAGCATGACATCGATCGGCGGTTTTCCCGGCTGATAGCCGAAGATAAACGTGTAGATCACGAGGCCGAAGCCACTGATCACCGCCAGCCCAAGTCCGCCGTGCCGTACACCGACAATCAGACAGACGAGGAGGACTATAAAGCCCAGCAGCATTTCCATGAGAATAACTCCCCCATTCTACACAGAGTCCCCTCTCTGCACAGGTAAAATAACAGCGTGCCTTATTATACATCTGTATCCTTCATTAGTAAAGCCTAAGATGTATAAATTGAGCCTATATTTTAAAGAAGAAAAGCGCCGCCCCGCAGGGCGACCCTTTCAAATGATGATTCAGTTTAACGCTTCATATTGATCAGTGTCTCGAGCATCTCATCGGAGACGGTAATCATCTTCGAGTTCGACTGGAAGCCGCGCTGCGTGATGATCATGTCCGAGAACTGGTCGGCAAGGTCGACGTTCGACATCTCAAGGGCCGAGGTGGTCAGCTCCGTGCCGATATCCGATGCACCGCTGATTGTACGCGTACCGGAGTTGTTCGACTCCTGATAGAGGTTGCCGCCCATCTTCGTCAGACCCGAAGGATTATTGAACTGTGCCATAGCGATCTGGGCTTCCTTCTGGCGCACATCGTTCGTGTACGTACCCGTGATCACGCCTGTACTGTCGATATCAACACTTGCGAGCGTTCCTGCTGCGTGTCCGTCGGCATCCGCTGCAATCGTCGACGTGCCCGAGTACTGCGTGATCGCAGCAAGATTGAGTGCGACCTGCTGCGGCGCAGCGCCGTTCTCATACGTGAGGTTCAGCGATGCCGATCCACTGACGTATGCCCCTGACGTGTCAAACTTCAGATCCGTCTTTGTGAGCGCGATCGTCGTCGTCGTGCCGTCTGCTTCCGTAATATTGAACGAGTCACCGCCGCTGCCGAGTGCAAGCGTCCATTTGTTGTTCGACGCCTTTGTGAAGACAACAGGTACAGAATGCTTCGCACCGAGCGAATCATAGACCTGGATGGTGGTCGCCACAGAGGGGTAGAACGTATCGTTCTGTGCATAGTCCTTGCCGACCAAGCCATCGATGGACGATCCGCTCTTCGTGTTCAGTACAACGCTTGACACCGTACGTCCGCCGAACTCATAGGTTGACTCGCGGGTGACGGACTGGATGTTGCCGTCCGCCGCGCTGCCTGTATGGGAGTAATTCTGTGTCGCACTCGTCACCGTCAGCGGTGCCGCTGCTGCCGGCAGTTCGACACGGTTTCCATCGACCGTCGTCACCGTCGCACCCGCTGCGGCCTGAATCTGTGTGATCTTCATCTGGCCGGTGTACTTGTCGCCAATAGAGTAGGTAAATGTCGTTGGATTCGGAACGGTCACCGTCGCACCTGCCGCACCCGTAATATTATTATCTGCACCAAGTGTCAGTGTGATGCTTGTTGGGCTGGCGGCAACAATACCCGTGATCGTACCGCTGATATTATAGGTATCTCCATAAATATAGGTTCCTGAAGTCAGGCCCGTAATGCTCACAGGAGATGCCGGCGTAATGCCAATCGGACTGGACGGATTCGTCGGGTCGAGACTGACCTGCAGATCTACCGTCCCCGTCGGCGACGCCGTAATATTGGAGATCTGGGATGTGAAGAGAGGACCTGACGGAGGACCGCCGACCGTCTGAGAACCTGCCGTGCCGTCAAGGTAGATCTTCTTGCCCGTGTCCATCGTCAGCACGAGTTTGCCGCGTTCTGTCGGAGTATAGGTATTCGTCGTGCCGGATGTACCATCCGCATAGCGCACGAGAATATTGGCCACCTCATACCCCGGTGTCGTTGCATTAAGATTCTTCGTATAGGACGCCGTCGCCGTTGTCTGCGCTTCCATGGACTTGCCGGCAGGAATGCGGATATTGGTGGTGTTGTCGCCCGCAACTGCAATCACACCATTATTTGCCATATAGCCCTGCACATAAAGCCCCGTGCTGGGGAGAACGAGGTTGCCCTCTGCATCAAAAGAGAATGCGCCGTTGCGCGTAAAGAACTTCTGCTGTCCCTTCGAGACGATGAAGAGCCCGTCGCCGCGTGAGATCGCAACGTCCGTATTCTTGCCTGTCTGCTGAACAGAGCCATTCGTATAGAGCAGGTCAGTTGCCGCCACGGACATGCCAAGGCCGATCTGCTTCGGGTTCACGCCGCCGATGTTCCCATTCGGTGCCGATGCGCCCGAGAGGTTCTGCGAGATCATATCTGCAAACGTGACACGGCTTGCCTTGAAGCCCGTCGTGTTAACGTTCGCAATGTTGTTGCCGACAACATCCATGCGGGTCTGATGGCCTTTAAGGCCCGAAACAGCCGAGTACATGGAACGGATCATAATGAATCTCTCCTTTACCTATCTTCCAGTACAAAGGAAGAGCCATCTTCTTTGATCGTCATACACATCTCTCATCAGGAAAGTGTATCACGGGGATGCTGTGCATCCCGCTGACCGTGCCAGTCACGCACGGTCAAAAGCCTCCCGTAGGTCCGGCTTTGTCAGATGATAGCTGCACTGTCGATATTCGTGAAAATACTGTCTGCCGCCGTCACGTCGTCAAGTGCCGTGATGACGGTGCGGTTTGTCACGGAGACAACCATCGCCGTACTGTCCTTCATGTAGATCAGAGCCTCCCTTGCCCCCTTCTCTCTCATGCGGTCAATCGTACTGCCCAGTTTCTCGAGCTCCGTGTTCGTGAGCGTCACACCGCGCCGCTGCAGCCGCTCCTCTGCGTGCTGCGAAAAACGGACGCGTTCTTTCGCCCCTTCCAGTACCTGTGCAAACGATGCGCCGCTGCTGCCCATCGCTCTTCGTCCATGGTCGGTCCCCCTGCTTCCCTGCCCGACCAGCGCCATCGAATCGTCTGCAATTCTCATTGCCTCACCTCCTTTTTTGCACAAAAATAAAATGTTCCACCTTGTATATCGGCAGAACATAAAGGAAACTTAAGTATAAATTATGAGGTTGTTTGACCGAGTTTAGGGAATCTCCATCACGCCGTAGGCGACGCGGCTGTACTTGCCGCCCGCAAGGTCAGTGAATCCGAGACGGGCGAACTCCCTGCTCCCCTGCCGCTCCTTCATGACGACGCGGCGGCGTGCGACGCGCCGCGCCTCGGCGATCACTTCCTCGGTGAGGGCACGCGCATCCGCGAGGACGCGCAGGGCGTTCATTCCCTCGCTCTCATGAACGGGGCGGCGGAACATCGGGTCAAAGTAGACGGCGTCATAGCTCCCGTCCGCCTGTGCGCACAGATAGTCCAGCGCATCTGCCGCATGGACGCTGATGCGCCGCATCGCCGCGTGCATCTCGTAGTTATCCCCCGTCGCATGTGCGAGTCCGTCGCCGATCACCGCCGCGATGATGGGATTCGCCTCGAGCGCCGTCACGCTGCCCGTCGCCCCGACGGCAAAGCTCTCGATGATGGCATCCGCCCCCGTGCCGAGCGTGCAGTCGAGGACGCACATCCCCTCCGTGAGGCCGAGCGCATGGACGAGGTGGTCGCCCTGCCCGCTCCGTAGATTCTTGATGCGCAGATGTGCCATCCCGGGATGAAAGAAGAGCTCGCCCTCCGCCGTCACCGCCGTCAAAAGGCCGCGCCGTGCAACGAGCACGGCATCCACGCCGTACGCCGTACGCATCTCGTCGAGCGAGTCACTGCCGCGTGGGACGTTCGGGATGCCGAGCTCTGCTGCCGTCCGCGCCGCGAGTGCGCGGTTTGCTTCGGCGAATTTCTGCCCGCGCCGCACGGTCGTCACGACGGCACTGACCGTCCCGCGCGTCACAGCCCGAACCCCGTGCGCTTGAACATCTTCGCGAGGTCATGCGTGCCGAACTTCAGGATCGTCGGGCGCCCATGCGGACAGGTAAAGGGAAACGGCGTCGCACGCAGCTCCTCCAAGAGGATCTCCATCTGGCGAATGCTCAGCTCCTCGCCCGCCTTGATCGCCGCACGGCACGCCATCGTCGCAATCCCCGCCTCGCGCAGATTCGCAGGGGTCGCTGTGTGCAGGTCGCCGAGGATACGAGGATCTCACGGATGATGCCCTCCGCCTCCTCCGTCGGGACGTCGGCGGGCGTCTCCGTCAGGCGATAGGTGCGCTCCCCCGCCGCCTCCAGATGAAAGCCGAGCTGGTCAAAGAGCTCCGCATTTTCTTCAATATATTGTGCCTCGTGTGCATCAAACGAAAGAATGGCATGCACAAGCATCTGCTGGGAGGGAATCCCATCCGTCTGTGCCGAAAAGCGGTCAAAGAGGATGCGCTCATGCGCCGCATGCTGATCGATGATGTAGAGCGTCGCCGCGCTCTGGGCGATGATGTAGGTGAGGTCGACCTGCCCGATGGGGAGCATCCGCTCCTCCATGGAGATGTCGTCCCCTGTGCCGCCTGCGGTGCAGACGGTACATCCGCGAACGCCGCGTGCTCCTGTGTGCGTGCCTCCTGCACGGCATCCTGTGCCGTACGCAGATCGACGCGCGTCCCTGCCCACTGCAGAGCCTCATGGACAGTCTGCGGGCGCGGCGGCGGGGCGGCATAGCCGCGCAGAGGCGCGGCAAAGGGCGCCAACGCAGGCGACGCGCTCACATCGAGCGGCATCGCCTCATAGTGGAACTTCGGCTTTTCTACGGCGGCGGCGATCCCCGTCGTCTCTCCTGCCGCGCTGCGAATGGCGTCAAGCACGGCCTTGTAGACCGCCTTAAAAAAATACGCCCCTCGTCCTCGAACTTCATCTCCGTTTTCTGCGGATGCACGTTCACATCAATCGTGCGCTGCGGTACGGTGATGACGAGAACGGCGAGCGGGAAGCCCATCTTCGGCACGAGGGAGCGGTACACATTGTCGATGGCCTTTGCAATCGCACGGTTCTGGATCGTCCGCCCGTTGACGATGTAGGTCTGCCACGCGCGGCTGCTGCGAATCAGCGACGGCTTTGAGATATAGCCCGTGATGCGGATGTCCGCCGCATCGTCGTGAAAGTCCAGCGGAATCAGTGCGGCCGCCGCGTCGCTGCCGTAGATGCTCCCAATCGCGCGGGCGAGGTCGCCGTCCCCCGCCGTCATGATGGTCATACGGTTATTGTTGATGAAGCGGAACGCAATGTCGGGGCGCGAGGCGCGAGACGGATCACGTAATCGCTGATCTTTCCCGCCTCGGTCGCATTCGTCTTGAGAAATTTCTTGCGCGCGGGCGTGTTAAAGAAAAGATCCTCGACGCGCACACTCGTCCCGATCTCACAGCCCGCGTCCTCGATCATGGGGCGCACCGCCGCCGCTGATGTCGACGCGCGTGCCGAGATCATCCGCCGCCTGCCGCGTCAGGAGGGAAAAAAATGTGACACGGAAGCAATCGTCGGCAGAGCCTCGCCGCGAAAGCCGAGGGTCGCAATCGTCTCGAGGTCGGAGGCGGCGGCAATCTTGCTCGTCGCATGACGCAGAATCGCCGCGCGCATCCTCTCCGGTCATGCCGCGGCCGTTGTCCGTCACGCGCATAAAAGCTCGTGCCGCCGCCCATGATCTCGACCTCGATCGCCGTCGCGCCCGCATCCATCGCGTTCTCGACCAGCTCCTTTACGACAGAGGCAGGCCGCTCGACCACCTCGCCCGCCGCGATCTTGTTGATGGTCGCATCGTCCAATACGTGGATCCGCGTCATCCCTCCCCTCCTCCTTTCGCGCCTGTTCCTGCAGGCGATAGAGTGTATTCAGTGCCTCAAGCGGCGTCATCGTCATCACATCGAGCGCTCGCAGCTCGTCGAGCGTCCCGCCCGCAAAGAGCGACGCCATCCCCGCATCGGGCTTTTTCTGTGCCGATGTCTCCTGCGGTGCGCTCTGCGGCGCAGCCGCCTCCAATGCGTGCAGGATCTCCTCCGCGCGCTCCGTCACGCGCTGCGGCAGACCCGCGAGGCGTGCGACGTGGATGCCGTAGGACTTATCCGCCGCCCCTGCGACGATGCGCCGCAGGAATACGACATTTTTCCCCTTTTCGCGCACGGCAATACAGTAGTTGCGGATGCGCTCGTTCTCCATCTCCGTCAGCTCATGGTAATGCGTTGCAAAGAGCGTCTTGGCGTGGATGCGGCCGTCGATATGCTCCACCACCGCACGCGCGATGCTCATGCCGTCAAAGGTGCTCGTACCGCGCCCGATCTCGTCGAGAATCACGAGGCTGTCCTTCGTCGCCTCGCGCAGGATCTGTGCGACCTCGTTCATCTCCACCATGAAGGTGCTCTGCCCGCTCACGAGGTCATCGCTCGCGCCAATGCGCGTAAAGATGCGGTCAACGGGTGCGATCTCCGCCGTGCGCGCAGGGACGAAGCTGCCGACCTGCGCCATGAGCGTGAGGAGAGCGACCTGCCGCATATAAGTGGACTTGCCCGCCATATTCGGCCCCGTGATGAGCATTGTCTCCGTTCCGCCGTGGCTGAGTTCCGTATCGTTTGGGACGAACACATCGCGCTGCAGGATGCGCTCCACCAGCGGGTGCCGCCCATCACGGATGCGGATGCCGCCGTCCGCGCCCACGGTCGGGCGGACATAGCGATAGGATGCGGCCGCCGCCGCAAGGCTCTGCAGGACATCGACGCGCGCAATCGCACGGGCGACGCCTTGAATCGGCACGAGCTGCTCGCGTACGCGCTCGCGCAGCTCTGTGAAGAGATGATACTCAAGGGCGGTGATCTTCTCCTCTGCGCCGAGAATCCTCGCCTCGAAGTCCTTCAGCTCCTCCGTGATAAAGCGCTCCGTATTCGCAAGTGTCTGCTTGCGGATATAGCCCTCGGGCACCTGATCGCGCCCACTGTGGCGCACCTCGATGTAGTAGCCGAACACCTTGTTGTAGCCGATCTTGAGCGTCTTGATGCCCGTCCGCGTGCGTTCACGTTCCTCCATCTCCTGCAGAAGGGACTTGCTGTCATGGGAAAAACGGCGGAGTTCATCGAGATCGGCATGATAGCCCGCACGGATCATGCCGCCCTCGCGCACCGAGAGCCCCGGCTCATCCACGAGCGCACGCGTGAGCTCGTCACGCAGCGCATCAAAGGTCTCGATCTCCCCTGCTGCACGCACAAGGAGGCGGCTCGCTGCCGCTGTGAGACACGCGCGCACGGCGGGCAGGGCGGCGAGGGAGATGCGCAGGGCGACGAGGTCGCGGGCGTTCGCCGTCTGCGTCTCAATGCGTGTCAGGAGCCGCTCGAAGTCATAGACCGTATGCAGGGCATCGCGCAGGTCAGCGCGCAGCGTACTCTTTTCCACCAGCTCTGCCACCGCATCCAGCCGCGCATCAATGCGGTGCGGCGTGAGCAGCGGATGCTCGAGCCACGATTTCAGGAGGCGCGTTCCCATCGGTGTGCGTGTAAAGTCGAGCACGTCAAAGAGGGTGTTCTTTTTCCCGCCGTCGCGCAGACTGCGCGTGATCTCTAGGTTGCGCAGCGTATCGATGTCGAGCTGCATCGTCTCCGCCGCATCGAGGAAGGAGAGGCGGTTGATCTGCGAGAGATCCGCCATCACCGTCTCATGCAGATAGGCGAGGAGCGCCGCGAGCGCCGCCCGCGCCCCCCCGCATCGCGCGGAATTTCCTCCGCAGGGAAATGCTGTGCGGGAAGTTCCGCGTCCGCATCCCTGCCGACGACGGAGACCGCACAGTGCGGCAGACGATGCGTCAGAAAATGCCCGCACCTCATCGGCGAGAGAAAAAGTCCTCCGTCAGGAGCAGCTCTGCCGCCATGCGGCGATAGAGCTCATCCATGATCTGCTGTGCCGCGTGCTCGCCCGCGTAGATGGCATAGAACGCCTCGCCCGTCGTGATGTCCGCGCCCGCGAGGACGAACTGCCCCGGCGCAGGCTCGTGCAGGAGGACGATGTAGATGTTGGACGCATCCAGCAGTACCTCATCGGAGAGTGCTGTGCCCGGCGTGACGACCTTCACCACCTCGCGGTGCGTCAGGCCCTTTGCCTTCGGGTCGCCGATCTGCTCGGCAATCGCCACCTTGAACCCCTTTGCGACGAGGCGTGCGATATAGCTGTCCGCCGCATGATAGGGAACGCCGCACATGGGATTCTTCTCGAGATCGCCGCTGCGGCTCGTCAGCGTCAGCCCGAGCTCCTTCGCCGCCACCTTCGCGTCGTCGAAGAACATCTCGTAGAAATCACCCAGACGAAAGAAAAGAAGCTCGCCCGGATGCGCCTCTTTCGCGGCGAGATACTGCTGCATCATCGGCGTTACATTCTGCGCGTCCATCACAAACCTCCTAAAAAATTAACGCTATAACGCTCCTCGCGAACACTTCGTTGCGCAAGTGATCGTGTGCTTATTCGCCTAAATACCTGCGGATTCCAAACGCGCTTCGCTTGAACGAATAAAATCCGCAGGGGGCGAAACGCACACTTTACTCACTTGCTCCACTAGGGTTCGCTATGGAGCGTTACACCGTATGAGCAAATCTACCGTACAACCTCGCCCACGCGCTCCGCCCCATGTGGAAAAGTGTTCGCGTGGAACTTGCCCCCTATACCGAAAGACTACCGAAAGTCTACCGAACAACCTCGCCCTTCAGCACCCAAGTCTGCGGCTGCGTGATCTTCACCTGCACAAAATCGCCCACGCGCTCTGCCCCATGCGGAAAGAGCACAATCTTATTCGTGCGCGTGCGCCCGCTCCACACGGTGGGATCATTCTTGCTCGCGCCCTCAACCATCACCTCGACCTGCGCATTGCGCAGCCCCTCATTGATGGCGCGGCTGATCTCGTTCTGCACTGCCATCAGGCGCTCCAGACGTGCGTGCTTCACGTCGTCCGACACCTGCGCCGCCATCGCTGCAGCAGGCGTGCCCGACCGCTTCGAGTAGAGGAACGTATACGCCGCGTCATAGCGCATCTCGCGCAGGAAATCCAGCGTCTCTGCGAAGTTCTCCTCCGTCTCCCCGGGAAAGCCCACGATGAGATCCGTCGTCAGGCTCGCCCCCGGCAGAGCCTCCCGCACGCGCCGTGCGCGCTCACGGTACTGCTCCACCGTATAGACGCGGTTCATCGCCTTCAGGATACGGTTGCTCCCGTACTGCACGGGCAGATGAATGTGCTCACAGATATGCGTACCGTTTTTAATCGTGTCGATCAGCTTGTCACTGATGTCCTTCGGATGCGACGTCATAAAGCGCACGCGGCGAATCCCCTCCACCGCATCCACCATGTGCAGGAGATCGGCAAAATCCGCCTGCCCGTGATCTTTCCCATAGGAGTTGACATTCTGCCCGAGGAGGGTCACCTCGCGATAGCCGTCCGCCGCTGCACGGCGCACCTCCGCCACGACCTCCTCGGGCATGCGGCTGCGCTCACGTCCGCGCACGTAGGGGACGATGCAGTACGTACAATAATTATTGCACCCATACATGATCGGCACCCACGCCGAGAGTGTCCCGCCGCGCGCGATGGGCAGATCCTCCTCCACTGCATGTGCATCGAGCGCAACATCCACCACGGGTGCGCGCTCCGCCGCGATCTCCGCGACAATGCGTCCCAGCTCCTGCACCTTGCCCGTGCCGAGCACAAAGTCAATGTGCGGTGCGCGGCGCATGAGGTTCTCCCCCTCCTTCTGCGCCATGCAGCCCGTAATCCCGAAGATCAGCTGCGGATGACGCTCCTTGACCTTCTTGATCTCGCCGATCTTCCCGTAGACCTTGTCCTCTGCCGTCTCGCGCACACAGCACGTATTGATGAGGATGACATCGGCATCCGCCGTCTCCTCCGTCCGCACATAGCCCGCCGCCTGCAGCTGCCCCTCCATGCGCTCCGCATCGGCGACATTCATCTGACAGCCATAGACTAGGATTTTATACCGTCCCCGCATTCATTTCCCTTCCGCAGCATATAACATAAAAAGTCTGGAAGGAATCCTTCCAGACCTCATTTCATATTGGAGGCGACACCCAGAATCGAACTGGGGATAAAGGTTTTGCAGACCTCGGCCTTACCACTTGGCTATGTCGCCGAAAGATGGAGCGGAAAACGAGGCTCGAACTCGCGACCCCCACCTTGGCAAGGTGGTGCTCTACCACTGAGCTACTTCCGCAGATGATCTTCCCGCGCCGCAGTGATGCGGCACTTAGACAGTATAACGATAAACCGTGCCGCTGTCAAGTCTGAAAACCAAATAATGATCGAAATTGCCCGTCACCGTCTCCAAGCCCCCCTAAAACGATTGACAGAACACTTCAATTCTGCAATAATGCAAATTGAACTATTTTATCGAAATTTTTGGATATGATTCGGAGGGATCAATCATAAATAAGTTAAACAAAAAGGATCTTTTGACACTCGGATTTATGATGTTTTCCATCTACTTCGGCGCGGGAAATTTGATCTTTCCGCCCGCACTGGGGCAGGCGGCGGGTGAGCATACCCTGCTTGCGATGATCGGCTTTATGGCGACGGGCGTCGGTCTGCCGCTGCTTGGCATCACGGCGATCGCACTGACGGGCGGGGAATATACGCCGCTGCTGCGCGAAAAGACATGGCCGCGCTTTGCGACGGTACTGCTCATCCTCCTCTATCTCATCATCGGTCCGCTCTTTGCGATGCCACGCACCGGCGCGGTCTCGTTTGAGATCGGTATCCGCCCGTTCCTCACGGAGGAGAATTTTGCGGTAGGGCAGCTGATCTACACGGCGATTTTCTTTGCCGCGTCCTACTATCTCTCGCTGAACCCGAACAAGATCATCGACCGTGTGGGCAAGATGCTGACCCCAGCCCTGCTCGTTGTGCTCTTTATCCTCTTTGCACAGGCGTTTCACGCACCGCTGGGGAACATCCTTGCGCCGACAGGCGTCTACCTGGAAGCGCCGTTCGCACAGGGATTTCAGGACGGCTATCAGACGATGGATCTGCTTGCCTCGATCGCCATCGGTGCACTCGTGACGAATGCGATTCAGATGCGCGGGATCACAGATCGCCACGCCATCGGCTCGGCATGCCTGATCTCGGGACTGATCACGGTGACGCTCATGACGGCGGTCTACGGATCGCTCGCCTACATCGGTGCGACAAGTGCCTCAGTACTGGGGCAGTCAGAGAACGGCGGGCAGATCCTCGCGGGTGCCGTCGGGATTTTCTTCGGCGCATCGGGCAATCTGCTGCTCGCCGTCATCATCGGGCTGGCGTGTCTGACGACGTGCTGCGGTATCACGTCGAGTGCGGCACTGTTCTTCAACAAGCTGCTGAAGGGCCGCATTTCGTACGAGCGTCTTCTGCTGATCTCCATTCTGTTCAGCTTTGCCGCATCGAACATCGGGCTGACTCAGATCATTACGCTTGCCGTGCCCTTCCTCGTCACGATTTACCCGCTCGTCATCGTCTTTGTGATTCTCTCGCTCTTTGATTATTTCATCGGCTGGCGCAAGAGCATCTATCAGGGTGCGATCTCCCTCACGCTCGTGTTCTCGCTGATCGACGGACTGCACGCCGCGGGCCTCTGCCCGCCGGCACTGCATGAACTGCTGCGCCAAACCATTCCCCCTCTACGGGATCATGATGGGGTGGGTCTGTCCCGCCGCCGTCGGCGCACTCATCGGGCTCTGCGTCTCGCTCTTTCAGACAGCGCCGGTGCCCAAGGAAGCAGATACATAGAAATAAAGAATGGCTTGTTGTACGAAATTTGCAGTTTCGCGCAACAAGCCATTTTTATTTTCTATTCTTCTTTCTCCGCCAGCGCAGGTAGAGGACGGCAATCACAATAACGGCGACAACGACGAAGATCATGCTCGCTTCGTGTCCGTATTCCATGAGATCGGTCCAGCTCTCACCGAGCATCATGCCAGCATAGAGGATCGCCGCCGTCCACGGGAGTGAGCCCGCAATCGTATAGAGGAAGAAGCGCTTCGGGTCGACGCGGGCGAATCCCGCCGGCAGCGAGATGAAGGTGCGCACGACGGGCAGCATGCGGCTGAAGAACACCGCCTTTAGCCCATAGCGGTCGAACCAATCCTGTGCGACGTTGACGTGTGACTGCTTGATGAGGAAGTATTTCCCATATTTGTCCACAAAGGGGCGTCCGCCGCGCGCGCCGACCTCGTAGGCAAAGAACGAGCCGAGGAGCCCGCCGACCATGCCCGCAAGGAGTGCGCCCTCGAACGACATGTGTCCCGCGAAGATGAGGTAGCCCGCGAATCCGAGGATCAACTCGCTCGGGATGGGGATGCACGCATTCTCTGCCGCCATGAGGACGGCGACAGCGACATAGCCCCATGAGGCGATGAATGAGAGAAATATCTGCGTAAAGTGCTCCACGGGCATGCGCTCCTTCAAGACAGAGAAAGTCCAACAAAAAATCCCCAGTGCGTACACGATGCACCGGAGACTCAGCTACAAGGTGGTGCCTCAGAGCGGAATCGAACCACTGACACGGGGATTTTCAGTCCCCTGCTCTACCAACTGAGCTACCGAGGCAAAAGGAAAAATGGCGACCCGAAGGGGACTTGAACCCCTGACCTCCGCCGTGACAGGGCGGCATTCTAACCAACTAAACTACCGGGCCGTTCCTGGTGACGCGTACGGGATTCGAACCCGTGAAGCCGCCGTGAAAGGGCGGTGTCTTAACCACTTGACCAACGCGCCGTATCCGCGCTGTGCGGCGGATGATCCTTGCAGACCATCCGCCGCACATTCACGAACGCCATTATATGGGATTTTACCCCACTTGTCAATAAATTTTATTTACGGAAGCACTGATAAATTCAGTCCTGTCATCTTGGCGCATCTTTTTCGCCCTCTCTTCGTCGACAAATCCTCCACATAGCTTCAGCTATGCGTCCGGTTTGTCTCCTTGATCGGACAAAAAATCTACACCAATCTGACAGACCTCATTTTATCAGCGATTCCTCACAATCTACATACAATATAAAATCCGATCTCAGAGCGTCATCCCGCTGCCGAGATTCGCCCACTGGACATCAGCGGCGTACTCCTCGAGTTCCGGCAGTTTCTCCATGAGATACGAGTTCGTGACGCGTACAAAGGTGCCCTTCATGCCGAGTGACTTCGACTCGATGACGCCGGCGGACTCGAACTTGCGGAGTGCATTGACGATGACCGAGCGCGTGATCTTCGCCTCGTCGGCGATCCGCGATGCGATGAGTCTTCCCTCGAACTTCCCCTGACTCGCGAGCTCCTGAAGAATCGCATGTGCCGCCTTGCGCTCGGAGTACGAGAGCGTCTCAACGGCGATCCGTACCGCCTCGCGCTGACGTGCCTCGACCTCGTTCTTCTGTGCCGTGTCGCGCAGCATCTCCATGCCGACGACGGTCGCACCATACTCGCTGAGCAGAAGATCGGGATCCCCGAACTCCTTCTTGGCGTTCGCCACAACGAGCGTTCCGAGACGGCGGCGCGGGCCGTAGATCGGCGTCACGACGATGTTCTGTTCATGGAACAGCTCTGTCATCTCTTTCTCGAAGGACGCGCCATCCGTTCCCACACGGATGTTGGAACGCGTCTCCTCAAGGCGGTTGAGCCAGTCCACGAATTTGCGCGGGAACTGTCCCAGCTCAATCGCCTCATTCGTCATGAGGTCGTCACTATCATCATAGAACGCATAGCCGCAGATGCGACCGCCTTCGTCGGTGATATAAACGTTTGCCTCAAGGACGTTACTCAGTACGCGCGAAATCCCGTCATACTCAACGCTTTCCGAACGTTGGAGCAGACGATTGATTTGCCGCGTCTTTCCCAGCAATGTAATCATCTGTATCCCCCTCTTTCCCGAGCTGCACCCTTACAGCTCTGCGAAACGATAACCACACCCCGTAAGATACATTTTTCCTTCCTATTTATCATACTACATTTTTTTGTAAAATTTCAAGAAATACTTGAATGTTTTCCCTCTTTCCATTGATAAAATTATTCTATCTCTTTATAGTTCAGTGTGATAATTATGAAAAATCTGTCTTATTTGGGGCGGAGTTCATTCGATCAAGAATCTCTTAGAATTTTTTCTATGACACCTTGCTTAACGGAGAGAATCATAGTATAATGACACGGTGTTTGCGTGCGGCTTGAGTGAAGCCCACGTTGAGGAGGTGTAACAATGGCAAGTGTATGCGAGGTCTGCGGCAAAGGGATGATGAGCGGCAACAATGTGAGCCACTCCCATGTAAAGACGAAGCGTAAGTGGAAGCCGAACATTCAGCGCGTCCGCGCCCTGGTCAAGGGTGAGGTCAAGCGTGTCAATGTATGCACGCGCTGCCTGCGTTCCGGCAGCGTTGAGCGTGCCGTTTGAGCGAATACGCGCATAGAAAAATCCGTCTGTTTAAGAAATCGCTGATAAGATGAGGTGTGCCTGATTGGCGTGCTAAGTTTATCTGTATTTCCTTGATGCGGGCGGTTTTTTTATAAGAAATTGCAGTGATATCGGAGAGAGAAGGGGTTCGCCAATGGGAACAAATGTCACAGAAATCCATGCAGCAAATGAGCGCTACGCCGCCACATTCGGCGACAAGGGAGAGCTCTCACACGATCCAACGCGGCGTTTTGCCGTCGTCACGTGCATGGACTGCCGTCTCGACCCGGCAAAATTTGCAGGGATCACGGAGGGCGATGCACACGTGATCCGCAACGCGGGCGGACGCGTATCGGACGATGTGATTCGCTCGCTGCTGATCTCCTACAAGATGCTCGGCACGAACGAGTGGTTCGTGATCCAGCATACGCACTGCGGGATGCAGGGTCTGACCAACGAGGCGGTATGCGCGCGCTTTGAGGAGGATGCTGCCGCGCACGGCGGGGATGCCGTCGAGGCGCACTATATCGACTTTATGCCGATCGCAGGAGAGCTCGAGGAGAATCTCGTCCGCGATGTGCGCCGCCTGCGCACGCATCCGCTCGTCCCTGCATCCATCACGATCCACGGCTACATCTATGACGTGCACACGGGACGCCTGATCGTCTCGGAGGAAGCAGAGAAGATCGGCGCGGCGAAATAAGGGAATCCGCGCAAGCGGTGGAAGGACACAAAGACGGGTCTGTTGTACGAAGTTCAACTTCATGCAACAGACCCGCTTATTGTATCTCGCTGTTTTCCCGTACCGAGGTGTTCAACATTTTTCTTATCTCACGCCAGTCGGGGAAATAACGATCCATGCGGGCATAGAACTGCGCGTTGTGCCCGCGCACCCATAGATGCGTGAGTTCGTGCATCATGACATAGCGCAGGGCGCGCACGTCATACTGCGCCAGCTGGAGATTGAGCGTGATGTAAGCCGTCCGCACGTTGCAGCTGCCCCAGCGCGTCTTCATCGCGCGGATACGCCAGTGGGCGGCGCGTTTACCGACGACCGTCTCACAGGCGGGTGCTTCCCGTTCAATCGCCGCGGTGAGTTCACGGCGGCAGAGTGCATCGACTGCCGCACGGCGCGTTTGCTGCATCCGCGTCCACAGCTGCGTGGAGCACAATCATCCCGCCGACCGATTCGGCGTACGCCTTCCCGTGCACCAGCGGAGCATCGACAATATGACAAGCGCTGCCCCAGAGATGCACAATATCCCCCGCCGCATAGAGCGACGGGGGCTTTTTTTCACGCATGGAACGCAGGCGCGCCTCAATCCACGCACGTCTGCGCCTGACGAAGTCCTCCATATCGCACATCAGCGTGCGGCGCGGCACGCTCAGTTCGATGCGGCTGCCATCTCCACTGATACGGAGGTAGAGGTTCTTGATGTTCTTGTAGCGGATGACGGCAGGAATCCCCGCCAGTGTCCGCTCCACCTCACGCAGGATGCGCCCGTGCCCCTTCATCTTTTCATGTCCTGTACGCATCGCACGCATCTTCTGCGCGACGTTATACATGGCGTCAAGTTCTTCCTGATCGAAGGTATAGACCGCACCGCAGAAGTGACATTTCACCTCCGCTGTCCCGTCGTCGCGGAGCGCACGCAGATCCGCCTCACCAAGCGTCAGCAGTCGATCGGTGATGTAGTTCTTCGAGCAGTTGCAGCGAAAGGCGAGATCGGTATGAGAAAGGATCTTCACATCGTCAAATCCGCCGAGGACGCTGCGGATGATGCCCTCCGCATCCAGGCCGCTCTCCACCATGTGGGAGACAGAGGAAATCCCCTTCAGGTTCTCCTCAAGGCGGTCAATCACTGCATCCGATGCGCCCGGCAGAGGCTGGACGAAGAAGCCGCCCGCACCGAGACACTGTACCTCAGGACTGACGAGGACACCGAGCCCGATCGAGGACGGCGTCTGCTCCGACGTGTAGAGGTAGTGGATGAGATCGTCGGCGATCTCTCCGCTGACGATATTGACGCTTCCCGTCACGGGCTCTTTCAGCCCCGTGAAGCGTGTGACGGAGAGGATGCCCTGCCCGATGCCGCCGCCGACATCGATCTTGCCGTGCGCATTCAGCGGCAGATGCACATGCGGATGATCGACGCAGCCGCGCACCGAGCCCTCCGCCGTCGCGTCTGCCGTCACCGTGCCGAGGGGGCCGTCCCCCTTGAATTTGATCGTGACGGATTCCTTGTTCTTGAGATTCGCGGCAAAGAGGAGCGCGCCCGTCATCGTGCGCCCGAGCGCTGCCGCCGCAACGGGCCAGCAGTCGTGCCGCCGCATCGCCTCGGCGACCACATCCGTCGTCACCGCTGCAAATACGCGGAGTTGTCCGTCCGCCGCCGTCGCTTTTACCAGTTGATCCATATCGTGTTACCAGTCGAGCGCGTGCTCGTCCAGAACATCGCCCGTATCAATATCAAAAATCCGAATCGTGCCATCCTCGAGGACAGCGACGGTATTGCGCCCGTCGGGGCGCTTTGAGAGCGCCGCCGAGCCGGGGTTGAGAAATACCGTATTGCCGCGCTTTTCGAGGACGGTGACGTGCACATGCCCGCTGATAAAGAGATCGGCGCGCAGATGCTGCGCCATTTCATCTTTCTCCGCATCCGTCATAACGGCATCGCCGTGCGTGACGATGATGCGCCGCCCCCTCCCAAAAGACGTAGGCGTAGGGGGACAGAATGGGCAGGGTGAGGCAGCTCGCGTCCACGTCGGAGTCGCAGTTGCCCTTTGCGATCACCACGGGGATCTCCGACGCGTTGATGCGCTCGATCAGCCCCATTGGGTTGTAGTCCGCCTTCATTGGGTTGCGCGGGCCATGATAGGCGACGTCCCCTGCATGGAGGATGAGGTCTGCTCCCGTGAAAAATTTCTCGCACGCGCGCGTCCATGCGCCCTCATGGCCGTGCGTATCGCTGATGATGCCAATCTTCATCGCATCACAGCTTTCCGAGGAGACTTGCCATCTCCATCGCCGCCATCGCGGCATCGGCGCCCTTGTTGCCCGCCTTCGTCCCCGCGCGCTCAATCGCCTGCTCGATGTTCTCCGTCGTCACGACGCCGAAAATCGTCGGCACGCCCGTCTGGAGTCCAACCTGTGCGACCCCCTTGGAGACCTCATTGCACACGTAGTCATAATGCGTCGTCGAGCCGCGGATGACCGCACCGAGGCAGAGGACGGCGTCATACTTGCCGCTCTCCGCCATCTTCTTCGCCGCAAGAGGAATCTCGAACGCGCCGGGCACCCATGCGACGTCGATGTCATGATCTGCCGTCTCATGACGATGCAGCGTATCAAGCGCACCGCCGACCAATTTACTCACAATAAATTCGTTAAAACGCGCAGCAACAATGCCGAATTTCAGCCCCTTGCCGCTGATGTAGCCCTCGATGATATTTGCCATGTCAGTTTCTCCTTACGCCTCCATCATCTTCACAAATTGATTGTGCGCCGATGTATTATAATATCCCAGCTTATGCAGGACATACCAATCCTCAATCATAGTTTCCTCAGCGACATGAAGCGCAGACAGAACTGCTCCGGCAAATTCCAGAGGTGCAGAACCGTTTGCCGTAATGATGTTCTGATCGAAAACCGCCTGCTTCGCCTGATAGTTCTCTGCGCCCTTGTACTTCGTCCCCTTCCACTCTTGCAGTGCAGACAAGCGGTTGCCGGTATGCTTAACCGAGTTGAGTACACCGATGGATGCCAAAAATGCCGCCGCATCACAAATACCGCCAAGCACTTTGCCGTTGTTCACACAATGCTCGACCAATGGGATTATCTGCTGGGCATGCTCTTCGCGCCACCTCATACCGCCGATGAGGAGCAGGGCGTCGTAATTCTTCGGTGCAGAATCCACTGTATAATCCGCCGCCGCATGAATGCCGCCGATGGAGGTTACAGGCTCTGCCGAGAGGGAAACTGTCTTGACCACGATTTTTCCCTGCCCAAGCATATGAATCCCCGTCGATACATACGCCGCTTCCCAATCCGCATACTGTTCAAGAAGTGCCAGTAAAACCGTCTTCATCCCTCGCCCCCTCTCACTCATTTCCCCAATTCCTCATCACTGAGGATATGTCCCATCTTTTCCTTCTTCACCGTCATATACTTGCGGTCAAAGTCATGTGTGCTCATGACGATCGGCACGCGCTCGACAATCTTCAGCCCGTAGCCCTCAAGTCCTGCACGCTTCGCAGGGTTGTTTGTCATCAGGCGAATGGTCGTGAGTCCGAGGTCGGCGAGGATCTGTGCGCCGATGCCATAGTCGCGGAGATCCGGTGCAAAGCCGAGCTCGACGTTCGCCTCGACGGTATCGCGCCCCTGATCCTGCAGAGCGTAGGCACGCATCTTGTTTGCAAGTCCGATGCCGCGTCCCTCCTGCCGCACGTAGAGGACAACGCCCTCACCCTCTGCCTCGATGCGGCGCATTGCCGTTGCGAGCTGATCGCCGCAGTCACAGCGCATCGAGCCGAGCGCATCCCCCGTCAGGCACTCCGAGTGCACGCGCACGAGAACATTTTCCTTGCCGCGCACATCCCCCTTGACAACGGCGAGGTCACAGCGTTTGTTGAGCGTGTTCTCGTAGGCGATCAGTTTGAAATGCCCATACTTGCTCGGGAAGTCCACCTCCGAAATCCGATGGACAAAGTTCTCCGTATGCTTGCGGTACTCGATGAGATCCTTGATGGTGATGATGTTCAGCCCATGCTGTTTCGCAAACGCCTTCAGCTCGGGCGTGCGCATCATGTGGCCGTCATCCGCCATGATCTCACAACAGAGCCCCGCAGGGAACAGCCCCGCCATGCGCGCGAGGTCGGTCGTCGCCTCGGTGTGTCCCGCACGGCGCAGGACGCCGCCCTCGACCGTACGCAGGGGGAATACATGTCCCGGGCGGCGGAAATTCGCGGGCTTTGCCGCAGGATCGAGCAGCATCTTGACCGTGTGGCACCGCTCGTACGCCGAGATGCCCGTCGTCGTGTCGTACGCATCGACGCTGACAGTGAAGGCAGTCTCGTGGTTGTCCGTGTTGTTCTCCACCATCTGACCGATCTCAAGCTCGTCGAGGCGGCTGCCGATGATCGGTGTGCAGATCAGGCCGCGCGCATGCGTCGCCATGAAGTTCATGTGCTCCGGCGTCATCTTCTCTGCCGCGACGATGAGGTCGCCCTCGTTCTCCCTATCCTCATCGTCCACGACGACGAGCATCTTTCCGTTTTTGATATCCTCGATTGCCTGTTCAATCGTTGCAAAAATCTGACATGCTATTTCTCCTAAAGTATTGTGAATATGACATTTCTGTGCTGCGCGTCCCACGCGAACACCTCGTTACGCAAGCGGTCGCATGCTTATCTGTCTAAATACCGGCGCACTTCTTAAACGCGCTGCGCTTGAACGAAAGAAGTACGCCGGGGACAGAACGCATGCTTTCCCCACTTGCTCCACTAGGGTTCACTTAGGGACTTGCGCACCACAGGGAGGAACCTATCACACGGCATTGTCTAGGGAATCGCTGATAAAATGAAGTCCGTCAGATTGGCGTAGATTTTTCGTCCGATTGAGGAGGCAAACCAGACGCATAGCCAATGCTATGTGGAGGATTTGCCGACAAAAAGCGGGCAAAAAAAGATGCGCTAAGATGGCGGTGCTGAATTTATCAGTGCTTCCCTAAAACCCATGCTGCATCAGATATTCCCGCGTCAGCCCCGTCTTCCCCGCAGCAGGACTTCCACCGCCGAGCAGCTTCAGCGCATATTTCCCGAGGATGTCCGTCTCGATGTTGAGCAGACTGCCGATGCGCTTCGCGCTGAGATTCGTCACCGTGCGCGTGTGCGGGATGAGACTGACGGTAAAGTCCGCCGTGCCGACCGCCGCCACGGTAAGGCTGATGCCGTCGAGGGCAACCGAGCCCTTCTCGACAATCCCGCGCAGAATCTCTGCATCGGCGGCGACCGTCATGAGAATGGCATTTCCCTCCTCGCGCATGGCTCGTATCTTCCCCACGCCGTCGATGTGTCCGCTGACGAAATGTCCGCCCATGCGCGTCGTCGGCAGCAGCGCCCGCTCCAGATTGAGCGGTGCGCCGCGTGTCAGCTCCGCGAGCGAGGTGCGCCGCACCGTCTCGGGCATCACGTCGGCAGAAAAGCCCTGTGCATCGAATGAGGTGACCGTGAGGCAGATGCCGTTCACGGCGATGCTGTCGCCAATGTGCGCATCCGACTGGACGAGATGCGCACCGATCGAGAGCACGCCGCCCGAGAGGCGGGCGAATGTGCCGACCTCCTCGATGATTCCTGTAAACATATCCTCACCTCACTCCGCCGGTGTACGCAGACTGCCCGTCACGAGGAGATCTGCGCCGACCTGTTCGACGTGCATATCATGGAGGTGCAGTGCCGCCTGCGGTGCATCAAAGCCCACGCCCCCGATGGGCGTCGGTGCCTCCATCCCGCCCATCAGCATAGGGGCGATAAAGGCGCAGATCCGATCCACATAGCCACCTGAGAGAAACGACCAGTTCACCGCAGCGCCGCCCTCGACAAGGAGGGACGTGCAGTCGCGCGCACCGAGCCAGTCGAGCACGCGCGGGAGCTCCACGCGCTCCGCCCCGAGCGTCACCACCTCTGCGCCACATGCACGGAGACGATCCACGCGCCGCGGATCGGCACGCTCACTCACGGCGATCACCGTCGGAGCCGCCCCGTCCGTCACCAGTCGCGCATCATGCGGGGTGCGCGCCGCCGAATCCAGTACGACGCGCAGCGGATTCTTCCCCGCACGATGCGGCAGGCGCGTCGTCAGGCTCGGGTCATCCGCGAGCACAGTGCCGATGCCGACGAGAATCGCGTCGCTCGCATCGCGCATCTCATGCACGCGCAGACGTGCCTCCTCGCCCGTAATCCAGCGCGACGCTCCCGTATGGCTTGCGATCTTCCCGTCGAGCGTCATCGCTGTCTTGAGCGTGACGAGGGGACGATTTGTCGTCACCCACGTGAGAAACGCTGCGTTCTGCCGCCGCGCTTCCGCCGCGCAGACGCCCGTCACGACCTCGATCCCCGCCGCCTCGAGCATGGCGATTCCGCGCCCTGCGACAAGCGGATTTGGGTCACGGAGTGCCACCACGACGCGCGTGATCCCTGCGGCGATCACAGCCTTGGCACAGGGTCCCGTCCGCCCCTGATGCGCACACGGCTCGAGCGTCACGTAGAGCGTCGCCCCGCGTGCCAGCTCCCCCGCCATGCGGAGCGCATGAACCTCCGCGTGCGGCTCGCCCGCCGCACGGTGCCAGCCGCTCGCAACGACCGTCCCATCGCGCACGATGAGTGCCCCCACGAGCGGATTCGGCGACGTACGCCCGCGCGCAAACTCCGCCAGATGCAGAGCCTCGCGCATATAGGATTCGTCCGTTTCGTTCATAGTAATTCCCATTCTGTTCTTTACCTTCTTGAGGAATTTATCATAACAGAGAAAAAGCCGCCGGAAGAAACTCCTCCGGCGGCACATAAATCGTCCCAAGAAATCACAGATACATACCTATCCGTGTTCCTATCATAGACGCGCCTTTTCTCATCCAGACTGCGAAGGCATCCGCCTTCTTCACTGTCGGCTCCGGAATCACACCGGATCATGCCGCTCTCACAAGCAGCTTGCGGGCTGTACCGCCGGTGGGGATTCTCACCCCGCCTCAAAGAGCATCATTACGTATGCTATTGTATCATTCTGTATTTGGACTGTCAATTGTAAATCTTGCACGCGCCGCGTGTCTCCTCGGCGCGGCGCACGACCTCATCGAGATCGGCGCCGCATACCGCTGCAATCGCAGCGACCACACTGCCCTCAACGACGGGGCAGTCCGCCATGCGCACGCTGCTGCTGCGCATCTCCTCGATGATCGTCTCCGCCGTCAGCACAGAGCTGCCTCCGTCCGCGAGCACAACAACGCCATCCGCGCTGTGGACGCTCTCGATCGCCGCAGCAATCCGTGCATAGCTCGTCCCGAAGCCGCCATTTTCCATGCCGCCCGCCGTTGCGATATGCGCATCCTTTGCCATCATGCGGCACGTCTCCGCAACGCCATGCGCGAGCGCGGCACTGTGCGTTACAATCACAAGTCCGACCATATCAGCCTCTCCGCCGCATCCGCACACCGACGCCGCACACAGCAGCTGCCAGAACGGCCGGCAGGATGTATGCCGCCTGCGGCAGCGCCTCCAGAATCATCACGCCGACCGTACGGTCGTGCACGATCATCGTTCCGCCTGTCCAGCCCAGAATGGCTGCACCGAGAACGACGAGCACGGGATATTTCTCCATCAGCTTGCCGATGAGCTGGCTGCCGCCAACGACAATCGGAACGCTGATGAGAAGCCCGAGCACCACGAGCAGGAAGTCGCCGTGCGACGCGCCGGCAATCGCGATCACGTTGTCAATCCCCATCGCCGCATCGGCAATAATGATTGTCTTGACCGCGCCCGCAAACGTCTCCGCTGCCTCCACGTGCTCCTCGCCGTGGGAGGGACGCAGGAGCTTCACGGCGATCGGCAGCAACACGAGGCCGCCGAGTGCCTGTAAATACGGCACGGAAAGCAGCTGCACCGCAAAGAACGTCATGATGAGGCGAATGACAATCGCGCCCGCCGTCCCGACGTAGATGGCGCGCTTTCGGAGATGTGCCGGCAGACGGTTGGACGCCATCGCAATCACGACGGCATTGTCGCCCGCGAGCACAAGATCGAGCACAATGATTGAAAAGAGCGCCACAAAGAACTGCGACGAGAAGAGTTCGACTTCCACGGGGCCTCCTTACTTCGCCATCATCTTGGCGAGCTTCGCCGCAAAGGCGACGGGGTTCTCTGGGCAGAATCCCCTCGATGAGCAGCGCCTGCGTGTAGAGCAGGTCACAGTAGTCCTTGAACTCCTCGCTGTCCTTGCCCGCCGCATGTACCTTCTGCAGCTTGGCGAAAAGCTCATGGTGCGGATTGATCTCGAGAATGCGGCGCGCCTTGAACATCGGATTGTTCATCTCCGCAAAGGTCTGCTCCATCGAGAGCGACGGCCCCGCCTCATCCGCGACGAGACAGACGGCACTCGAGCGCAGGCGCTGCGAGAGCTTGACCTCGGCGATCTTATCACCGAGTGTCTCCTTCACGTCCTTGATGAGATCGTCATTTGCCTTCGCGAGATCCTCCGTCTCCTTCTTCGCGGCCTCGCTCTCCGCATCGCCGAGATCGAGGTCTCCGCGGCTGATCGAGTGGAAGTTCTTCCCCTCGTACTCACGCACGGTCTCAATGGCGAACTCGTCCACGGGGTCGAGCAGGAAGAGCACCTCAAGACCGCGCTCACGCAGCTGCTCCATCTGCGGCAGCAGCTCAATCGTCGCCTGATCCTTCGCCGTCGCGTAGTAGATGCTCTTCTGGCTCTCGGGCATCCGCGCAACATACTCCTTCAGCGTAACAAGACCGCCGTCCTTCGAGCTGTGGAAAAGCAGGAGATCCTTCAGCTTGTCCACCGTATCGCGACCGGAGTACATGCTGTTGTAGATGCCGATCTTCAGCGCGCGGCCATACTGCTCCCAGAACTTTTCGTAGTCCTCGCGGTTCTTTTCGAGCTTTTTGCCCAATGCCTTGAGGATGTTCTTCTCCAGTGCGCGGCCGATGGTCTTCAGCTCACGGCTCTGCTGGAGCAGCTCACGCGAAATGTTGAGCGAAAGATCGGGCGAGTCCACGAGCCCCTTGACAAAACGCAGGTAGTCCGGCAGGAGATCCTTGCACTTGTCCATGATGAAGACGTGGCGCGAGTAGAGCTGGATGCCCGGCTCATAGTCCGCCTGATAGAGATTGAACGGTGCGCGGGCAGGGATCTCGAGGAGCGCCGTATACTCCACCGTGCCCTCCGCCTTCGTGTGGAAAATCTCCATCGGAGCTTCCCACTCGTGGAACTGATCGCGGAAGAAATCGTTGTACTCCTCGGGTTTGATCTCCGACTTCGCACGCGTCCAGAGCGGCTGCATCGAGTTCAGCGTGCGCAGCTCCGTCTTCTTGATCTTCTCCGCACCCTCGATGATTTTGCCCTCATCGTCGCGCGGCATCTCCTCTGTCGTCACGTTCATGCGGATCGGATAGCGCACGTAGTCGGAGTACTTCTTTACGAGGCTCTCAAGCACGAACGTATCCGTGTAGTCCGTCTCGCCCTCCGTGAACTCCTTCGCGAGGTGGATTGTCACCGTCGTGCCGCGTGACTCCTTCTCTGCATCCTCAATCGTATAGCTGCCGTCGCCCGCCGACTCCCAGCGCGTCGCCTGCGTCTCGCCGGCACGGCGCGTCACGATCGTCACGCGCTCCGCGACCATGAACGCGGAGTAGAAGCCCACGCCGAACTGACCGATCAGATCCTTGTCCGGTGCGCCGCCGCTCTCCTCCTTCGCCTTCGCAAGCTGCTCCATGAACGCCTTCGTGCCCGACTTTGCAATCGTGCCGATGTTCTCCACAACCTCTGCACGCGACATGCCGATGCCGTTATCGGAGATCGTGAGCGTCTTGCTGTCCTTATCCGGAACGAGGAAAATCTCATAGTTCTCGTTGCCCTCAAGGATGTCGCGGTTCGTCAGGCTCTCAAAGTGGAGCTTGTCGATTGCATCCGACGCGTTTGAAATCAACTCGCGCAGAAAAATCTCGCGATTTGTATAGATCGAGTGGATCATCAGCTCGAGGAGCTGTTTGGTCTCTGCCTGAAACTCAAATGTCTCTTTTGCCATATATCGTTCCCCCTATTTCTATGAAACTACGCCTATCGTACACGAAAAATGACAAAAAGTCAAATTCTTTTCTTTCGGGCGTATCCCCTGTGCGGATTTGCGTTTGCAATCCATCTTTTTTTTCGGTATACTTGAGGAGATTTTTGAAACGGTCTTTATTGAAAGGGAGATGGAGTATGGATCAGGATCAGAAGACACAGCAGCCGCAGCAGGACCAGATGTACCAGACGCTGCCGCCGCAGCCGCAGCGGATCATCGTCACCTCGACAAAGAATGTCGGGCTCGCCGTAGGGCTTGCCCTCTTCCTCGGTCCGCTTGGCATGTGCTATTCGACCCTTAAGGGCGCACTTGTGATGTTTCTTGTCAATATCGTCATTGCTGTACTGACGCTCGGATTCGGCTGTCTGATCACGCTGCCGTTCTGCGCCATCTGGGCATATATGGCGGCAAAGAAATACAACGAACAGCTTTTCGCAGAGCAGCAATAACGAGCTGTGGCTGCATCTGACATCGCCGCCAAGATCAGCAAAAGGAGTCTCATGATGAAACGTATTTCATTTACATCGCTCGCCCGCACGTCCGTGCTCGCTCTTGCACTTGCCCTGCCGATGGGAGCGGCATCCGCAGCCGAGCCCACTGCACCCGCAGCTGCACCTGCGACCATCACGATCGGAGGAACGGGCATCGCCTACGTCGCCCCCGATACGGCGGAGATCACCGTCGGCGTCGTCACAGAGGAGGCGGATGCCGCGCGCACGCATGCGGAGAACGCCGCACAGACGGCGCGCGTCCACAACGCGGTCCGCGCACTCGGTGTCGCCGACCGCGACATCCAGACCGTACACTATGACTTTTCGCAGCGCTACGATATGCGCGACAGCAGCCGCAACGAGGTCATCGGCTATACGGCACAGAACTCCGTCGTCATCACGGTGCGCAACCTCAACAACGTCGGCAAGATCATCGACGCGGCACTCGCAAACGGAGCGAACCGCATCGACTCACTGAACTTCACGGCGAGCGACACGAGCGCCGCCAAGAACGAGGCGCTCACGGATGCGGTGCGCAGTGCAAAGGAGAAGGCACAGGCCGTCGCTAATGCACTCGGCGTCCGCCTCGTCCGCATCGCGAACGTCTACGCCGACACACAGGCAGACATGCCGCGCTACGAGAACTACATGCCGATGATGATGGCAAAGGGCGCATCAGCCGCAGCAACGCCGATCGCGCCGGGCGAGCTCTCGGTCGCTGCCACCGCCAACGTGACCTATGTCATCGAGTAAGCGTCCCCGCGTATCCGCCGTTGAGGCGATTCGCGGCATCTCCATGATGGGTGTGATCGGCATCCATATCGGCGCGGAGTATCTTGCCAATCCATCACCAAACATCCACCTCGTGGCTCTGTTTGATATCGGTACGCGCTTCGCCGTGCCGATTTTTTTCTTTATCTCGGCATTCGGTCTGTTCTACGGAAAATCTCCGTCTGCCCCATTTTCCTATCGGGATTTTCTCACGCGCCGCACGCATGCTGTCGTCATTCCCTACCTCGTTTGGTCGCTCTTTTATCTTCTTCACGACGCATGGCACTACGGGGTCGGATTTCCGCCGATTCTGTCCATTCCGGGCATCCTCTTTTTCGGCAATGCAAAGTATCAGCTCTACTTCATGGTCATTCTGATCTGGTTCTACCTCTTGATGCCGCTCTGGCGCATCCTCCTGCGCCGCATGACGCTCCCGCTGCTCATGGGCATCCTCGCCGTCCAGATTGCCTTTGACTACTGGTCGAGCTTCGATACAGCATTCAATCTCTACGTCTACGGACTGCCCGAGGGGACGCTCTGGCGCGCCCTTCTCTTCTATCGCCTGAACTACTGGGTCGTGCACTACGTCTTTATCTTCCTCCTCGGCGGCTATATCGCCCTCCACTGGGAGGCATTCCGCACGTGGATGCTGCGCCGGACGGGACAGCTCTACGCGTTCGGCATCCTGAGTCTCCTTGCCCTCCTCGCATGGTACTACAAGCTGCTTCTCGTGGACGGCTACACCCCGCTCGAGGGCATCTACACCGCGCACCAGCTCTCACCGCTCGGCATCTTCTACACGATCGGCGCATCGCTCGCGCTCTTTGCGTTCTTCACGCGGCTGGGAACGGAGAATCCCTTGGGGCACGCGTTCCAGATCCTCGGAAAGCACTCCTACTTCATCTACCTCGCCCACCCGATAGCGATCACCTATCTGCTCGCCGTCCTCCATCGGACCGGGCACGTACTGACCGCGCCCCTCGCCCTCGCCATGTATGCGGCGACACTCCTGCTGACACTTCTGAGGTGCGATTGTTGTGCGGAGAATTGGCGAGAGCGTACCAATCGTAAATGAGCTAACGATCGGGCTGGAACCGAAAAAGTAAATTGATAACACAAAAGGCTGTTGCCGAAGATAATTCTTCGTGCGACAGCCTTTTTAGATCAACGCAGCAACGCCATGCGGTGCTCCAAAGCAAACCCTAGTGAAGCAAGTGAGTAAATGCTGACCTGTCCAAGAAGCAAGTCCATAGGACAAAGCTGATTGGGAAACAGGTCGTATGGGAAAAACGTCCCAAGAACACAAGCGTCAGCGAAGTGTGATTGGATGACGTTGACCGCTCGGGCGTTCTGCCCCTGCGGATTTCTTTCGTTCAAGCGCAGCGCGTTTAAGAAGTCCGCAGGTATTTAGGCAGATAAACACACGATCACTTGCGTAACGAGGCGTTTGCGTGGAGCACACATAACGGACTCTACAGATATTAAGACTTACAGCCCGGCTTCCTTCTTCAACGCCGCCGCCTTGTCCGTCTGTTCCCACGGCAGATCGACGTCCGTGCGCCCGAAGTGTCCGTACGCCGCCGTCTGACGATAGATGGGACGGCGCAGGTCGAGCATCTTGATGATGCCCGCAGGGCGCAGGTCAAAGGTTTTCTTGACGAGTTCGACGATTTTCTCCTCATCAATCTTACCCGTGCCGAATGTCTCGACCATGATGGAGACGGGATGTGCCACGCCGATGGCGTAGGCGAGCTGGATCTCCACGCGGTCAGCGAGCCCTGCCGCGACGATGTTCTTCGCCACGTAGCGCGCCGCATACGCCGCACTGCGGTCTACCTTTGTGGGATCCTTACCCGAGAATGCACCGCCGCCGTGACGCGCCCAGCCGCCGTAGGTATCGACGATGATCTTGCGCCCCGTGAGCCCCGAGTCGCCGTGCGGTCCGCCGATGACGAACTTGCCCGTCGGATTGACGAAGTACTTCGTCTCTGCGCGCAGGAGTTCTGCCGGGATGATCTCCTTGATGACCTTCTCGATCATGTCCTTGCGGATCGTTGCGAGATCAACGGCCTCGTCGTGCTGGGTCGAGATGACGACCGTATCGACATAGACGGGCTTGCCGTCCTCATAGGCAACGGTGACCTGCGTCTTGCCGTCGGGACGCAGATACGGGAGCATCCCATTCTTGCGCACCTCGGTCAGGCGACGTGCCAGCTTGTGAGCGAGCACGGTCGTGAGCGGCATATACTCGGGCGTCTCGTTCGTCGCATAGCCGAACATCATGCCCTGATCGCCTGCGCCGATCGCCTCTGCCGCGTCCATATCGCCCTCACGCGACTCAATCGCGCGGTCAACGCCCTGTGCAATATCCGGCGACTGTTCATCGAGCGAGACGAGGATGCCGCAGGTGTCGGCGTCAAAGCCATAGCTGGCGTTCGTGTAGCCGATCTCGCGCACGGTCTGACGGATGATCTTCGGGATATCGACATAGCACGAGGTCGAGATCTCACCAACGACGTGTGCCTGTCCCGTCGTGACGAGCGTCTCACAGGCAACACGTCCCATCGGATCCTGTGCAAGGATCGCGTCGAGGATGCTGTCCGAGATCTGGTCGGCGAGTTTGTCCGGATGTCCTTCGGTGACGGACTCGGACGTAAAGAGCATTTTCTTCATGTAGAACCTCCCCTAATTCGTAACTCCCTCTCCATTTCCCATAAGAAAAGCCTCCCGCTGAGATGTGGGAGGCTGTGATTTCTGCCGCTCTCATCTCATAGGCGCTCCGCCTATAGGAATTGGCACCGTTGGCACACATTGCCATGGTTGCCGCAGCTTCATCGGGCCATTCCCTCCACTGCTCTGGATGAGGTATATTCATTTCTATGTAATGTATTATAGTGAACGCCATTCACTTTGTCAAGGAGGAATTTCACCGTGTGCGGATTACTTCCTCCAGCCGGTCGAGGATCACGCCCGCGAGCGCGGACTTCGCCATCATGGGGCACTCCTCCATGCGTCCATCTGCGTAGAAGATCTGGGCATGATTCGTCGGCGTGCCAAAGCCTGCATTCTGCTCCGCGACGTTGTTCGCCACGATGAAGTCAAGGTTCTTCTTCTGGAGTTTGGCACGCGCATACGCCTCCACGTTTTGCGTCTCTGCCGCAAAGCCAACGAGCACCTGATGCGTCTTTTTCTGTCCCAGTTCATAGAGGATATCGGGGTTGCGCGTCAGTGTGAGCGTCAGCGTTCCCTCCGATTTCTTGATCTTCTGCTCTGCCGTCTCTGCAGGACGATAGTCAGCAACCGCCGCCGCCTTGATGACCGCATCCACGCCGTCATAGTCGGCGAGCACTGCCGCATACATCTCGCGCGCCGTACGCACGTCCACGCGCCGTACACCCTGCGGGCGTTTCGAGCGGCGTGGGGCCGGAGACAAGGATGACCTCTGCGCCGCGCTGCGCTGCCTCTGCCGCAACGGCGTAGCCCATGCGTCCCGTCGAGCGGTTGCCGAGGTAGCGCACGGGATCGAGCGGCTCCTCCGTCCCCGCGGCGGTCACGAGGATGCGCCGCCCCTGCGAGGCTCTGCACACGCGCAAAGTGCTCCTTGACGACGCGTACGATCTCCTCCGGCTCGGGCAGGCGCCCTGCGCCCGTCGTGCCGCAGGCAAGCATCCCTACAGCGGGAGGGATGATCTGGACACCGCGCGCGGCGAGCCGGCGCACATTCTCCTGCGTCACGGGATTCTCCCACATGACGGTATTCATCGCAGGAGCAAAGAGCAGAGGGGCACGCGTCGCGAGCAGCGTCGTCGTCAACATGTCGTCGGCAATGCCCGCCGCCGTCTTCGCAAGGAAATTTGCCGTGGCGGGCGCGACGAGCACCATCTCGGCAAAGGACGCCAGAGAGATATGTGCCACGTGATGCTGCGGCGCCCCCCACATGGTCTCTGCCACGGGTGCATTGGCGACCTCACGGAAGGTGAGCGGCGTGACGAAGGAGGCTGCCGCCCGCGTCATGACGACGCGCAGCTCCGCCCCTTCCTTGCGCAGAAGGCTCGCGACCTCGACCGCCTTAAAGGCGGCGATCCCGCCCGTCACGCCGAGAACGATGCGCCGTCCTGCGAGCGCGCCCATGTCAGACACTCTCCATGCAGAGGTTGTAGCTGATCTTGCCCTCGGCAATCTCCTCAAATGCGTTCGTGACATTCTTCGTCGAGCGCGCCCGCTCGGACTTGACGGGATCGCCCTCGAGGAGCTGACGCGCGCGCGCTTTGCTGCGAGCACCACCATGCCGTAGCGGCTGTCCACCTTCGTCATCAGCTCATCCGTCGAGGGATTGACCATGCCGATTTCTACATTCGTCTTCATTGTGCTTTCTGCCTTTCACATATCAAACTGGGTTGGGTTCATATCTGCACGCAGGCGCTCCGCCGCAAGGATGGTCTGTATCCGTGCCGTTGCATCCTCCACTGTGTCATTGAGCACAGCGTAACGATAGCGTCTGCCAAGCCGAATCTCGTCGCGTGCCGCGGCAAGCCGCCGCGCAAGACTCTCCTCGGACTCTGTGCCGCGCCCCGTAATGCGGCGGCGCAGTTCCTCAAGCGAGGGCGGCAGGAGGAAAATAAACGTGCCGTCGGGACATCGCTCCATCACATTCAGTGCGCCCTGCGTGTCGATCTCGAGCAGGATGTCCTCGCCTGCACTGCGGCGTGCCTCAATCGGAGCGAGCGGCGTGCCGTAGTAGTTGCCGTACACATCCGCGTACTCGAGAAATGCCCCCTCCGCAATCATCGCCTCGAACTCCGCACGCGTGCGGAAATAGTACTCGCGTCCGTCCTGCTCCCCCTCGCGCGGGGCGCGCGACGTGGCAGAGACCGAAAAGGCGACGCCGCGCTCCCGCGCAAGAAGCTCCTTGCAGACCGTCCCCTTGCCTGTGCCCGATGCCCCCGAGATCACAATCAGCAGCCCTTTTTTCATGTCTCCTCCTCCTTTCGCGTTCCCATGCGCCCTGCAATCGTCTCCGGCAAAAGCGCCGAGAGGACGATGTGCCCGCTGTCCATGACGACGACAGCGCGCGTCCGCCGCTTGTATGTCGCATCGATCAGCCGTCCCGCGTCGCGCGCATCCTGCACCATGCGCTTGGCGGACATGGAGGTCGGCGCGACGATGGCGACCATGCGTCCCGTCAGGACGATGTCGCCGAATCCAACATTGACCGTCTCCATCTATCACTCCAAATTCTGCACCTGCTCGCGCAGCTTCTCCACCTCGTTCTTCATCGCGACGACCACCTGCTGAATGGCTGCACTGTTCACTTTAGAGCCAATCGTGTTCGTCTCGCGGTTGATCTCCTGCAGCAGGAAATCAAGCCGCCGTCCGACAGGCTCCTCCTCTGCGAGAATCGTGCGGAACTGGGCAAAGTGACTCGCCAGCCGAACGAGCTCCTCCGTCACATTCACGCGGTCGGCATAGAGTGCCGCCTCCTGCATGATGCGCGTCTCATCGGGCGTGACGGTGCGAAACTCCGCCAGCACCTCCGTGAGATGGGCACGGTAGTCCGCCACGATCTGCGGCGCATGCCGCTTCACCTCTTCGCGCTGCGCCTCGAGGCGCGCGAGACGCTTCTCAAAGTCGCGCACGATATGCGCGCCCTCAGCGAGGCGCATGACATCGAGCGCCTCGAGGGCGCGTGCGGCAGCATCCAGAAAGACCGTGCGCGCCCCCGAGAGATCTGCATCCTCGCTGATCGTGATGACGCCCTCGTACGCCGCCGTCATACGCACGCCGTCCGACAGCGGTGCGTCCACGGCACGCGCCACACGGCCGAGCGCCGCATAATAGGCGCGGGCAAGCCCCTCGATTGACATGAACGGCATAGCGTTTCTCACTGCGATCCTCAAAGCTGACGTAGACATCGAGCTTGCCGCGCGCCACGCGCGTACGGATGAGCTCCCGCAGATCGCCTTCCCATGCGCCAAAGGCACGCGGCATGTGCGGTGCGATCTCAAGAAAACGCTGATTGACCGCCTTCATCTCGACCACGACACGATAGTCCGCCGTCTCCGCCGTCCCCGCACCGTAGCCCGTCATACTCCTGCGCTGCGTACTCATCGTACCCCCGGCCACTCGCCCGTAAACACCCGCTCGGCAGGCCCCGTCATCACGATATGTCCGTCCTCACGCCATGCCACATGGATCACGCCGCCGTCCACCTCAATCGCCGCCTCACGGTCGAGCACATCGTTCAGCACGCCCGCCGTCAGCGTCGCACACGTCCCTGTCCCGCAGGCGAGCGTAATGCCCGCGCCGCGTTCCCAGACGCGCATGCGCGCATGGCGGCGGTCGCGCACCTCGACAAACTCCGTATTGATCTTGCGTGGAAACGCCGCATGATGCTCAAACTGCGCACCGAGCTGTTCCAGAGGGAACCCCTCCGCATCGTCCACAAAGATCACGCAGTGCGGATTGCCCATCGAGACACAGGTCATCGCGTATTCCTTGCCGGCGACCGTGATGGGCTGCGCCACAACGCGCTCCGTGCCGAAGCCTGCCACGGGGATACGCTCCCCCTCGAGCACGGGAACGCCCATGTCCACAGCGACCGCCGACACCGTACCGTCCTGCACAATGACGCGCGGCACCATCGTCCCCGCCAACGTCTCGACGGTGAACTCTTCCTTCGTCACGTACCCCTCTTCGTAGAGCCAGCGCGAAAAACAGCGGATGCCGTTTCCGCACATCTCCGGCTCCGTCCCATCGGGGTTGAACTCGCGCATCCGCACATCCGCCGTCTCCGAGGGGCACGCCGCCATCAGGCCGTCCGCACCGACGCCGAAATGACGGTCGCACATCTCGCGTGCAAGGACAGCGAAGTCCACTGGTTCATGATCGAGAAAATCCACGATCACAAAATCATTGCCGCAGCCCTGCCATTTGCTGAATTTCATAAAGTCCCTTTCCTTGTCGTATGATCTCCATTATTATAGTATGAATGACCTCTGTGCGCAAGGCACGCAGCCTGCCCTTTCTGCGATAAGGAATCGCTGATAAAATGAAGTCCGTCAGATTGGCGTAGATTTTTTCGTCCGATTGAGGCAGCAAACCGGACGCATAGCGAGGGCTATGTGGAGGATTTGCTAACGAAAAGCGGGCAAAAAAGATGCGCTAAGATGGCGGTGCTGAATTTATCAGTGCTTCCATAATTGCGGAGACAGCATTCCACCTAGGAAAGCCCCGATAAAATGAAATTCGCCGACTTGCGCATCAATTTTTTGACGTGTATAATTTCCCTCATCAGACCAAGCGAAAGAAAGGTGATACGATGAGCCTTGACGGATTCTCCATGTCCGCCCTCGTGCGTGAGCTCGCAGATGCTCTCACGGGCGGACGCATCGACAAGATCAATCAGCCGAACAAGCAGTCCATCGTCCTCGGCATCCGCCAGCCGGGACAGAACCTGCTGCTCTATATCAATACAAATGCGGGCAACCCCTCGGCGCACCTCATCGAGACGGCTCCCGAGAACCCGGCCGAGCCGCCGACCTTCGTCATGCTCCTGCGCAAGCAGCTTGAGACAGGGCGCATCGCCGCCGTGCGTCAGGAGGGACGTGACCGCATCATCCATCTCGACATTGACGTCATCGCGGGCGGCGGCCGCATCGTTACGCGCACCCTCACACTCGAGCTCATCGGCAAGTACAGCAACATCATCCTCCACGAGGACGGCATCATCACCGAGGCACTGCGGCGCATCGGTGAGAACACGAGCCGCGTGCGCACCGTCTACAAGGGGCTTCCCTATGTCCTCCCGCCTGCGCAGGAAAAATGCGACCTCCTCACGGCAGACACAGAGGACATTCTCGCGCGTGTCCGAGCAGAGGGGGAGGCAAAACTCTTTCAGGCACTCATCGGCGCCGTCCTCGGCTTCGGCCCCGTCTCGGCAAAGGAAGCGGCCTTTCTCGCCGGACTCACGCCAAACATCCCTGTCGCTCAGCTGGACGATGCGGACTTCGCCGCGCTCGCAGATGCACTGGCCGAACTGCGCACATGGATGGAAAAGCCCGCCCCCTCCCTGCGCCTTGACGAAAACGGCAAAGTCACGGCGATGGCGGCGTTCCCGCTCAGCGCCCTGCCGAAAACGACACTCCTCTCCTATCCCACGGTCAGCGCTCTCATGATCGACGCGGATCGGCGCCTTGGCAGCTACGTCATCCCCGACCGCGAGCGCTTTCGCCGCCTCGTGCGCACGGAGCTCTCCCGTGCGCGGGAGAAATACGAAAAAGCTCGGCGCGGAGATCGCCGCCGCCGAAAACGCCGAGGAGCAGAAGATCGCCGCCGACAACCTCATGACCTATCAGTACAACTACGTGGATCATGCCGATGATGCAATCACGGTCACGAACATCTACAGCGAGACAGGAGAAGCGCTCACCATCCCGCTCGACCGCCGTCTGAGCATCATCCAAAACATGCAGGCCTACTATAAGAAGTACGACAAGCTGAAGCGCGCGCAGAAGCTCCTCGCCGTCCAGCAGGATGCGTGCCGTGCGAACATCCGCCATCTCGAAAGCATCGAGGCATCGCTCGACTCCTCCACGCGGCTCGCTGAGATCGCGGAGATTCAGGAGGAGCTGATCGCCTCGGGCTATCTGCACGAGAAGATGCCCAAGAAGAACAAGGATCGCCGCGCGCAGCCCTTCTCCTTCACCGCCCCCGACGGCATGACGATCCTCGTCGGCAAGAACAACATGCAGAACGACGCGCTCACCTTTCGGACGGCCGCACCGACAGATCTCTGGCTGCACGTACGTGATATCCCCGGCTCACACGTCATCCTGCGCACGGGCGGTGCGGCGCCGAGCGAGGAGACACTCCACCTCGCCGCACAGATTGCGGCGCATTTCAGCAAGGCACGCGGCTCCTCGACCGTCCCCGTCGACTACACCGCCATCCGCTTCGTCAAAAAGCCCTCGGGATCCGTCCCCGGCTTTGTCCGCTTTACCCATGAGAAAACGCTCTTCGTCACCGAGGACGAGGAGGCTCTCGCACCTATTCTCGCACAGGATCCAACCGTATAACAAACGAAGTACTGATAAAAAGAAGGCGTCTGGTACAAAGTTTTTCGCTTCGCACCAGACCCCTTCTTTTTTCTATGAAATTTTACGCAAACAGCTCAACCTGATTGCTCTCCATCATGCCGTCGAGGCAGCCGTGTACGCAGCACCTCGATGGCAGGCGCGGGCACATGGGCGCGCGTCGCGAGATCCTCGACGGAGATGAACCGTCCGTCCCGCCGCGCCTCGACAATCGCCTGCGCCGCCTTCTGTCCCATGCCCGGGATCGCCGTAAAGGGCGGCAAAAGGGAGTTTTCATGCAGGATGAATTTCTCCGCATCGGAGGCATAGAGATCGACGGGCTCACAGGAGAAGCCGCGCAGGTACATCTCCCATGCGAGCTGCAGGACAATGAGCGTGTCCTGCTTCTTGTTGTCCAGCTTGCCGCGATGCTCACGCGCCTCAGCGAGGAGCGCGTCGATTGCCGCACGCACGGCATCCTTGCCCTTCGCGATGATGTTCGCATCGAACTCTGCGGCGCGGATGGAGAAGTAGGCGGCGTAGTAGGCGAGTGGATAGTGCACCTTGCAGAACGCAATACGGTAGCCCATCATGACATACGCGGTCGCATGGGCACGCGGGAAGAGGTATTTGATCTTCTGGCAGGACTCGATGTACCACTCAGGGATCCCGCCCGCGCGCAGTTTCTCCACGACATCGGGCGCGATACCTCGGCCCTTTCGCACATTCTCCATCGTCTTGAACGACAGCAGCGGCTCGATGCCGTTCTGCATGAGGTAGTTCATGATGTCGTCACGCGCGGAGATCGCGTCCTTCAGCGTACTCGTGCCCGCCTTGATGAGATCCTGCGCATTGCCGAGCCAGACGTTCGTCCCGTGGGAAAAGCCCGAGATCCGCACGAGATCGGCAAAACAGTCAGGGCTTGAGTCGTCGATCATCTTCTGCGTAAACGACGTACGGAACTCCGGGATGCCGTACGTCCCCATATTCGCCCCGAGATCCTCGGGCGTGATGCCGAGCGCGTCGGTCGAGGTGAAGATGGACATGGTCGCGGGATCGTCAAACGGGATGGTCTCGGGGTCGCGGTGCGTCAGCTCCTCGAGCATCTTGATGACCGTCGGATCATCGTGTCCGAGAATATCGAGCTTGACGAGACGCTCACTGATGGAATGGTAATCGAAATGGGTTGTGAGTGTATCCGACTCCATATTGTTCGCAGGGCGCTGGATGGGCGTGAAGTAATGCACATCCATGTCGCGCGGCACGACCATGATGCCGCCCGCATGCTGCCCCGTCGTCGCCTTGACCCCCATGCAGCCGCGCATCATGTGCTCGATGTAGGGGCGCCCCTTCGCCTCGCCCTGATCCTCGTAGTAGTGCATGGCGTAGCCGTAGGCATTCTTGTCCTGCAGGCCTGCGATCGTGCCCTGCACGGAACACATTCATCTTGCCGAAGAGGACTTCCGTGTACTTGTGTGCGACGGGCTGATAGTCGCCCGAAAAGTTCAGATCGATATCGGGCACCTTGTCCCCGTCAAAGCCGAGGAATACGGCGAACGGGATGTTATGCCCGTCCTTGATGAGCGGCGTGCCGCAGACGGGACAGTCCTCGGACGGCAGATCAAAGCCGCTCCCGACCGAGCCGTCGTCGATGAACCGATTGTACTGACAGTGCGGGCAGCGATAGTGCGGCGGCAGCGGGTTGACTTCGGTGACGCCGATCATCGTCGCGACAAAGGAGGAGCCGACCGATCCGCGCGAGCCGACGAGATAGCCGTCGTCGTTGGATTTTTTCACGAGACGCTGGGCGATGATGTAGAGCGCGGCAAATCCGTGCCGCAGGATCGGCTTCAGCTCGAGCTCGAGGCGGTCGGAGACGATCTTCGGCAGATTCTCGCCGTAGAGTTTCCGCGCGCGTGCGTAGGACATCTCCTGAATCTCGCGATCCGCGCCCGGCACCATCGGCGCATAGAGCTCATCGGGGATCGGGAGAAAGCGCTCCGTCTCCTCCGCGATGCGGCGCGGATTCGTCACGACGCACTCGTAGGCGCGTTCCGCACCGAGATAGTCGAACTCCGCGAGCATCTCCTCCGTCGTGCGCAGATAGAGCGGCGGCTGACGCTCGGCGTCACGGTAGCCGTTCGCCTTTTGGATCATGGCACGGTAGACGGCATCCTCGGGATTGAGAAAATGCACATCGCAGGTCGCGATCAGCGGCTTGCCGAGTCTGCGCGCCAGCTCGTCCACCTTGCGGTTGATGTCCCTGAGATCCTCATCCGTCTGCATGGGAAAGCGGTCGTCAAATTTCAAAAAGTCATTGTTGTGAATGGGCTGGATCTCGAGGAAGTCGTAGAACTTCGCCATCTCCTCCAGCTCCGCATCGGGACGCCCGGCGACGATGCCGCGGATCAGCTCGCCCGCCTCACAGGCAGAGCCGACGATGATCCCCTCGCGGTACTGCTCTAGGACGGCACGCGGCACACGCGGACGGCCGCGCTTCTTCGTCCCGCGGAAGTAGCGGATATGCGAGAGCGAGACGAGCTTATAGAGGTTATAGAGCCCCGTCTTGTTCTTGGCCAAAAAGATGATGTGAAAGGCACGGGCGTCGTCCTCGCTGTCGACGAGATAGCCCTCCATGCCGTAGATGATCTTGATGTCGATGCCCTTTTTCGCAAGGGCACGTGCCGTATTCATCGCCTCGGGGAATGCCTGCACGACGCCGTGGTCGGTGATGGCAACCGCCGGCCACCCCCAGCGTGCCGCCGTCTCAACGAGCACCTTGGGCGGGACGACGGCATCGAGCGCGCTCATCTTCGTATGCGCGTGCAGCTCGACGCGCTTTTCCTCCGCCGTATCCTCGCGCTGCGGGACGCTGCGCCGCTCCATGCTGTCGATGAAGAGCACATAGTCGCTGATGAATTTATCGTATTCGATTTTCCCTTGGATGCGCACTGCACCGCCCTTGCCGATCGCCTTGACGATGCGTTCGACCTCGGCGTCGATCTCCTCCTGTGTCGTCTTGCCGCGCGCGGAGAAAAACTTCTTGCAGCTGATGCCGTTCGTCGCATCGGCAAATTTGATAGTGAGGATATAGGCACCGGACTTCAGCTGGTTCGCCTGCGGGTCAAAGACCTCGCCCTCGAGGACGACGTTCTTGACCTCATCCTCGATCACGCCCAGCGTGCGTACCTCGCCCGAGACGCCGCGCCCCATAATGACATTGGCAGGGAGCTCCTTCGCCTTGGCATTCTTCGCCGCGCGCGCCGGTGCGGCGGATGGTGTCGCCTTGGTTGGTGCGGCGGCAGGCACGGCGGGCGGTGTCCAGTCTGCGCTGGGGAGTGCACCGCTGAGCGCGGATTCCTCGCAGACGACGCGGCAGGCGCAGCCGACATGCGTGCGTACGGCATGCTCGATACGGCCTGCCGTACTGCTCTGCGCAAAGAGCTCCGCGCCGAATGCACCGGGCGCAGAGATACGGATAACGTTGCCGTCCACAGCGTAGTCCGCCTGCAGCAGCGTATGGTAGAGGACGGCATCGCCCGCGGCAGCATCGCGGACGATCTGCTCCCAGAGCGGCGCAACAGCCGGGGCAAGCGCGACGAGATTCTGCTGGATGAGCACCTGCGAGAGCTGATAGTTCGCCGCCACCTGCGCCGCGATGCGCTCGATGAGAGCATCATCCATGACCGTCTGCGTTCCGACGACAATCTCCCACGTATCGCCGCATACCTCGACATGACGGACGACGCAGGCACGCAAAAGAGCCCGCTCCTCCTCGGCGAGGGCGAGCCCATGCAGCAGGCGCAGCAGCAGATCTGCCGCACATGAAAGGATTCGATAGGTCTTCATTCGTCGTACAGCCTCTTGTACTGTTCCCTGTCCTCGAGCACGCGACGGACGTAGAGCCGCGTCTCAGGGTAGGGAATCGCGTCGATTTCGTCGAACTGATCGGTCCAATGACTGCGCTCCATCCAGTCGCGCACATTGCCGCGTCCCGCATTGTACGCCGCGAGCGCGAGGATGTCGTTGCCGCCGAACTCGCGCTCCAGTTCGGCAAGATACCAGACCCCGTAGCGGATGTTAAGGGCGGGATCGTAGAGGTAGTCCTCTGTGAACGGTTCCCCGAGCTGTCCCGCGATCCATGCGGCAGTCTGCGGCATGAGCTGCATCAGCCCGACCGCACCGCCATCCGAGCGCGCCGTCGGCTGAAACTTGCTCTCGTGCTTGATGACGGCCGCAACGAGGAATGGATCCGCGCGCTGCTGCGCGGCACTCGTCTCGATGTAGCTGCGGTAGTCATAGGGGTAGAGCCACGTCCGCTCGACGATCGTCCAGCCGCCGACGAGGGCAAAGGCGATTGCCGCTGCGACAACAAAGCGCAGCAGCAGCCACAGCCGAAGCCGCAGATTACGCACGCCCGAGGTACGTCTCCCATAGTTTTTCCACACGCTCTTTCGTCTCTTCCCTTGTCCCACTGTTATCGATTACCACATCCGCCCGCATGCATTTCTCGGCGAGCGGCATCTGCGCAGCGATGCGCGCACGCGCCTCGGCCTCGTCCATTGTATGGTCACGCGCGAGAAGGCGCGCCAGCTGCTCCTCGGGCGGGAGAGTAACCACCCACGTATCGTTCGTGAGGGCATCCCAGCCCGCCTCGAAGAGAAGCGGCACATCGAGCACCACCACCGCCGTGCCGTCCATGTGAGCGGCATCCAGACGATCCTCTGCGGCCGCACGGATGATCGGGTGCACGCGGGCATTCATCTTGTCACGCAGTACCGTGTCAGAAAAGACACGCCGTGCGATCTCCGCGCGGTCGAGCGTTCCCTCGGGGGTCACGATCTCCGGCCCAAAGAGCTCCACATAGGCGTAAAAGATGGGCTGATTTGGCTGTGAGAGCTCATGGGCAATTGCATCTGCATCCACAATACATGCGCCGCAGTCCTTCAGCACCTTGCTGACCGTGGATTTTCCGCAGGCGATACCGCCCGTCAGTCCGATGATCCTCACGTGTTACTTTGCCTCCGCCCAGTTCTTCCCACTATGCACATCGACGGCAAGCGGCACAGCCAGCTCCGCCGCCCCGCTCATCGCCGTGCGCAGGAGCTCCGTGACCGTCTCCATCTCCTCTGCCGTGACCTCTAGGACAAGCTCATCGTGCACCTGCAGCAGGATGTGGCTCTTTACGCCCGCCGCCTGTAGTGCGTCATAGGCACGCACCATCGCGATCTTGATGAGGTCGGCCGCCGTCCCTTGGATCGGCGTATTCATCGCCATGCGCTCCGCGAAGGAACGCTGCATATAGTTGCGGCTCGCGAGCGCAGGGAGCGCGCGCCGACGCCCGTAGAGTGTCGTCACATAGCCGTTTTCATGCGCATCCGCCACAATTTTGTCGAGGAAGGTGCGCACGCCGTGATAGCGTTCAAAATAGCGGTCGATGTAGCCGCCGGCCTCCCGGCGTCCGATGCCGAGATCACGCGCCAGCCCAAAGTCGCTGAGCCCGTAGACAATGCCGAAATTGACCGCCTTGGCACGACGCCGCTGCTCCGGCGTCACCGCGTCCAGCGGCACGCCGAATACCTCCGCTGCCGTGCGCGCATGGATGTCCTGCCCCTGACGGAACGCGTCGATCAGCGTCGCATCGCCCGACATGTGCGCGAGGATGCGCAGCTCGATCTGCGAGTAGTCCGCCGAGAGCAGTGCGTCATAGCCTTCCCCCGGGGTAAAGAGGGCACGCACGGCGCGCCCCTCCTCCGTCCGCACGGGGATGTTCTGGAGGTTCGGGTCAGAACTCGAGAGCCGCCCCGTCGCCGTCACGGTTTGGTTAAAGCTCGTATGGACGCGTCCCGTGGCGGGGCGGATGAGTGCGCCGATGCCGTCAAGATAGGTCGAGCGCAGCTTCGTCCACATGCGGTAGGTCAGCACCTTATCAATGATGGGATGCTGATCGCGCAGCCCCTCCAAGGTCTCCGCATTGGTCGAGTAGCCCGTCTTGGTCTTTTTGACCTTCCCGTCGCCGAGCCCGAGCTGCTCAAAGAGGATCTCCCCGAGCTGCTTGGGGGAGCTGATGTTGAACTCCGTCCCCGCGAGTGTATGAATCTCACGTGCCAGTGCGTCGATACGCTCTGTCGCTGCCGCGCGCTCATGCTCAAGCGCCGCACGGTTCACGCATACGCCTGTCTGCTCCATCGCCGCGAGTACGGGAACAAGCGGCAGCTCCACCGTGCGGTAGAGCTGCATCAGTCCCTGCGCTGCAAGCTCCGTCTCCATGACGGGCTGCAGGCGCGCAGAAAGAAGCGCCTCATGCACAGCGTACGCCTCGGGGAGAGCCCCTCTGTCGAGGTCGTATCGGAAAGAAACGCAAATGCCGCGCGCGCCAGATCGCGTCGGCTCTCCTCGGGGTGAAGCAGATAGTCCGCCAGCTCCAGATCAAAGACCTGTGCCGTCCCCCGCAGTCCTGCCTGTACGTAGCGTTTCGCATTCCAGAGTGCGACGGAACGCTCCGCCAAGCATGCCAAAATGGCGGCAAAATGCGGAGACGATGCAGACAGGATGCGCCGCTCCCCATCCATGACGAGGGCGAGTGTCGTGATCTCCACGAAGGGCGGTGTACCCGCAAAGACAGCGCCGACGGCGACCTTTTCCGCCGTGCGCAGCAGCTCCATATCGGCATCACAAAATTCCGCTGCCGTGAGATCGGCGGCAGGTGCAGGCGCGCCAAAGAGCGACTGCTGCGCTGCGGTGGAAGCCGGTGCCTCAGCTGCCCCTAAGTACTCCGACAGAGCACGCCAGACCGTGCGCAGCTCATAGGCATGACAGAATGCCTCGAGCGCAGCACGATCCGGCTGCATGCGGAAGGCCTCCGCATCGTAGTGCAGCTCCGGCACATGACATTCGATCGTGGCGAGCTGCTTGGAGAGCAGTGCCTGCGCACGATACTCCACGAGCGACGTGCTGAGCTTTTTCCCGCTGACCTCTGCGGCGTGGTCGAGAACGTTCTCGATGCTCTCATAGGCGAGCAGGAGCTTCGTCGCCGTCTTCGGGCCGACACCGGGCACGCCCGGAATGTTGTCCGAGCTGTCCCCCATCAGCCCTTTCATATCGATCAGGCGGATCGGCGGGAAGCCGTACTCCTCCTCGAACGCCGCTGTATCATACGCCTTCGTCTCGCTGATGCCCTTCTTCGTCAAAAGGACGGTGAGCTGCGGGCGAATGAGCTGCAGGGCATCGCGGTCGCCCGTAATGACGCGCGTCTCCACGCCCTCTGCCGCCGCCTGTGCGGCGAGCGTCCCGATGATGTCGTCCGCCTCGTAGTCGTCCCGTTCGAGAAAGGGGATGCCGAGCGCCTCCGCCAGCTCCTTCAGCAGCGGAATCTGGGCGATCAACTCCTCCGGCGTCTTATCCCGCGTCCCCTTGTAGTCGGGATAGAGCGCCGTGCGAAACGTCGTACGGCTCTTGTCGAATGCGATGACGATCTGTGTCGGCGACAGCTCCTTCAGAAGCTTGACGAGCATCATGGCAAAGCCATGTACTGCATTCGTATGAATTCCGCGCGCATTCGGCGGGAGCTGCAGCGCATAGAACGCGCGAAAGAAGAGACTGCTCCGTCAATGACCGCAAAAATTCCGCTGCTCACAGGTTCGGCTTGTCCTGATCCTCAAGGCGCATGAGGATGAAGATATAGTCCGAGAGACGGTTGAGATAACGCAGGTCGATCTCTGCCACAGAGCCGCGCCGTGCCAGTGTCCACGCATGACGCTCCGCCGCGCGTGCCGTCGTACGAGCGAGATCGAGCATCGCGCTCGACTTCTTGTCGCCCGGGATGATGAACTCCCGTAGCTCGGGCAGGCTCTCCTCAATGTCCGCGATCGACTTCTCGATGCCGTCAACCATTTCCTCTGTAATGCGCGGTGCCTTGTTGCGGCTCGCAAGTCCGCCATCAGCATCCCAAGCTGCTTCTGCAGCTTGTAGATATGCTCCTTGACCTCGGGGCTCGTCGCAAAGGCACGCGCCATGCCGAGGGTCGAGCCGAGGCTGTCCACGGCTCCATAGACCTCCACGCGCATATCATCCTTTGCAATGCGCTCTCCCGTAAAAAGGCTCGTCATTCCCTGATCGCCGGTTTTTGTCGTTACACTCATCGTTATGTTCCTCCTCTGCCGATAAATGCACCCGATCATACCGTGTATGATCGGGCACTGCAAACATCATTATAGTCTAGAAAATCTCCGTCTCACTGAAGAAGATATGCACCTCGCGCGCCGCACTCTCGGGGCTGTCGGATGCGTGAACGGCGTTCTCGCTCCCATTTTTCGCGAAGCGCTTGCGGATCGTTCCCTCGGCCGCGTTCGCAGGATTCGTCGCACCGTGCAGCTCGCGCACGCGTGCAATCGCATGATCTCCTGCGAGTACCATCGCCACGAGCGGTGCCGAGGTCATGAATGCGGCAAGCTCTCCGTAAAACGGCTTTTCGAGATGCTCTGCATAGTGGATGCGCGCGATGCGGTCCGTCATCTGCATCATCTTCATCGCGCGGATCTCAAGCCCCGCCTCCTCGTACGCCTTCGTAATGTCCCCGATGTGGTGGGCGCCGACAGCATCCGGCTTAATGAGAACCAAGGTACGTTCCATTACTTCATCTCCTCAATGATACGTTTATACTCTGCTCCAAGGTCGGCGTAGTTGAGTGCCGCCGCCTGAAGTGCCTCGATTTCATCGTCGCGCAGAGCGCGTACGATCTGTGCGGGATTGCCAAACACAAGGGAATTCGACGGAATCTTCTTATGCTGCGAGAGAAACGTCCCCGCGCCGATCACGACGTTATCGCCGATATCGGAGTAGCCCATGATGATCGAGCCCATGCCAACCAGCGTATTCGACCCGATATGGCAGGTGTGCACCACGGCGTTGTGCCCGATGATAACACCATCATCGATCCGTACAGGCGCATCACGCATCACATGAATCGTCGCGTTCTCTTGAACGTTGGTATTCTTTCCAATCGTAATCGGCTGAAAATCTCCGCGCACGACAGCACCGAACCAGACACTCGAACCGGCTCCGATGGTCACGTCGCCGATCACGGCCGCCGTGGGCGCGATAAATGCCGTTTCATCAATAACGGGGGTCTTCCCGCGATAGGGCAGAATGATTTTATCCACCAATACGCGCCTCCTTCATGCAGCTTCCCTATCTTCATACAAACGTATTATAACACGCTTATTCCTTCTCCAACAAGAGTTTTTTCAGGATGCGGATATGCGCCGTGCGCAGCCATGCACCGATCTCCGCACCGCGCAGCGCGGGCGGCGCGTCACGCCCCGTCACCACGCGCATTGCCGCAAGATACGCCGCTCCATCCTGCAGATAGCGCGGCAGGCTGCCGTGATCGGCGCGGATCACGATATTAAAATCGGCGATGGAAAGCCCCGATGATTCAATTCCAAACAATAGGTCGACGATCTTTCCGGGATGTGTCAGCCGCGGTGCACGCATGTGCTGACGAATCACGAACGCCGCCGCCTTTCGCCACTCATGTGGGAGCGTCATGCGCTGATTCCATGCAGCCAGCACCTCTGTTCCCGTCACCTCGTGGCCGTAGTGATGTGGGAGCATCTCCTGCGGCGTCCGCCCCTTGCCGAGATCATGCGCAAGCGCAGCGAAGCGGACGACGATATTGTCCGACCTCTCTGCGACAGCATCGAGCATCGCCATCGTATGAGCATAGGCATCGCCCTCGGGATGAAACTCTTTCGGCTGCGTCTGCCCGATGAGTGCCGCAACCTCGGGGAACGTCACTGTGAGGAGATCGGCCGCACGCAGCACGCCAAAGAACACGGAGGGATGCGAGGTCATCAGCGCACGCCGCAGCTCCCCCATCAGACGCTCAGACGGTTCATGCTGCAGCTCCTCCGCACAGGCTCGCATCAATGCCAGCGTCTTCTCCTCCACCGTGTACCCGAACTCCGCCGCCTGCCGTGCCGCACGAAGGGCACGCACGGGATCCTCTAAGAAATGCGGCGATACGGCACGGATGATCCCAGCCGCAAGATCTGCCTGTCCGCCGTAGGGATCGAGCAGTGTGCCCGCCGGCAGCTCCACCGCCATCGCATTCATCGTCGTATCGCGGCGATAGAGATCCTCTTCGATGGTCACCGTCGGATCAAATATTACATCAAAGCCGCGGTACCCCGCCCCCGTCTTGCGCTCTCTGCGTGCAAAGGCGACCTCGGAGCGCACGCCGCCAATGCGCACATGATAGACGGGAAACCCCTTGCCGATCTTCTCCGCCCGCGGGAAGTGCGCACAGAACTCTGCTTCCGTCAGCCCCGTGACAACATAGTCCACATCCTTCGGCGGTACACCGCGGACGGCATCGCGGACACAGCCGCCAACGCGGAAAACGTGCGCTCCTGCACCGCGCACCTCCGCCACGAACGCCTCCTCCGTCATGCGTTCACCTCCTCGCACATAAAGGAAGCACTGATAAATTCGGTACAACCATCTTGACGCATCTTTTTTGCCCGCACTTCGGCGGAAAATCCTCCACAGAGTACCACTCTGCGTCCGGTTTTCCACCTCGTTCGGACGAAAAAATCTGCGCCAATCTGGCAGGCCTCATTTTATCAGTGATTCCTAAAATAAAAAGCACCACTTAGAGAAGTACGGATACACGCGACGCGCCGCCTTGGCACATCTTTTCGCGCGGTCTTTGTCGACAAACTCTCCACATAGTTCTTGCTATGCGTCCGATTCGTCTTCTTGACCGAACAAAAATCTGAACCAATCTGACGGGCTTCATCGTATCAGCGATTCCCTGTGTGATGCACTCATGTCGATTGGTGGGCCCACTTGGACTTGAACCAAGGACCGACCGGTTATGAGCCGGTTGCTCTAACCAACTGAGCTATAGGCCCCAAACAAAGTGGAGCATACCGTCCGGGAAACACTGCTTCCATCAGCGATCTCCCAAGAGCTTCTGCGCTTCACTTTCAAAAAAACCTGCGCAATGCGCAGGTATAAAAAACGATGGAGCGGAAAACGAGGCTCGAACTCGCGACCCCCACCTTGGCAAGGTGGTGCTCTACCACTGAGCTACTTCCGCGGAATGGAGCGGAAAACGAGGCTCGAACTCGCGACCCCCACCTTGGCAAGGTGGTGCTCTACCACTGAGCTACTTCCGCATCCTGACAATGCTGTCAATCAACGGATACTATTCTAACAAGAGACAGGATTTCTGTCAAGGAGGAATTTTAGCGCAATAAATCTTCCTCGCGCAGCTCTTCCATGAAAAGTGTTTCAAAGCCTGATATTTCCTGCTCCAAGATGGCACGCAACGACTTCTCGAGAAGCGGAATGTCTTCCTGTACAATACTCCATATGATCTCAAAGTCTACATGCCCATAGTTATGCGCAACCATATTGCGCAGCCCACGCATCTGTTTCCATGGGAGCTCGTTATACCGTTCTTTAAAGGGTTCCGTCAGAGACCTCGTCATCTCACCCATCTGCAGGAGATAAAAGCACACGGCATCCCTCTCCACAAACTTATCGGCGGAGATAAAGGCATCGTAATCCTGCCCGATCTTCTGCAGAGCGCTGCGAATGCGTACACAGTAGAGGAGCACATGATAAATACGTTGGAGATCCTTATCCCGAATGACCATAGACCTGAACCTCTTCACTGCGAATGCTCTGTAAAAATTTTTTAGAAAGCTGTCGCGTCGTCATAATATCAACCCGTCTGCCAAGTGCATCCTCCACATCCGCATAAAAGCCGGCGACATCCAGCCCTCTCAGCATATCGCCCAAGTCGACACGCAAATCAATGTCACTCTGTTCCGTCGCCTCGCCACGCGCGTGTGACCCGAAAAGAAACACCTTATCTACGCCATAACGGCGACACACGGGATCAATCTTTTTCTTAATCTCAGCAACAGAGTCCATAGCACACCTCCACTATACTGATAGTATGCCATACAACAGGAAAATCGACAAGAAAAATCCGCGCTGATTTTCAGCGCGGATTCCCATACGACTTTACACCTTGAACTTGTCCGTCTCCGTCTGCAGATCGTTTGCCATATCGGCTAGGCTGCGGCTCGAGGAAGCGATCTCCTCCATGCCGGCTGCCTGTTCTTCCGTTGCGGCAGATACGTTCTGCGACTCGTTGCCGATGCCCTTGGCGGAGTTGTCCACCCTCGCCCATGCCGTCGACAATTGTGCCCATATTTTCACGCAGTTCGAGCACACGCTCGCTGACCGCGAGCGATGCCTTCTTGACATCTTCCACCATCTCCAGAATCTCAGAGAAGCTTTCGCCCGTTGCTGTCACGTTCTCCTTGCCCTTTTCGGCCTCACGGCGTCCTTCCTCCATCGAGGCAACCGCCTGGTCAGTCTCATCCTGAATACTGCGGATAAGCTCAGAGATCTGCTGCGATGCGTTCTGCGACTCCTCAGCAAGTTTGCGCACCTCTTCGGCGACAACAGCAAACCCACGTCCGTGCTCACCAGCACGTGCCGCCTCAATCGCTGCATTGAGCGCAAGCAGATTCGTCTGACCCGAGATGTTCGATATGATTTCGACGATATTGCCGATCTCCTTCGAGCGCTCGCCGAGTTTGCTGACAATCTCGCCCGTCTGCTGGACCGTCTGTGCGATCGAGTTCATCTGCTCGACGGTCGACTGGACGAAGGCATTGCCCTCGGCAGCCTTCTCTGCCGTCGCCTGCGTCTTCTCACGTGCATGACGCTGATTGACGATTGCCTCTTCGAGGCCCTTCTGGAACTCTTCGATCGTCTCATGGCTCTTGTGAACAATCGTCACCTGCTTCTCGGCCGCCTCGGCAACCTCTGTGATGGACTGCGCCACATTCTGTGTCACCTGAGCCGACTGATTTGCATTCGCCGTCAGCTCCTCGGACGAGCCTGCCACATCCGTCGCCGTCGCCTTGATCTTACGGATCATCTTCTGCATGCTCTCGACCATCGTGTTGAACTGATGGGCGATATGTGCAAACTCATCGTCACCGTCGAGCATAATCTTCGAGCGCAGATCGCCCGCTGCAATATGACGTGCGCCCTCAAGAATCGTATCCACGGAGTTCTTAATGCTGCGCAGGAGCAGGATGAGGGTAATCACCGACAGAATAACAACGATAACGAGCGCAATCAGTGTCGTCGTCTTAACCCCCGAGAAAACATCTTCACTGTGCGCCATCTCCGCACGTGCGAGACGCACGCTGTCCGCCTTGTCCTCCTCGAGGAGATCGGACATACGCTTATAGACGTCGGACTGATCATTGAGTGCGAGCGTAATTGCTCCCTCATGATCGCCCGCGTCCATCAGATCTGTAGCACGCTGGCGCACATCGGCATATTCCTTGCGCTCCTCCTTGAGTTTGTTGATGCGTGCAAGCTTCTGTGAGCGATCCGACTCATTGGGGAACGGTGCTTCCTGAATTGCCTGCTCGTACTCTTCGTAAGCCTTGTTCAGCTTTGGCGTAAGCTGAGACATGAGGCCTTCCGCACGGGAGCGCTCTGCTTCGTTCGGTGCCATAATGCGCATCAGCTCATACTCACGCCCATCGGCCGAGAGCGCCTGCACCTGACTGCCCACATTGATAACATGCGCCCACTTGAACACGCTGACCGTATTGTCATTCAGCGTACTGCTTGAATGATTCGCGTAGAAACCATAGGGCAGCAAACATAACCACCAGGAATCCGACGCTCAGCACAATTTTCTTTGCTACGGACATTTCTTAAATCCCTCCAAAATAATTCCCGCACAGGGCTCTGTCCCCGTGTCAAACGACGCAAGTTCCTCAGATATTTTTCATTATAACATCATCTCTCATAAATTACCATATGGCAGGAAAGATTTTTCTATGATATACTGACAGTATCATATCAAATGAATAGACAAGAGGACGAATACTTATGGCAAAAATGTTAAAAAGCTGCAAAGCAAGACAGCACCACCGAAGGAAGAGAAGCAGCAGCGCCCGCCAGGCAAGGACTACGTACTCCTCATCCTGATGGCGATGTCTGTGATCCTCGTCATCGCGGCATGGGATACCCTCGACACGCTGACGATCACCATGTACATTCTGCTGACACTCTCGCTCGGGCTGACGTATACGCGCCGCCATGCGGCAGATCGCCTCACAGAGACACAGATGATGCTCGTCACGCGCGGCAGCATGGTCACCATCGGCATTGCAGGCGCACTTTTCCTGCTCGACGCCTACTATCGCTACATCGCATAGTGCTGTACGAAAGCCCCGACCCGCATTGGGTCGGGGCTTTTTCTATGTGTGCAGCAGCCTCGTATTTTCGTTACAAGCTGAAATTCTCGCCGAGATAGAATTTACGTGCGATGGGGCTCTCGGCGATGGTCTTGCTGTCGCCTTCGAGGAGGAGCTTGCCCTCGCTGAGGAGGTAGACACGGTCGACGATGTGGAGCGTCTCACGGACGTTGTGGTCGGTGATGAGGATCCCCATGCCGCGCTGACGCAGGTACTCGATGATCTCCTGAATGTCCGCAACGGCGAGTGGGTCGACGCCCGCAAACGGCTCGTCGAGCAGGATGAACTGTGGTTCGAGCGCAAGGCAGCGTGCGATCTCGACGCGCCGCCGCTCGCCGCCCGAGAGCTCCGTTCCGCGGCGGTCGCGGACGTGTCCGATGTGGAACTCCTCGAGCAGGGCATCCAGCTTGTGTTTCTGCTCCGCTGCCGAGAGCTTTGTCGTCTCCAAGATAGCGGCGATGTTCTCCGTGACAGTGAGCTTACGAAAGATGGACGGCTCCTGCGTGAGGTAGCTGATGCCGAGTTCGGCACGGCGGTACATGGGATAGTCCGTGATGCAGATGTCGGAGAGATAGACATCACCGTGCGTCGGCTTCTCCAGACCGACGATCATGTAGAACGTCGTCGTCTTTCCGGCGCCGTTCGGTCCGAGGAGTCCGACGATCTCGCCCTTGTCGATGCGCACAGAGATGCGGTCGACCACGGTACGGCTGCCGAACTTCTTGATGAGACTGCGGGATTCAAGATGCATAGCTCTCGCTCCTCACTGTGTCACAGCGGTGCCGTCATCGGCGAGGTAGACGGTCATGTGATTGCTGCGCGCTGTATTGTTGCCCTGATATACCCACGCATTCCCATCCAGCTCGACGTAGGGTCTTGGGTCATTGCCATAGTAGTCCATGCGGTCGCCGCCGCCCTCAAGATCACGCGCGGGACTCGTGACATGTGCGTTTCCGATCCCCGTAAAGCGGCTCTGCTTCAGCCATCCCTCAAGATGATCCGCTGAGAGCGTGCCGTCGGGGCTCGTGATCGTCCCGCCCGAGGAGGCGACAATGTGGTCATCCTGCGCGGGATAATAGTCCACCAGAGGTCCCGTAAAGGTGCGGCCTGCCTTTGCCATGCGGACGCTGCCGCTCGCCTGCCAATGCTCCTGCCCTGCGGCAAGGAGGCGGTCACAGGAGAGGTTCATGTCCTCACGCTGTGCGCGAACATTCCCCTCAATGGTGCCCTCCTGCGTCTTTGTGTTGTACGTCGCACGTGCACCCTCGATTTTCCCCGTGCCCTGATCCACGTGTACGTCGCCTTCGGCGGTGACGACGCCCGTTCGCGTATCGTAGGTCAGACGATCCGCCGTGAGATTCGTCGGATCTGCGTTCTGCGGTGCTGCCAGTCCTGCCGTGCAGACCGCGCCTGCCGCAAGCAGAAGCAGTACACCGCGGCAAATATTCCTCTTCGTCATTTTACGTCCCTCCCCTTAATAATGTGCGCATTCCCCTCGATGGCAAATTTCTCAAATTCATCCGCACTCGTAATACGATCCCCGCTCGCGCGCAGATCATCACGTGTGAGGACGGCGCTCCCCTCCGCTGCCAGCTCTTTTTTCGCGGCGGTCCAGTGCAGGGCGTTCGCGCGCAGGGTGACCCCATTGCTGCTCTCGGCATATATGCCGCCTGTGAGGACAACGTCATGCGTTGTGCTGTCCATGTGCCCAGTATCGGCTTTCAGCGAGAGTGTATTCCCATCCTCGCTGTAGAAGGTTCCCTCGATGCCCTTCATCGTCGTGTCCTGCGTATCGATATCCACACTCATATTCTGCGCGGTAAGCGTCCAGACCGTACGCCCATCCTGCTCCTCATGGAGCGTGTTGTCCTCATAGGACATGATGCGCGGTCCCTGCTGTGCATCCGTCTGTTCGGGCGGCTTCGGCACGGAAAGCACAGCCCAGAGGACAAGCCCGAGGAAGGCGGCCGCCAGAACGCCGCCGATGATTTTATTCCGTGTCATCCGACCTTCTCCTCCTGCCCTGCCGACACATGATGCTTTCCTGTCTTCTGCTCCTCTGGAGACGTATTCCACCGCTTTTGGAACCAGATCCACTGCGTCGGATTCTCGCGGATGATCCGCTCGACGATGGCGGTCATCTGCACGGTAAACTCATGGAGATCGCGGTCACTGTCGCCCGTATTCGGGCAGCGCATGATCTCCCCAACAATGACTTTATGCTTTCCATTCGGCTGCCGCAGGATGAATGCGGGCACGACGGGGGATCGGAACTTGCGGGAAAAGACCGCCGGTCCGAGCGGGGTCGATGCCGTTCGTCCGAGAAACTCGATGAAGGCACCGCCGGGACCGCCGTCCTGATCGGCAAGAAAGCCGAGCAGTTTGCCGCGCTTCAGCGCACGCGCCGCCGCGATCAGCTCACTCGTTCCGCGCGAGAATATCTCCACGTGAATCGTTGCACGCAGATCGTCGAGCACACGTGTATACTGGATGTTCGGCTGTGGCTTGGCAATCGCGCTGACGGGCATCCCGTTCAGCGTAAATGCCGCCGAGAGCCATTCCCAGCAGCCGATATGCCCCGTGAGGACGACGACGCCATGTCCCTCGGCGAGTGCCTCCTGCATGCGCTCAAGATGGTCGATCTCGATGTACTCTCTGAAATTGCGCTCGTTCAGCATGGGCATCGCAAGAATGTCGAGAAAATTCCGCGCCATATTGATAAAGGAGGCACGCACGAGCTTCTTCGCCGCCGCCTCGTCGATACCGAGCGCGGGCATCATGTGCGCGACGGCCCGCCGCCGCATCTTGGCGATGATGAGGTAGTAGAGGTTACCGAGCACCCAGCCGAGTGCCAGCAGAACGGGACGCGGCGTGTGGCAGGCAACGCGGCTCATAAACATCAGCGTGCGATAGAGCATGACCACACCTCCTCTTTCTACTGTGCTAGTCCGTCAACGTCCTCATAAAAGCCTGCGAGAACACGATCCCACAGCCCCTGTGTCTTCAAAATGATCTCATAGACTTCGCGCACCGCACCGCGTCCGCCGGGCTGCGCGGCGATGATCTGCGCGATCTCCTTGACCTCGGGGACGGCATCCCCGACGGCACAGGGCAGACCAACTTGGCGCAGGATCGGCAGATCGACAATATCGTCCCCGATATAGGCAAACGCCTCATCGGAGAGCCCTGTCTGAGCCTTGATATCCGCATACGCCTCGCGCTTATCGAGGCGTCCCTGATAGACGAGGTCAATGTGCAGTTCTTTCGCACGATTCGCGACGATGGGCGAGGCACGCCCCGTAATGATCGCCGTTTTCAGCCCCACCTTGCGGGCACGCGTGATCGCAAGCCCATCACGGGCAAAGAACGGCTTAAACAGCTCGCTGCCGTCTGGTGCGACGTAGATGCCTCCGTCCGTCAGCACACCGTCCACATCGAGAATCACGCATTTTATCTTCTTTGCACGTGTAATTGCGTCTTCGCGTATCGGCATCAGACCACCCCCTGCCGCAATAGATCCGTCAGATGAACGATCCCCACGGGAACGCCCGCATCGTCAATGACGGGCAGTACCGTGACGGGACGCGGCTGATGCTTCTCCATGACGGAGAGCGCTGCCGCCGCCATCTTGTCCGGTGCAATCGTGAGCGGCGTGGCGAACATGATGCTCTCCACGTCCTTGTCGAGGAACGTGTAGTCCTTTGCGAGCGCACGGCGGATGATGCCGTCCGTGACAAGCCCGATGAACTTCCCGTCCGCATCCACCACGGAGACCGCGCCGAGCCCCTTGTCCGTCATGACAAAGAGTGCATCCTTTGCCGTCGTATGATATGGCACGACGGGATTCTCATCGCCCGTATGCATGACATTCGCCACGGTGAGCAGGAGCTTGCGCCCGAGCGCACCGCCCGGATGAAAGAGCGCATAGTCCTCCTTCTTGAAGTCCCGTGCCGCCATGAGTGCCATGGCGAGTGCATCCCCCATCGCAAGCGTCGCCGTCGTCGATGCGGTCGGTGCGAGCCCCAAAGGACACGCCTCGCGTTCGACACCGATGTCAATGTAAAAGTCCGCACTGCGGCCGAGCTGGGACTTTCGCCGCCCGCTCATGGCGACGATGCGCGCGCCGATGCGATGGATGATCGACAAAATGTTGACGACTTCGTTCGACTCACCGCTGTTCGAGATGGCGATCACGATGTCGTCCGCCGTCACCATGCCGAGATCCCCGTGGAACGCCTCCGCCGGATGCATGAAGAAGGCGGGCGTTCCCGTACTCGCGAGCGTTGCCGCGATCTTACGTCCGACGTGACCGGATTTTCCCATGCCTGTCACGACGACGCGTCCCTTGCACGCAAGGATCGCCTCTGCTGCCGCCTCAAAGTCATCATCGACGCGATCCGCGAGACGCGCGACGGCGTCTGCCTCCAGTTTCAGCGTCTCAACCGCCTTCTGTCGGATGGTACTCTCTTGCATAGTGTTCTCCTAGTTCAGCTTTTTGCGCACGACCTCATAGATGGCGAGGGCATCCTTCAGCAGCTCTTCGAGTTTGTCCAGATAGACCATGTTCGCCCCATCCGACAGTGCCTCGGCGGGATTGTCATGCACCTCGAGGAAGAGTCCGTCGACCCCCGCGCCAACAGCGGCACGCACGAGATACTCCACGAACTCACGCTGCCCCGAGGAGCTCGTCCCCGCACCGCCCGGCAGCTGTACGCTGTGCGTTCCGTCAAAGATCACGGGGTAGCCGAAGCTGCGCATGATGGGCAGCGCACGCATATCGACGACAAGATTGTTGTAGCCGAAGCTCGCCCCGCGCTCTGTCAGCAGGATGCGCTCGCTGCCGCTCTCATGGATCTTGTCTACGACGTTGCGCATATCGTTCGGCGCGAGGAACTGTCCCTTCTTCACATTGACGACCGCCCCCGTCTGTGCCGCCGCGTGCAGCAGATCGGTCTGGCGCGAGAGAGAAAGGCGGGGATCTGGAGGATGTCCACGACCTTCGCCGCCGGCTCCGCCTGACACGACTCATGAATATCGGTCACAACGGGAACCCCGAGCTCCTTCTTGATCTGCCCCAGCATCTTCAACCCGTCCGTGAGCCCCGGTCCGCGAAAGCTATGATACGCAGAGCGATTTGCCTTGTCAAAGGAGGCCTTGAACACGTAGGGAATGCCGAGCCGATCCGTGATCTCTTTGATGCCGCGTCCGATCATGAGCGAGCGTTCCAGCCCCTCCAGGACGCATGGCCCCGCGAGAAGGACGAGCGGCTCGCCGCCGCCGATCTCAAAATTCGCCAGCTTCACTTTGTTCATGTTCATAGCTCCTTTCAACTGCCGTGTGCACCGCCATACGGTCGTGCTGCATCTGCATTTTACCAGAGTTTCCTACAAAATATATTATAAATACTTCTCATCCTGCGGTCAATCAAGCCCGCGCCGCTGATACTCTGCATTGACCGCCGCCAGATCCTCCTCGGTATCGACGCCGATAAAGACGGCGTCCGTCTCCACGACGCGGATGCGGTACCCGTTCTCGAGCGCACGCAGCTGCTCCAGAGACTCCGAGCACTCCAGCTCCGTCTGCGCCATCTTCGCGTAGGCGAGCAAAAAGTCCCTGCGGTAGGCATAGATGCCGATGTGCTTATAGACCTTAGCGCCCGTATTGCGTGCATAGGGGATGCGCGCACGGGAGAAGTAGAGGGCGTTTCCCGTACGGTCGGCAACGACCTTGACGTTGTTCGGATTCTCCATCTCCGCCGCATCCGTGATCTCCGTTTTCGCCGTCGCCATCATGAGCGCTGCGTCGTGCTCAAACGGAGCGACAAGGGCATCGATTACGGCGGGGTCGATCAGGGGCTCATCGCCCTGCACGTTGATGATGAGGTCGCAGTCCGGGCGCTGTGCGGCGACCTCGGCGAGGCGATCCGTCCCCGTCGCGTGGTCGGCACGCGTCATGACAGCGTGGCCGCCGTGCTCCTCGACGGCCGCACGGATGCGTTCGTCATCCGTCGCCACGACGACCTCGTGGACGCGCTGCGCCCCTGTTGCCCGCTCATAGACGCGGACGATCATCGGCTTCCCCGCGATATCGCGCAGGGGCTTCCCGGGCAGGCGTGTCGATGCATACCGCGCAGGGATAATGCAGAGAACCTTCATGCGATCACCTCTACTCTAATGGATAACTGAATTTCCACAGTGATAAAGCACGCGAACTTCTCGCTGCGCAGGCGGCTATACACGTATCCTCCGCTGTGAAAATCACCACTTTATCATATCGTATTCTGCTCTCCCAAGCTTTGCTGCCAGCTGCTCCTTGAGCGTCTCGAAGAAGATCTCCTGTCCCTTTTGGAACGTGACCTCAACGGAGAGTACATACATCGGGATGCGCCACTTTGCGCGCACAACATCGCACGGCACCTTCACCGCATCCTTCTCCGTAATGACGATCGCCTCGACGCCAAGCGTCTCCGCGCGGTACAGCACCTCAGCCATATCGCGCTCCCCGTAGTCGTGATGATCGGGATAGCGCATGCTCTCCACCATCTCCACACCGAGATCGGCAAGTGTCTGCTCGAACGAGGCGGGATTGCCGATGGCGGAGACAGCAAGTACCTTCTTTCCCTCCATCTCCGTCACGGGCACACCGCCCGCACCGATGTCCTCGAACCATGCCGAGAGCTGTACGAACTGGCGCGGCTGATGGATACTTTCGAGGATCAGACCATCCTGATTGTAGCTGCGGAACGTCTCCCAGATATGTTCGATCGCCCCCGGCGCCGCCTGATCGACCTTTGTCATGAGGCAGACATCTGCACGATTGATGTGCGAGAGCGGTTCACGCAGCGTACCGCGCGGCAGCAAATGCCCGTTGCCGAACACATTCACCGCATCGACGAGGAGAATATCCATGTCACGCGCAAGCTGCCAGTGCTGATAGCCATCGTCGAGGATCGCCACCTGTGCCCCGAAATGCTCGATGGCATAGCGCCCCGTCACGGCACGGTGCGGTCCGATGAGGACGGGCACATCCGGCAGGTGCTTGGCGAGCATAAACGCCTCGTCTCCCGCCGTCTCCGCATCCATCTTCAGTGCATGTCCATCTGAGACAATGCCGACTGCTCCGCGCCACTTGGCACGATAGCCGCGGTTGAGAATGGCGACGCGATACCCCATCGCGTGAATGGCACGCGCCAGATGCTGCGCCGTCGGGGTCTTTCCCGTCCCGCCGACCGTCACGTTGCCGAGACTGATGACAAAGCAGGGGAGCTCCTCTTTTTTGAACCAGCCCCAACGGTACATGGCGAGCTTCAGATTGACCAGCTGTTCATAGATGAGGGAGAACACGTAGAACACGCCCATGATGAGGCGGCGCGTGACGCCGTGTACCTCTTTGTCGTGAACAAGGTCGATGAAATAGGTCTGGAAGTTTGCGACCTTCTGTGTCGCGCGCACGCGATGTGCACTGATGCGCTCCTGTGCGCGCTGAACGCGGCGTGTCTCATAGGCAGCAAGCATGTCAACGAGGATCTTGGCGGACTTCTTCGATGCGCCCTTATTCTCGTTGATGATCGCAAGTGTCTCGTGCTCAAGGCGCGCGCGCTCCGCGTCGTCGGCGAAGAGGCGCAGCGTCTCCGCAGTCAGCTCCGCGCCGTTCGTGACCGTCACGACAGCGCTGCGATTGCGGAAAAGCGCATGGATGTCCTTGAAATTGAACATTTGATGTCCGACGATGATCGCCTTGCCGTGCGCCGCCGGCTCAAGGATATTGTGTCCGCCGTGCGGGACAAGACTGCCGCCGATGTAGATCACATCGCCGAGCCCATAGACGCGGCCGAGCTCACCGACCGTATCGAGGATCACAATGTCCTCGCCGCCCTCCGCCCCTTTCTGGAGGTTCTTGCGCGTATTGACCGTAAACCCGGCCTTACGGCAGAGATGCTCCACCTCCATCGTGCGCAGCACCTCGCGCGGCGCGATGATGAGGCGCACATGCGGATCCTTTGCACGCACGGCGGCAAAGGCGTTGAGCACCAGCTCTTCCTCCCCGCGGTGGGTCGAGCCCGCGATCATGATGCGGCTCGCGCCCGACAGGCCGAGCTCCGCGATCAATGCTGCGCGCTCTTCGGGGCTGACACTCGTATATGCCTGATCGAACTTCGTATTGCCCGTCACGGTGACGAGCTCGCGCGGCGCACCGAGACGCATGATATAGTCCGCGTCGATGCCCGACTGCATCGCGAAGCATTTCACCGTCCCGATCATCTCTCGCAGCATCCCGAACAAATATTTGTACTGCTTCACGCTGCGGTCGCTGATGCGCCCGTTGACCATCATGACGGGCACATCGAGCTGCTTCGCCTTTTTGAGGAAGTTCGGCCACAGCTCCGTCTCCACGGGCAGAAAGACCCGCGGACGGATGCGTCCCACGACGCGCGAGGCGAGGAACGGCAGGTCGAGTGGGAAATAGATGATCGCGTCCGCGTCCTTGATGATGCGGTGCGCCATCTCATAGCCACCCGTCGTCACGACCGAGACGAGGATGGGGGTGTCGGGAAACACCTTGCGGAACTCACGCACGAGCGGACTCGTTGCCACGATCTCCCCAACGGATGCCGCGTGCACCCAGATGGCATTCTTTCCCGCCACCTTGTCAATCGTGTCCTGCGGGTAGAACCCAAAGCTCTGCTTGATGCGCTCGACAAAGCCGCGCTCCCGTGTGGCGCGCAGCATGAAGATCGGTATGATGATGGTGACGATGAGGATTGCCGCTAAATTGTAGAGAAATCGCATGCGTCACTCTCCCCGAAACTGAATGTCATAGAGATGCTGATAGAGCCCGCCCTTTGCCAAGAGCTCCTCATGGGTTCCCTGCTCCACGATGCGTCCGGCATCAATCACATAGATGCGGTCGGCATGGAACACCGTGGAAAGACGATGGGCGATGACGAAGCTCGTGCGCCCGACCATCAGATTGTCGAGCGCCGCCTGCACGATCTTCTCGCTCTCCGTATCGAGTGCAGAGGTCGCCTCATCGAGGATGAGGATGCGCGGATCCTTCAGGATGGCGCGCGCGATGGCAATGCGCTGGCGCTGACCGCCCGAGATGCTGACGCCGCGCTCCCCGATCTGCGTATCGTAGCCGTGCTCCAGCTGCGTGATGAAATCGTGTGCGTTTGCCGCACGCGCCGCCTCCTCGATCTCCGCATCCGTCGCATCGAGGCGTCCATAGCGGATGTTCTCGCGAATCGTCGTGGAGAACAGCATCGTCTCCTGCGGTACCAGCCCAATCTGCCCGCGCAGCGAGGCGAGCGTGACACTGCGGATGTCGTGTCCGTCCACCGTGATCGCCCCACTGTCCGGCTCATAGAAGCGCGGGATAAGATTCGCAATCGTCGATTTGCCTGCGCCCGAGGGACCGACAAAGGCGATCATCTCGCCGGGCGCGGCCTCAAGTGTCACTCCGTCGAGCGCCTTGCGTCCTTCCTTGTAGGAAAACGTGACATTCTCAAAACGCACGCGCCCCGTCACGGGAGGTAGCGGCTTGGCGTCGGGACGGTCCGTAATGCTCTCCGTGAGATCGACAACGGAGAACACGCGGTCCACGGCAGCCATTGCCTTCTGCAGATTCCCGTAAATGCGTGAGAGGCGCTTGACGGGATTCGCAAGGTTCACGGCATAGGTGAGGAACGCAACGAACGCGCCCGCCGTGATGTCACCATTGACGACCTCGTAGCCGCCGAACCAGACGATGAACGTGACAGCAAGAGCAGCGAGGAACTCCACCGTCGGGGTCAGCATGCTCGTCTGCTGGACATTTTTCATCACCGCTTCGAAGTTGCGCTGATTGCTCGCGACAAAACGGTCGATCTCATAGTCCTCACGGACAAACGACTTTACGACGCGCGTCGCAGAAAAACTCTCCTGCAGGAGTGCCGTAATCTCTGCAAGCCGCTCCTGAATCACGGTGCTCGATTTCTTGATCTTGCGTCCGAAGATCTTCATTGCCTGCCCGACCATCGGAATGACGATGAGCGTCAGCAGGGAGAGCTTCCAATCCAGATAGAACATGAGGGCAAGCGATCCGATGAGGATACAGCCCTCCGTCACGAGGTCGATGAGGTTGTCGACGAGTGCCGACTGGATCGCCGCAACATCGTTCGTGACGAAGCTCATGATCTCGCCCGTCTGGTGGCGGTCGTAGTACGCGAGCGGCATCCGCTGGAACTTGCGGAACATCACCTCGCGTACATCGATGATGACCTTCTGCCCGATGTAGGAGACGAGGTAGGACTGCCCAAAGTAAAAAATTCCGCGCAGGAAAAAGATGACGACAATGCCGATGCAGATGGCGTTCAGCAGAGCCATGTTCTTGTCGGCGAGAACGTCGTCGATCATGTCCTTGATGATCCACGGGACGTAGAGATTCGCCGCCGAGGCAAGGATGATGCACACGACCGCCAGCGCGAATTTCTTTACGTACGGCCGCATGTAGGTCAGCAGTCTCTTATAGTTCTTCATAGGTCTCCTACGGGGTACAATATCTCTTGCGTCCAAGAGCGAGAATCTTCTCCGCCACACGGCGTGCTGCATGGAGTTCACCAAGACGTGCTGCCGCGCGTGAAAGACGTTCCGTCACATAGAGGCGATCCGCGCCATCCGCGATGATCTTCTCCATCTCCGCCGCGATGCGGTCGGGCTGCACGGCCCCTTGCAGCAGCTCTGTCTCAAACGTCTCGCCGAGCAGGATATTCGGCAGGGAAAAACGCGGCACATCGACGAGCAGACGCCCGATGAGATAGGAGAGTGCCGACATCCGGTAGAGGACGACGGCGGGCAGTCCCATGAGCGCCGCCTCCATCACCACCGTGCCCGAGGTTGCCATCGCAGCGCGTGCAAGCCCCATGAGGGCATAGCGCGCGTCGTGGGTCAGCGTCACCTCTGCCGTGGATGCGGCAAGATGCGCTCTGATACGCTCCTCATCCACGCCGCCCGCAACGGGCAGAAAGAAACGGCGCGCGGGGTCTGCCGCACCGAGCCGCTCTGCCGCCCCCAGCATGGGAGGAAGGAGCCGCTCGATCTCCTCACGGCGGCTGCCCGGGAGGAGCAGGATCGGCACATCGTCCGCACCGATGCCGAAGTGACGCCGTGCCTCTGTGGGCGGCATCTCGGCACGCACCGTATCGACGAGCGGATTGCCGACGAACGAGATGTTCGCCCCCGCCGCCTCGTAGGGCGGCAGCTCATGCGGGAAAATCGCGACGATCTCATCGGCGAGGGCCGCGCAGGACTTCGCGCGCCCCTTACGCCATGCCCACGCAGACGGAGGAATATAAGAAAAGACGGGAATCCCCCGCTCCTTTGCCCGCGCCGCCAGCCGCCAGTTAAAATCCGGATAGTCGATGATGACCAGCACATCGGGATGCTCCTCGTCCATCAAGTGCGTCAAATCATCAAGCAACGCGAAAATTCGGCGGAGATTCAAAATCACCGCCGAAATACCCATCACATTGTAGTCCGCATAGTTTTGACGGAGCGTTACTCCCGCCGCAGCCATCTCCGTACCGCCGAAGCCGATCAGCTGCACCGACGGGTCAAGCGTGCGCAGTTCACGCGCTAACGCTGCCCCGTGGAGATCGCCGGAGGTCTCTCCCGCCGAAAGCATGATCTTCAAATGGGCAAGACCTCCTCGGTAGAATCAACAGCAAACACCATCCGTGCCCGCAAGGGACGTCTCACTACATCGCCGCTATCGTAATTCCGTTCGCCTCGGCAAGGGCAATCGCACGCTCCTTGTCCACAAAGAGTGTCTTCCCGCCTCAATGACGAGCGCAGACGCCTTCACCGCCACCAGGGACTCGATCGTATCGAGCCCGACCGCAGGCACATCGAAACGGCTGTCCTGCTGCGGCTTTGCCGCCTTTGCGACGACCGCGCCGCCGCCGGCAAGCTGACCGCCGCGGCGGATGCAGGCATCCGTCCCCTCGATCGCCTCAAGAGCCATGACCGCACGGTCTTTCACCACCGCCGTCTGCCCCACATCGAGACGTCCGATCTCGCGCGCCATCTGAAGCCCATACTCCATATCCGCACGCTCCGCATCGCTTGGCTGACGACTCGTCAGCACGCCTGCCGCCGGCATCAGCGGACGGATGAGTGCCGTCTGATCGAGCGGCGTGATGCCGACCTTCATCAGTGCGCCGACAAACATCATCATGATCGTATCATCATTCTGATTCGGCAGCTGCATCAGCATCCCACGCAGCATCTCATCCGGCTGAACCGCGCCCGTAAAGAGCAGTTCCTTTGTCACCTTGCCGATCATCGTGACCTTTTGGATCTTTTCCTGCTGCAGATACGCCAAAATCGACGCAATCGAGCCGATGCTGATCTCACGATAGGCATTCGCCGCATCCTTCAGCTCAGGGTCACAGTCCGGCAAGAGTGCAATCGCATGTACCTCAAAGCCCTGTGCACGTGCCGCACGTGCACACGCGGCGGGCAGGTGTCCGACACCCGCGAGCAGCCCCAGTTTCTCCATAGCGTTCCCCCACTAGTCCTCGTGTCGTTCCCGGCAAATGCCGCGTTCCGCATTGCGGAGGAAAGCGCAGCATGTGATCAATCTCCTCGCAGGAGTCCACCTCCTGCTCAATCACGGCAATCGCCTGCGTGAGATTCAGCCCCGCACGGTAGAGGATCTTATAGGCCTGCTTGATGCGGCGTCGCACATCGAGCGGGATGCCTGCACGCGAGATGCCGACGCTGTTCAGCCCCACGGCACGCGCGGGATGCCCGTCCACCATCGTGAACGGCACAACGTCCTGCACGAGCTTTGACGTACCGCCGATCATCGCGTTGCGGCCGATCTTGACAAACTGATGCACGCCCGCCATGCCGCCAATCACAACGCCGTCCTCGACGATTGCATGACCCGCCAGCATGGCGGCGTTGCTCATGATGATGCGGTTGCCGAGCACACAGTTATGCGCCACATGGGTATACGCCATCAGCAGGCAGTCGTCGCCAATGCGTGTCTCCTCGCCCTCGCCCGTCGCACGGTGCACGGTCGCACACTCGCGGATCGTCGTGCGGTCGCCGATGAACGTATAGCTCTTCTCACCCTTAAACTTCAGATCCTGCGGCACCTCACCGATGGATGCGCCTTGGAAAATCTGGCAGTCGCGCCCGATCTGCGTCCATTCCTTAATGACGGCGTGTGGGCCGATCTTCGTCCCCTCGCCGATCTGGACATGATCCGAGATGACCGCATAAGGGACCGATCTCCACGTCGCGGGCGATGCGCGCCGTCGGTGCAACCACCGCCGTCTCGTGGATATAGGCAAGAACCTTGCTCGTGCCTGTCATCTGTTTCAACTCCTTCAGCCCCGCAGGAATCGGGGCAGACATATTCCACTATCCATTACAATCCGACAAAAGGGCAAGACTTTCACATGGCAAAATCAGCCATTATCGCCGGATTTCGCGTTTTATCGTGAATTATGTCCATTTATCCTGTCATTATGACGTTCTGTCAAAGATCTTCGCCGTTTTTCAGTGCAAACTTGAAGTCTGCCGAAGCGACAAGATCCTCTCCGACATACGCATCCGCATGAAGCACGCCGAACACGCCGCGCACACGCAGCAGCTCTGCCTTCGTCACGACCACATCGCCCGGGAACAACGGGGCGCTTGAACTTCACATTCTCCATCCCGCCAAAGAGTGCAATCTTGCCGCGATTTTCCTCGGGATAGAGCATTGTCACCCCGCCGACCTGCGCCATTCCTTCGAGCAGGAGAACGCCCGGCATGATCGGATGACCCGGGAAATGGCCGAGGAAAAAACGGCTCGTTCATCGTCACACACTTGATGCCCGTTGCCGACTTGAACGGCTCCAGCTCGATGATCCGATCCACAAGAAGCATCGGCGGACGATGCGGCAAAATCTTTTGAATCTCATTGATATCCAACGTCATGCTTGATCCCTCTCCCCTGCAATCTCTTTTGCCAGCGCGGTATTCAGTGCGTGCCCCGAGGCAACGGCGATGATATGTCCGCGAACCATGCCCGCCAGACGAATATCCCCGATCACATCGAGAATCTTGTGACGCACCAGCTCATTGGGGAAGTTCAGCGGATTCATCCATCCCTCGTCGTTGTAGACGATCACCGTCTCCAGCGAGCCGCCCAGCCCCAGACCATGCGCACGCAGAGCCGCAATCTCCTTTTCATAGGCAATCGTCCGCGCCGGCGCAATCTCGCGCTCATAGGCAGCGGGCGTCACCTCGATATCATAGTACTGTACCCCGATGAGCGGATGCTCATTCAGCGAGGTAAACGAAACGCGCAGTCCGTCGTACGGCAGTGCCATGACAAAGTGGCTGCCGTCGTCCACGCGGTAGACGCGGTCAATCACCGTCTCCTGCCGCACAGCATCCTGCTCGACGCTCCCGGCACGTGCGATCAGCGCAAAGAACGCACGCGCACTGCCGTCGGCGACGGGCGGCTCCTCCGCATCGAGCGTCACGCGGCAGTTGTCGATTCCATGCACGTGCAGGGCGCTCATCAGATGCTCAATCGTAAAGAACTTCAACGCTCCCGCACCAATTGTCGTCGCACGCATCGTCGCCGTCACATGTGCCGCCGTCGCCGCCACAGGCGGTGCGTCGGGCATATCGGCGCGCGCAAACAGGATCCCCGACCCCGGTGGTGCCGGTGCGAGTTCCATGTGAACCGGCCGTCCCGAATGCAGTCCGATACCATCGTAGACCACGCGCGACGCCAGTGTTTTCTGTTTTTGCAAGCGTAAACCTCCATGAACGGACGAACAAAACAGCGTACCGTCCAACAATTCCGATTGCTTCTTCTCGTACATGATACTAAAAAAATTGCGAACATGCAAGAAAAAACAGGATTTGACAACATATCTGCCTTTTGTTATAGTATGGATAAGCACACAGCTTCCATTATCGGGGATGTAATGGTCTCGACGGGGATGGATGGCATGTGGACAGCGAGCCGGGGGTCATCATCCCGTCAGTAAGGTGAAACTTTTATTTAAACATAAAAGCAAACGAAGACTACGCTCTGGCGGCTTAAGCCAGCCCCTTTCCGTCTGCCTCCCGCACGGATGGAGACAGGGGTCAAACGCGGGATACCTGAGAGCCACCGCACGATAACTCTCACGGGAACTTCATCGTGATCGGAACAGCGCACCCTGTCTGCGGGGGACGCCGAACCTAAAACAAAGCACAGACTGCGCTCGGAGAAATCCATGTGACGTTATCTTCGGACAGGAGTTCGATTCTCCTCATCTCCACCAAACGACATGACAAAAGCCGCCCAATCGGGCGGCTTTTTTCATCAAGGAACCGCCGCACAGTTCCCCGTACAGCGGTTCAATCCATCATAGATTTCGTTTCAATTTTTCCAGATCGGGGAACAGCTCGCCGATCGAGTCCGATAGGCCGTCGCTCGGCTCCAGTATCTCGAGGACGGGGCGCATGGTCTCGCGGAACTTTGCGTCGTCCTGCATGAGTGCGAGAACGGCACTCGTATTGACGGCGTCGGCAAGTGCGGAGTGCTGACTCCCCTCAAACTTGCGCCCCATCGCACCGAGTGCGTGCTTCAGTGCGAGGCTGTTGTGGAGCCCGAGGCGGTCGTCAAACTCCTGCTGGAGGTCGACCCAGCGCGCATCGAGCCACGTGACGTCAAAGTCCGGCAGCTTTAGACGGCACTCCTTGCGCAGCTGCTTGATGTCGGACATACTCCACGAGTAGATCTTCGTCTCTGCCTCACCGATCCACGCGACGAACGCGTGAAATCTGTCGGCGAACGCGGGCTGCCCGCGACCTTCTCCTGCGTGATGCCCGTCAGCTCGGTGATGTGCTTCTTTACCATCCCATACTCAGGACAGACATAGCACTGAAATTCGTCCTCCTGCACAAAATCTTCATTCAGACGCACCGCGCCAATCTCGATGATCTCTCCGTTCAGTTTCCTCCGAATATCCCGGTATTCCTTCCCCACAGGATTCATTTCCAAATCTACGACGATGTGTTTCATGACAACCCTTACTTTTCGAAAAATTATCTGCCGTAAGTGACGCGCGGCAGATGGTGTTGCAGTAGTTTAGATTTTTCGATATCGTCACGTCGTTTTCTCATCATAGCACAATGACGCGTGAAAATCAACGCTCAAGGGTATTTAGTCCTATATTCACCGCTTACTTTTTCAATGAAACGTGGTAGAATGATAGTAAAACACGATAAAGAGAAAGGGTCTGTCATGAACTGGAAAGTGGTACTCGCGTTGCTCACGTGCAACGTGCTCTTTATGTCCGCAAGCTATACGATGATTATCCCATTCCTGCCGATGTATCTGACGACGGAGCTCGGTGTGGACGATGCCTCCGTGAATCTCTGGTCGGGGCTTGCGTTCTCGGTGACGTTCCTCGTCTCCGCTGTCATGGCACCGATCTGGGGGCGCATCGCCGACCGCAAGGGGAAACGTCTCATGGCGATGCGCGCGAGCCTTCTCATCGCGATCAGCTATCTGCTCGGCGGGCTCGTCACATCCCCCGAGCAGCTCATCATCGTGCGCCTCTTTCAGGGATTTGCCTCAGGACTCTGGCCGATGGATCTCGCCATCATGACGCTCTACGCACCGCAGGAAAAACTCGGCTTCTCCCTCGGCATCATGCAGGGCACGCTCACGGCGGGCGGTGTCGTGGGGCCGCTGCTCGGCGGCGTCCTCGCAGAGCTGTTCGGGATGCGCACGAGCTTCTATATCGGCGGTCTGGCGCTCTTCATCAACTTCCTCGCGTTCACCTTTATCATCAAAGAACCGCCGATGCCGAAGGAGACCGCACCGCTTACGGCGGAGGAACGCAGTCCGATGCACCTCTGGCACATCCCCATCCTGCGCACGATGATGATCGTGAGCACGCTCGCACAGGTGGTGCTCTACATCCTCATGCCCGTCCTGACGACCTACATCAAGGTGCTCGCGGGCGCGATGGACAACATCGTCTTTGTCGCGGGCGCAGTATTCTCTCTCGGCGGCATCGCGGGCGCGATCTCCGCGCCGCTCTGGGGCATCTACGGCACACGGCGCGGCTACTTCAGCGCGATGTTCCTCGCCATGCTGTGTGCGGGAGGCATGTTCATCCTGCAGGGCATCCCCGACACCCTCGTCCCCTTTGCCGTCATGCAGTTCGGCGTGGGGCTCTTCCTCGCCGGGATTCAGCCCTCGCTGAACGCCGTCATCGCCCAGCATACGCCCGCGCAGCTCAAAGGAAGCGTCTTTGGACTCCTCTTCTCCGCGCAGCAGGTCGGCTCTGCTACGGGGCCGCTGCTCGGCGGTGTCGTCGCGACGTACCTCGGAATGCACTACCTCTTCCCGACCTCGGGCACGATTCTCCTCATCCTCGCCGCCTTTATCCGGTGGCGCTATGTGAGGAAAGGGCATCCGGCGGTGGAATAACATGGAATAAAAAAATGCTGTACGAAAGCAAAACACTTCGTACAGCATTTTTGTTGGCATTGGCAAAGCCCCCGACAGGGAGCCGTTGATCGCAATCAGGGAAGCAGCCCACCATGCCGATAGGGAAGCACATTATAGGCGCTTGAGCACCGCATCCGTCATGTCCTGCGTGCCGACCTTCGTGCAGCCCGTATCCGCGAGGTAGATATCCGCCGTCCGCATCCCATCGGCGAGTGCCGCATCCACCGCCGCCTCGATCGCGGCGGCCGCCGCCTCCTCATGGAGCGCATAGCGCAGCAGCATCGCCGCCGAGAGGATCGTCCCGAGCGGGTTTGCGATCCCCTGTCCTGCGATGTCGGGCGCACTGCCGTGAATCGGCTCAAAGAGACTCGTGCCCGTCCCGATCGACGCCGACGGCATGAGACCGATCGAGCCGCCGATCACCGCCGCCTCATCGGAGAGAATATCACCGAAGAGATTGCCCGTCACGACGACATCGAACTGTGTCGGGCGCACGGCAAGCTGCATGGCGCAGTTATCGACGTAGAGATGATCGAGCTCCACATCCGCATAGTCCTTTGCCAGTCCCGTCACCGTACGTCGCCAGAGGCGCGACGTTGCCAGCACGTTCGCCTTGTCCACGGACGTGACCTTGGAGCGTCTGAGACGCGCCGTCTCAAACGCAAGGCGCGCGATACGCTCCACCTCGGGCACGGAGTAGTTCTCCATATCCCATGCGCGCTCCACACCGTCCACATGCTCGCTCTCGCACTTCTCGCCGAAGTAAATGCCGCCGATCAGCTCGCGCACAATGACGAGATCGACACCGCGCACGAGATCGGGCTTCAGCGGCGAGTGCTCGATGAGCGCATCCGCCACCTTGACCGGACGCAGATTCGCATAGAGACCGAGCCCCTTGCGCAGGCCGAGGATGGCGCGTTCGGGGCGCAGCGCAGGCTCCACCGCGTCCCACTTCGTCCCGCCGACCGCACCAAAGAGCACACCGTCCGATGCCTTGCAGACGGCGAGCGTATCCTCGGGCAGCGGTGTACCGTATTTATCATACGCCGTGCCGCCCGCATCGCGCGTCTCATAGGAAAGTCCGAGCGAGAACTTTGCATCGACGGCCTTCAGGACGCGTACCGCCTCACTCGTGATCTCCTGCCCGATGCCGTCGCCCGGGACAACCGCAATCTTATACCCCATGACGGAATCCCCCGTTCTCCTTGATATAGTTCAGAAGACCGCCCGCACGCGCAATATCCTGCACGAACCCCGGCAGGGGATGTGCATGGAACGTATCGCCCGTCGTCAGATTCTCAATCGTTCCCGTCTCCGTATCGACACGCAGGCGGTCACCCGCGCTGATCTTCTCCACATCGTCGCCGATCTCGAGAAGCGGCAGCCCGATATTGATGCCGTTGCGGTAAAAGATGCGCGCAAAGCTCGCCGCGATCACAACGGGAATGCCCGATGCCGCAATCGCAACCGGCGCGTGCTCACGCGAGGAACCGCAGCCGAAATTCTTTCCGCCGACCATGATGTCGCCCTGCTGAACACTGCCCGCGAACGTCGTGTCGATGTCCTCCATGCAGTGTGCCGCGAGCGCCTTCGGCTCGAACGTGTTGAGATAGCGTGCGGGGATGATGACATCCGTGTCGATGTTATCGCCGTAGCGCCAGACCTTGCCCTCGAACATCACGCCACCTCCTCGGGAGCGGCAATCCGCCCCAGTATTGCACTCGCCGCCGCGACGTGCGGCCCCGCGAGATAGACCTCGCTGTCCACATGACCCATGCGCCCGCGGAAATTGCGGTTCGTCGTCGAGACGCACCGCTCGCCCGCCGCGAGGATCCCCATATAGCCGCCGAGACACGGGCCGCAGGTCGGCGTCGAGATCGCCGCCCCCGCCTCCATGAAGATCGCCAGATAGCCGCGCTTCATCGACTCCTCATAGACATACGGCGAGCCCGGAATCACGATGCAGCGCACGCGCTCATGTACCTTGTGCCCCTTCAGAATCGACGCTGCAATCTCCATATCCTCAAGGCGTCCGTTCGTGCACGACCCGATCACGACCTGATCGATGGCGATGGGCGACGCGATATCCATGACGCGCTTCGTATTTTCGGGCAGATGCGGGAACGAGACGACGGGACGCAGTGCGCTGAGGTCGATCTCCACCGTCTGCGCATAGCGTGCATCAGCATCGGCAGCCACGGGCTCGAACGGCTTTGTCATGCGTCCCTCGACGTACGCCCTGCATACATCGTCATACGGGAAAATGCCGTTCTTCGCCCCCGCCTCGATCGCCATATTGGCAATCGTCAGGCGGTCGGTCATGGAGAGTGACGCCACCCCCTCGCCCGTGAACTCAAGGCTCTTGTAGAGCGCACCATCCACGCCGATCATGCCGATGAGCGTGAGGATGACATCCTTGCCGCTGATGTCCTGCGGCTTCTTCCCCGTCAGGTGCACATTGATTGCCTCGGGCACCTTGAACCATGCCTCGCCCGTTGCCATCCCGACCGCGAGATCCGTCGTGCCGACGCCCGTCGAGAACCCGTTCACCGCACCGTAGGTACAGGTGTGCGAGTCCGCGCCGATCGTGAGCATGCCCGGCCCAACGATGCCGCGCTCGGGCAGGATAACGTGCTCAATCCCCACGCGCCCCTGCTCGTAGTAGTGCAGGATGTCATGTTTGCGCGCAAAATCGCGCATGATCTTCGCCAGCTCGGCGGACTTGATGTCCTTCGCCGGCTGAAAATGGTCGGGAATCAGCGCGATCTTCGTCCGATCAAAGACAGGACGTCCCGTCTTTTCAAACTCCTTGATGGACGGGGGACCCGTCACATCGTTTGCGAGCACCATGTCGAGCTGGCAGACAACCAGCTGCCCCGGCTCCACATGGTCAAGCCCCGCATGGCGTGCGAGAATCTTCTCGCTCATGTTCATGCCCATATAGCCCTCCTGAAATTACGATATGGCAATCATTCCCTGCCGTGCTCCTATGTGAATTCTAGTAAAGCAAGCGGGTTGGTATTTAGACTTGCATTACGAGGCATTCTCGTGGAGCAGACAGGAAAAAGCTCTCCTTTGAAAAAAGAAGTCTCTCCGCGCGGAAAGACTTCTTTTTCATAAAATACGTGTATCGTTTAGAAATTGAGCTCTTTCTTGTCACGCAGCCACGGCATCATATTGCGCAGCTGTGCACCGACCTGCTCGATCTGATGCTCCTTGTGGAGACGACGCTGTGCGAGGAAGTTCGCACGGCCGGCAGCACGGTTCTCGAGAAGCCAGTTGCGCGCGAACGTGCCGTCCTGGATCTCCTTCAGAACCTTCTTCATCTCCTTCTTCGTCTCCTCGGTGATGATGCGCGGTCCGACCATGTAGTCGCCGTACTCCGCCGTATCGGAGCAGGACTGACGCATCTTCGTCATGCCGCCCTCATAGCAGAGATCGACGATCAGCTTCATCTCATGGAAGCACTCGAAGTATGCCATCTCGGGCGGATAGCCCGCCTCGACGAGCACCTCAAAGCCCGTCTGCATCAGCTGGCAGACACCGCCCATGAGGACGCACTGCTCACCGAACAGATCCTCCTCCGTCTCATCGCGGAACGTCGTCTGGAGCACGCCGGAACGCGTCGCACCAAGACCGCGTGCATAGGCGAGCGCGAGATCGAAGCACTTGCCCGTCTCGTCCTTCTCGACAGCGAATACAGCCGGAACGCCCTGAGCCCTCCTCGAACGTGCGGCGGACGAGGTGACCAGGGGCCCTTCGGCGCAACCATGAACACATCAACGCCCATCGGGCGGAACGATCTGCTTGAAATGGATGTTGAAGCCGTGAGCAAAAGCGAGCGCACTGCCCTTCTTGAGGTTCGGGCCCGATCTCTTCCTTGTAGACATCCGCCTGCTTCTCATCGGGGATGAGCACCATCGTGACATCCGCCTGCTTCACCGCATCGGCAACCGACGTGACCTTCAGGCCATGTGCCTCAGCCTTCGCCTTGGACTTCGAGCCGGCGTAGAGACCGACGACGACATTGAGGCCGCTCTCCTTGAGGTTCAGTGCATGCGCATGACCCTGACTGCCATAGCCAATGATCGCAATCGTCTTACCCTCGATTGCACTCCAGTTGACATCCTGGTCATAGTAAGTTTTTGCCATAGTACTCCCTCTCCTCACAGTGTTCATATATGGTGTGTTCTCCTCGTTCGAGCGCGATGAGCCCCGTGCGGATGACCTCGACAATGCCGTAGGGTTTCAGCACCTTCAGAAATGCCGTCACCTTGTCATCACCGCCCGTGATCTCAAAGATGATCGAGGAGGACTCCACATCGACGACATGGGCACGGAACAGCTCGCCCATCTTCAGCACATCGAGGCGATTCTCATCACCCGCACGCACCTTGATGAGCGTCATGCCACGGCACGCCGCATTTTTTTCGTCCAGACGCTGGACAGCCCGCACGACAGGCATCTTCTCCAGCTGCTTGATCATCTGCTCGACGATATTCCCATCCCCGTGCATCACCACCGTGATGCGTGAGAAATCCGGCGACTCCGTCACGCCGACAGCTAGACTGTCGATGTTGAACTCACGCCGCGAGAACATACTGACAACACGAACCAGAACCCCCGTCTGGTTCGCGACAAAGACGGACAGCACATGTTTCATGGTCATCCGCCTCCTTTCTCAGCACATTCTTTTCGGGAAAAACTCCTTTATTATCGCCTTCACGCCTTCATTTTGTCAATAGATTTTTTTCCGCGTGAAGTGCATCGTGCGCGTGAATACAATGCGTGCTGCTTTTTCATACCCGCACTTCAAAATGCGGCGCATTCTCCTCCGCAGGGCGCCTCCCCGTCTGTCCTGCCTTCGAGGCGGGCGCGGGCGGCGGCATGCGCAGTTCCTGGGTGGGGCGGCAGGTAGGTTGGGCTTTGCCGCCGAAGGGCGCGCGGATGGTGCACGGCGCGGCGGCTTCGGCACACGTACGGGCGGCGGTGCGACCGCAGGTGCAGCGTGCTCCTCCTCCGCCAGTCGTTCCAGCACCTCGCCTGCCGTCAGCCCCGTGTACTCGGGGAGAAGTTCGCCCTGCGGCGTACGTCTCTGCCGTGCCCGCTCTGCCGCTGCGAGGAGATCCTCATGAGCGCGCGGCGGCGACGGTGCCTGCGGCTCACTCTCATGAGCGAGAATGCGCTCGCCGAGCGACGGCTCTGCCGCCTGCGCATCCCCTTTTTCCGAAAGAAACGAAAAAGAGAAACGCCCCGACCGCTGCCGCGAGGACGATCATCCCCGCCCAGTAGACACCGCTCGTCGCCGTATAGGACTTTGGCGGCGGCTCAGCCCCCGTCTGGCTGAGCTGCTGCTTGAGTGCCGCATTCTCCTGCGCCATATCCAGCCCGTTCGCGACATCTGCTCCCGTCTGTCCATCCGCCCTTCGTGCCGTGGTCAACACGCGACGCAGACGTACTGACGTGATCGCCCTTTGCCGCATCGGAACGCGCGCCCGCATTCCCCGTCTTGCCCTGCTGAGCCTTGCCGTCCTGCGGTGCGCCCGTCGTCGTCTTGGAGAGCGCACCGTTCCCCTGCGCGACTGAGTCACGCGCCTGCTGCTCCGCCTGCGCGTCCCCTGTCGTATGCGTCGTATTCGACTGCGCGTCGCGTGCCGCGTCGCCGAGCGTGATCTTCGGCGGCGTCGGCGGTGTCGGCGGCGTCGGCGGTGTAATCGCCATGGCGCACCTCCTTTCTCATATCGATTGACCTGTAATAACGAGCTACACACTCTCTATCACACCGATGAGTCCCGAGCCGAATCTATCATAGCAAAAAAATGCTGCAGATGAAAGTATAAAAGCGTTCCGTCAGTCACGGGACGCTTTTATCATATCAAAAAGACTGCTATGCCTTATACGCTCGAACGTTCAGGCGGTCTGCCTTCAAATCTCGTCAATCTCCACGTGTGCAAATCCCGCGCCCGTGAGCAGTGTCTCCAGTTCCTCACCCGTATAGACAGACAGTCCATCAACGAGTTTCTGCCACTTTTCATGTGCGCCCGTCTTACCGCTTGTCTCATTCGTAATCATGAACACGCCGCCCGCTTTCAGAACGCGGTGAATTTCGGTAAAGCAGCGCGCAATCTCCGGCCAGAAATACACCGTTTCAAACGCCGTCACAACATCGAACCGTTCATTCTCAAAGGGCAGCTCCAGTACATTCCCCTGCACGATCGTGCACCGTCCTGCCTCAATTGCCGCGCGGTTCACCTCCCGCGCCTTTTCCACGGAAACGGTCGAGTAGTCCAGCCCCGTCACATGCCCCTCGTCCACCATCCGTAGGAACACGGCGATGTTCGCCCCGCCGCCGCAGCCGCAGTCAAGCACATGCTCATTCCCTTGCAGGTCGAAATGCGAAAAAGCCCCACGCCGCAATGCCCGCATGACCGCGATTCATCATGGCAATGACAAATTTCCCCATCTTCCCTTGGGGGTTTCCCATATTGCTGAAAAATTTACGAAGCAGCCCCATGTTGCTCCTCCTTTCTGCGAATGCCATAGCACCAATATAAAAGTGGGGCTGTTGCACGAAGTTTTCTAACTGCGTGCAACAGCCCATTGTCATTGTCAGCAGTATCGCTACAAGCGCCCCTTCCACCGCTTGCGCGGTCCCCCTCCCCGTGTCGCACGGGGAGGCTGAGATATGGCATCTTAGCTTCCCCGTCGCAACGGGGGAAGTGGCGAAAGCGCAGCGAGTCGATAGGGACGTTTGTGCAGCAGTCCCACTGGATTTTACAACAGAGCCGCACGCAGCTCCGCATCCGTCTGCACCGTGAGATAGCACGGTGCGATGTCGAGCACCGTCTTGCAGCCCTTTGCGCCCTCAGCGGCGAGGCGGTATGCCGCACGCGCGTATGCAGCAAGGACACATGCCGTGAACTCGGGGTTCGAGTCGAGCTTCAGGCTGAACTCGATCACATGCTTATGCGCATTGTTCTCCCCCGTCGCGCCCGAGCGGATGACGAAACCGCCGTGCGCAAGCCCTGCATGGTCGCGCTGCAGCTCCTCCTCACTGATGAAGTGCACCGTCGTATCATAGTCCGAGAAGTAGTTCGGCATCGTCACGATCGCCTTCTCGACCGCCGCCGCATCTGCGCCCTCCTCGAGCACGACATAGCACTCACGCGTATGCTTCTCGCGCGTCGTGAGCGTCGGATTCGAGCCGCTGCGCACGGCCTCGAGTGCCGCAGGAACAGGCACGGTGTACTGCTTGGCATCCCTCACCCCCGGGATACGGCGGATCGCATCCGAGTGTCCCTGGCTGACGCCGCGCCCCCAGAACGTGTAGTCTGCACCATTCGTGAGCACCGCATTCGCATAGACGCGCGCGAGCGAGAACATGCCGGGATCCCAGCCAACCGAGATCACGCCGACGTGCCCTGCCGCCTTTGCCGCTGCATCCACCTCCGCATAGTGCGTCGGGATATTGGCATGCGTATCAAAGCTATCCACCACATTGAAAAAGCTTCGCAAACTCCGGCGTCTGCTTCGGCAGATCGGTCGCAGATCCCCCGCAGAGGATGAGCACATCCACCTTGTCCTTCCACTCCGCCGCCTTCGAGGCCGCCACCACCGGCACCTGCGTGCGCGGCTTCACCGATGCGGGATCGCGCCGCGTAAAGACAGCGACCAGCTCCATGTCAGGATTTGCCTCGACGGCGTACTCCACGCCGCGTCCGAGATTGCCATAGCCCAGAATACCAATGCGAATCATATTTCCTCCCTCGCCGTCCCCCGACGGCATAGAATCTACATCGATTTAGTAATGCGGATGTTCCTTTACGTAGTCCACCGGCCGCGACCAGTCCACCCTGTACGCCCGTATCATTCCACAGGCGCGTCAGCGCGAGCGTCAGGCTCTCCCTTGTCCGCGAGCGGCGTGATTGTCTCCTTGGTAAAAATCCATCAGCGTCTTGTGCGGCACCTCGAGCTCATGGTCTTTCGTGCGAGATATTCCTCCACCGACCGTACGCCCCTTTTTCATCGGCAAGATGAACCTCTGCACGCCGTGCACTGCCGTCGTATTCAATCCAGCCGAGAACATCGCCATAGCTGATGGCGACACTGTATGTATCACTCACGCATATCACCTCGTATTCAAATCTTTTTGTCCCAGCGAAAGGACGCATTCTATTATAGAACGATTCTCTCGTACGTGCAACAGAGGGACAGAAATTTATTCTGACAGAAATGCGCACAATACATATAATGAGATAGAGGTGATGAGATGCGATTTATCGAACTTGACCGACTCCTCAAAAACATGGATGGTATGTCGTGCGAACGAAAGGCTCGCATAACCAATACCAAAAAGAGGGTGTCACAAAAAACGCTGACTGTCCCGAACCATCCCGGTGACCTCGTCAAACATCATCGATAAAATATCCTAAAGAGGTGCAAACATCAACCGATAAGGAGGGACCACCATGAACCTTGTCTATCCTGCCATCTTCTACGCAGATGATGAATCATCTGCATACGCCGTTGTCGTCCCCGATCTCCCCGGCTGTGTTTCCGGCGGCAACTCTCTCTGAGGCAATCGCAATGGGTGAGGACGCAGCATCGGGCTGGGTGCTCGGCGAGCTGGAGGACGGGAAAAACTGCTCCGCCCGCGAGCCGCATTGAGGACATTCACCCCGACCCTCGAGATGGGTGAGGGATTCGTCAGCCTTCTCTCCTCGATATGGATGCCTATGCCGCCAAGTACGGCAGTAAATCCATCCGCAAGAATCTCACCATCCCCGCATGGCTGAACACCTTCGCCGAGCAGAAAAAAAGCTCAACGTCTCCAAGGTGCTGCAGGATGCACTCACCGCACTCTATCAAAAAGGAAGCGGCGGCACAGTAAGGAAAAAAACGCTCAAATACGACGAGGGCAGTGATACGGAATCGTATCACTGCCCCTGCTTTATTAGTCAATATTGTTTAACGTCTTAGAACGCCCAGTGCATCTGGACACCGCCGGAGACGCCCTGACGTTTGCCCGCCATCCCCATCAGGTTCACGCCGTAGGTGACGCGTCCATCCTGCGGAGTAAAGCGGTAACCCAGCTCGAGGATGCCCGTGCCGCCCGTGAGGCTCGGGCTCGGCGTATTGTAGCCCTGATAGGAGGCTGCTGCATCGCCGCTGAACTCATACTCATAGGCAAGTCCCGTGTAGAACGAGCCGCTGCCCATGTTTCGTCGCGTAACGCGTACCGACACGCGATGACGATGCGAATCTGCCGCATCGAAAGTCGCAGACATCGCCATTGCTCGAGCGTTTCGCCCGTATCACCGTCCCTGATGCGCGAAGAAGTACTTTGCGTACGTCTCAATCGTATTGCCGCTCGTTCAGCTCCTCTCCCGTCCGACACCGAGATGTCCGGCGTAGTAGGTGCTGCTGCTGTCGTACGTCGCATGCGCACTGTCGATGGTGCCGGCATAGTCGCTCTTCACGCGGCCGACGCGCACACTGCCCTCAACATACGAGCCGTCTTTCGTCTTGGACTTTCGCCATGACGCCCACACCGAGGTAGTCCATGCTGCCGTCTGCCATGCGTCCCGTCGTCCAGATAGGAGTCGTACGAGCCCTTTTGCCGTACTCGACGAACGGGGACGTAGGTGAGCGTATTGCGCCCGACACACGCTGCTTTGCAAAGCCGAGGTCGAGCCCTCCAGCCCTTTGGCATCGACATGCGAGCCGGTAGTCAGAGCGCACGGACGAGACGCTCTGCACAGCCCACATACGGTAATCCTTCGGCGCGCCGTCGACACGGGCTGTCCTGCCTGCGACTCGAGGCCGCGTTGAGGCGGCATCCATCGCCGCCGTCATCGCAGCATCCGTCAGGAGATCGGAGCCGCTGGTCATGAACGCGAGCGATGCCGCACGCGTCTCAGCAAGCGACTTCGTATCGGGGTTGACCGATGCGGATGTGACCGTCGCACAGAGCCGTTGTTCTTGCCGGAGCCCGCCTCTGCCTCGCGCGTAAGCAGGTCGAAGCTAGCGCAGGCTGACTCTGCATGCCCGTCGTCTTGTTGACGAGCGGCGTGATCCGAGGTGATCGCCACGGCATGTGCGCGTCGGTCATGTGTCCCTTCGTATACCTTCATCAGGCTGACCGCGTCGCCGACCTTGAGGCTCGGGCGATGCCCGCGAGCTAACGCCGATCGTTGACATGGCTGAGATCCTTCGGGTCGGTGCCCCGCTGCGGCACCGGCGAGAGCGAGCGACGTTACTGTCCAGCGTCAGCATCGTCTCCTGATCTGCCGCCGTCGTCCCCGCAGGACGTAGAAGCGAGATTTCGCACACCGACAAAATCATGCTGCCTTTTGCACCGCGCGCATGAACTGCGAGCGTATTGTTCTTGCCGCTGACGACATGCATGTCCCTGCCGCATCCTGCGCCATGCCGCCGTAGATCGTGCCGTCAATCACAGCCTTGTAGAGATCAATCGTATTGCTGTCCGTCGCTGCCGTCATGTTCGACGCATCCGCCGCAGCATAGCCGCCGTAGACGTCGCCCGTAACGGTGACGCCGTCACGGAGCTTTTACCTCTGTTGTTGCGCAGGGTAGAGACTCCGCCGTCGGCGATGCCCGTCGTTGCCGGTGTTCCTGCCGTCGTCAGACCTCGTGAACCGCACCGACCTGCGATGGTGACGCTGTTGCCTGCCTCGACCGTCTTGCCGTCAACCCGTGCGCGTACCACCAGCAACGCCCGCATTGGTCGCATCCGTGATAGCGCCGCCGTAGACCTTGTCATGACATACACCGTCGTATTCAGCGACGGTGCCGCGGATTCCGATAACGGTGACGCGGTTCGCCTGCATTTCACCTGCCGCCCCTCGTTCTTTCCGCCGTATGCAGAGGTGAGGTCAGCAGCCAGATGATTGATCGTCAGCTCATTATCGTCCGTTGTATGTCCGGTCCGCAGAGGCCGCCGTACAGCTCCGTCTCCGTCCACCTTTTCGGATCGGCGTATTGGCATCATGTACGACCTTGCCGCCGCTGATGGCGATTGTAGTCCAGCAACAGTTTGTCCGTCTCCGCCGTGCCGCTATCCGTATGCAGGGCAAACTCATGCGTATTCGTCGCATCGAGTTCCCGTTCCGCATCGAACTTCAGCTGCGTTCGGGTTCCACTCTCGATGAGCGTCACCGCCCCATCCTGCGGATCCTGCGCCAAGTTTGCGGTAGTGGCAATATCATCCAGCGCGACACCGTTTCCTGTCGTGTCGGCCTGCATCCCGACCGTGAGCATACGGTCCCCATCATGGACGTTCGTGCCAAGGTCAGTCGTACGTGAATGTGATCCACGGACTACCTTTGCATTCTTTGCGTGAACCTTGGTTTGTTGTCGGTGAGTTGCCGCCGTCCGCACCGATCAGCTCTGCAGCAGCAACATTGCTGCGTCAGATTGCGATTCGACTCATCTCCAGAGAGATGTAGTTATGCTCGACTTTTCCGTACCAGCCGCACCGGCAATGACCTTGCCCTGACGGTGCCGCCCGTGGCGTGACCGGTGCCCGTCACATCTCCACCCGTTGCAGCGCCGCCATAGACTGTCGCAGTCGGTGTGGCAGTGCCGACGATGCGTGAAATATGTACTTCATTGCTGGCGACAGCACCGTCGCCCGTACTGTGTCCTGCATATCTGTCGTTACCGTACCGCCCGTTATCGTCGCGGTATTGCTGGCGACAGTACCGTTGCCCGTGTACTGTGTCCCCACAGACATTCGTTACCGTACCGCCTGTTATCGTCGCGGTATTGTGCGACTGCTCCCGTCCCTGCGTTGCACCACCGTAGACGTTATCTATACCGTCGGAAACAGTGACGTGATTCCCCTCCGTCTGCTGTTCTACTGACACCAGCATTGTGCGCATCGATAATCGCCGCCTAGGCTTCGCAATACGATTTTCTGCGTACGGCGAATTCTTCCGCGTTCCCGTTATCTCAGGACATTGCCGTGCGCACTACCTTCCTACGATCTTCGCTCCATAGGCGGCAGACAGCCCGGCGTTGGGCAGTCGATGACGGGACATTGGTGACCGTCAAATGATTGTTTTCGGCATTATTGCCATAGGCAGAGTATCCTGCGTAAGGCTCACTTCCTGCTGTCCCACGGAACGTGATCTCCGCATTGCGATTGCGATGTACCTCAGCACTGACATGGAGCCCGCCTGTGTGTGTCGCATCCGTCAGTTCACTCAAAGTCTCCCTCTCTCATTGCGTTTCATCGAATCAGTGGCGAAACTCGGTGAATGGCAAGTGCCGACCATTCGCCGACGAGCACAGTGCCAATGTTGCCGTATAGTTGCTTATCCTTATTCCATCAGAAGCATCGAGATGGGCGATCCATCGTCACGTTTGCATTGCTGCCGAAGCCACTGTCCCCGATTGAAGCATCGTGCTGCCCTCAGGGACACCGACAGCGCCCGCCGTCGGCTGCGTCAGCTGGAAGTGATATTCATCGAAATTATCGAGACTCCCCACCGTAACATTCGACGCACGCACAAAGAACATTGGCGCGCGTCCTGGCGCCGTGGATGTTGACATGCGTAAGGTCAGCACTATAGGCACCGTTCTCGCGCCCAAATAAACCTTATTGTCAGAGAACGTCTCGTCGTCGTGGCCGTGCCAGTCGTATTGCCGCCGTAGATATTCCCGCCATCGAACACGCCGCCCGTGATGGTGACCGTATTGCCTGTCGCCGCAGCGCCTTCAGCCGTTCCGCCAGCACTCTCACCACCATAGACATCCGTGTTGGGGCGAAATGGCCGCCATTGATGGTGACCTCATTGCCGTTGTCGCTACCGTCCCTGACGTACGCCCACCATAGACAGCATTGCTGCCGGCATCGTACCGCCATTGATGGTGACCGTGTTATTGGTCGCCGTACCAGTATCGCTCTTACCGCCATAGACGCAACATTGCTGCCGTCAAACGTACCGCCATTGATGGTGACCTCGTTTGTCATCCCCTGCAGCCTTATCGCCGTCTGCCGGTCCGCGAATACGGACTTTGCAAGGGCAAGCGTCATATCATCAACCGTGACGGTGTATGCGCGTTACCGCATACGCATCGCTGCTGCCGCCAACGACATCCCGTTGATGGCAGAGTGTATCCACAGAGCGACTTTCGCCAATCGTGACGACATTGTCCTTTACACGCGCTCGTCTCATTTGTCGCATTAACCCCGACGCGTACTTGTCGAAAAATCCGGATCCGTCGACAAAACGGTTACATGGATATTATCATTATCGGGATTCGCGCCGCCGTCGATGCGTCGAGCGTGAGCCCCTGCTTCCTGCGGAGGCCGAGCGCCACGAGCGCCGGTCTCTCATGATCCTTCAATCCTGTCATCACAGTTCCTCCTCATAGTGCACTTCGACCGACATAGTAAACGTGATGTCTCTGTTTGCTTTCGTCTAGGTCGGACAGTCCTCCTTAACTTTTAGTCTATGCACCGAATATTGATGTCAAAGGCTAGTTTCCCAACGGTCGTCTTGTTGTTGTATATCTATTCTTAATCTTCGACTCCTGTCTTGTATTGGTATTCTTTCCTATCGACAACGACAGCGCAGATGGTTATAATGAAAAAATCATGGTCTCAGAAAAGAGAGGTTCGCTATGGAGTTCAGCGAAATTCACGTCGGTGCAACGCACGAGGTACACGGTGCGGTCACAGAGGAGAATACAGCGGCGACGGTCGGGCAGCTACGCTCGCGGTCTATGCAACCCGCAATGGCAGCACTGATGGGCGTGTGCGGCGGCGGAGCTGTGTGCGGCAGGATGCTGAGGGGTGGACGACGGTCGGCACCGAGATCGCGATCCAGCAGAGTAGCGACCCGTGGTGTTCGAGCGTGCGCTGTCGCCGAGGTGACGGCGGTGGACGGACGTGCCGTCACGCTGAAGGTCACGGCGTACGATGCGCGAGGAGATCGGCGCGAGGAACGCACACGCGCTTTGCCGTTGCCGTCCAGAAGTTTGTGGCAAGGCAGAGGAAGAAATAACAGAAAAATCTCGCGTGACCGTTGGCCAAAGCGGAGATGCCATTTGTTGTAATACTATTTATCCTATCACCGTGGCGACGCAAGTCGATGCCTCCTCCTCTGTGATCTGTCGATCTGCATGGCGCGATGTACTCCGCCTCAAACGCATCAAGATAGGGACAAAGTAGGCATCATTTCCACTGTCATAGTATTCCTGCAAGACTTCTACATCACGAAGCAGATGGCAGGGCAGATGTTCCGGCAAAGAAATCGTTTGATCAAGTACATGCCCATCTTCCCCTTCGTGATCTGTTCATATACGAACGAGTGATTCATGCAGGCGCAGCGAAGAGATCACGATGCTGAAATCTCTCCTGCACAGACGAAAGTACCGCACCTCGTCGATCAATGCATGGATCGCTGCATCGTGCATCTGCATCTTCGGCACGAGAGAGCAACAACGCGCACAGATCCTCGTTGCGCATCTCGCAATATCTTGGAATGGATTGATTCTTTTCCCGTTCTGTTCAAAAGATGTTTACGACACCACGATATGCCCGCGCACATTTTTGACGCATCGTCCAAAATCGGCCGAATCCGTGCTTCATCATTGTTGTTCAGACAGGGCACCATTATCGTAGACAGGCGCTAATTCGATCTGTCCGTCAGCAGCGGAATCACACCCAGTTTCCATTGTTGCGATCCATGTTTCCGATGTGAGCATCGACGGCCAAACATCCGCCAGAAGCGCTCTTTGACGCCCGGTACTCTGCGAAGCAGGATGCTCATCAATGACCCGCAGGATGTCACACAGCTCGACACCGTCCCACTCGTCTCACTGCCGCTGATTTCTCCCGGCGATTCAAATGTTGTTTTTATTTCGCGAAACTCAAAGAGACTGATCCCTGACCAAGAGAAAATCCCGACACGCAACGACAGTTTTCCTCGACGCATTCCGAGCAGGTCATGTACAGGAGATCAAAAAGCTCGTAGATGTGCGACCCCAAATACTCAGAAATCGGCGATCCGAATAGCTCATCGCGAGCGTTGTTAAAAGTGACGTTCTTTGAGGTTCTGCGGATGTTTCGGGACATAGTTTGCACCATGATAGAAAATTCCAATTTTTGCTCCGGAGGCCCGCCATGCATACGATCGTTCTGTTCATAACGATCCAAGTCTATGCACTCCATTCGTGCCCCATTCTCTACATCTCCTGCCCGTAGATGGCTGAATCTCGTCCGTGGTGCTCCTCTGCGTCGCGGACGATGAGTGCCCGGGCTGTGGCGCAGTCCTCCGGGCGATGCCGCGCACCGCCTCCATGAGGAGGAGGTTCGGCGGGCGGTCGGCGCGCGGCTGTACCATGCGCCAGCCTTCATGGCGAGCCCTGCCGCATGAGCGCGGGGATGATCTCGCCGAGGCCGCTCGAGGTGTACCATCGCCAGTCTGCCGCCATGGCGCTGAGCAAAGCCCGCCGCCGCATCGGATGACGTCGGCGAGCGTCGCCGTGAGCTCATGCCGTGCCGCCGCACGCGCGCCCATGCTGAGTGCGCCGCGCCCGACAGGGGCGGTAGGGGCGGATTCCGCAAGACGACATCGTATCGCCGCATGACGAAAAAGTGCGGCAGGGTCGCGAGGTCGCCCTCCGCACGGTGATTTTCTCCGTGAGTCCGTTTCAGTTCCGCATTGCGTGCGGCGAGCTCCGCCTGCTCGGGGTCGATCCGACCGCCGTCACTGCCGCTGCATGGTCGGCGATGAGGAGGATGATGCCCGTCCCCGTGCCGAGGTCAGTACGCTCGCGCCCCGTAGTGTCGGAGAATTGCGAGAAGGACGGCGTCCGTGGAGAAGCGAGAACCGATCCGTGCGCTGATGATGCAGCCGTCCGCCCGGCAGAGATCGTCCAGCGCTCCTGCGGATCGTTTCAGACTACTCACTCCGAGAGATGTGTTCGGGCGCGGCGAACGCTGCGGGCGGGAACGACGTCCGCTCTGCGGCCGCCGCTTTCCGCCCTCGCCCTTCGCCGAGGGACGCGGCGGGCGGTCGCTGCGCTCTCCGCGTTCGCCGCGCGCACGGCGGCGTTGCCGGACGCTGCTGCGCTCCGCGCTCACGCGGCGGCGCTCTGCAGCGCGCGGCGGGCATGGGACGCATCGAGCCCTCGTCATCCCTCACGCGGACGATGTCCTCCTGCGGAGACGAGGTGTCTTGCCGTCGTCGAGGAGGATGGTCGCCGTCCGTCGCTGCTCATGCACCGAGACGACAGTCCTCACCATCGTCGGCGACGACAGCGGTCGTTCTGCGCGGGGACATACTCCTCTTTCTTTTTCATGCACGCAGCCGCCCGCAGCCGTAGCCCTCGCTCTCGTATTTTGCAGGCGCGCATGAGCCGTCCGCAGATCCCCGAGATCTTCGTCGGGTTGAGGAGAGGTTCTGCTCCTTCGCCATGCGGATGGAGACGGGCACAGAGTCGTCGAGGAAAGGTGGCACAGCGAGCGGTCGCGCAGCACCCATGCCGCCCATCATCTTCGCTTCGTCGCGCACGCCGATCTGGCGCAGCTCGATGCGTGTGCGGAAGACGCCCGCCAGTTCGCGCACGGCGACGGAAGTCCACGCGTCCGTCCGCCGTGAAGTAAAGAGCATCTTGAGAGGTCAAGGTCAGCTCGACGCTCACGAGTTTTCATCTTGGTCCGAGCTGCCGAATCTTCTCCTCGCAGACCGTGCGCCTCGATCTCGGGCGCGGTTCTCCTCAATGCGGGCGCGGTCGGAGGCATCGGCGGCGATGTACGACGCGCAGATGCGGCGGGACTGCCTCATCAGGGGACATCGTGGGGCGCGACGACGACGACTGCCGCCTGCATGCGCGTGGTCTCTGCACGATGACGTAGTCGCCCCTGCGAGCGACGAGCCGTCCCCTGTCCATGTATAGATTTTGCCCGCCGACTTGGAAGCGGACACCAACAACCGCTCTGCAAGTGTTCCTCCTAGGTACAAGGAGGTGCTACACCACGCCTCGCGGTCCCCTCCCACTCTGCGGGCGAGGCTAAGGAAGCTTACTGATAAATTCAGCACCTCGTGACTTTCATCTGCCCGTACTTCGGCGGAAAATCCTCCTGAGCACCACTCTGCGTCCGGTTTCCACCTTGTTCGGTTATCTACGCCAATCTGACGGACTTCATTTATCGTGATTCCACGAAACACCACTAACTCGACTCCAGCAAAATTTATCTTCACCATCGCACTGCGGGAGACCAGCACATTGCAGTATTCTCCACCCATGAAGTGCGTCTCAGCATCTCAATCCTGCGCCGCCTGCCGTGCAGTCGTGCAGAAAGAACGCACTCCGCCCTGCAAGGCGCGGTTCCGCAATTCGCACCGAGGCGGCGCAGGAGCGTTCGCCTCCATCCGCCGCGCGCGAGTGGACGCGCACCGCAGCATCGTGCGAGGAGGCGGACGCTCGCCGGCGCGGCGGTCTCCGTGGTACCAGCCTGCGCCCGCGTCCTCACGTGTGCAGACGACGAGCAGGTACGCGCAGCGCCATCGGCAGATAGCCGAGCCATGCACTGCGCTCCTCGATAGGGACGCGCACCGAGCCCCTCCGCGCGTCCACAGCGCCTCGACGCGTGCAGTGCGCTGGGGCGAGGTGAGAAAGGCGAGCGCATCATCGCGTAGGGAGCCCGCCGCCGCAGGCCGCTCGGCACGCCTGATAAGCTGCCGTCCGCGAGGGCGCAACGATGATCTCCGCCTCCTGCGTATGCCGCGTAGCGGCTCGCTGCGTGATCTCCGCACGCGGCACGGTGCCGAAGCAATGCGCACCGCGCGGGAGCGGAATGGTCGGCAGGACGGCATCACGCGCTCGTCACGAGCAGAGCACCGTCGCGGGCGGCTCCTCAGCGGTCTTGAGAGCAGGCGGCCCGCCGCGACCTCATTTGGCAGCAGTGCACATCGTCGATGAGGATGATACGGCGATCCGCACTCCGCGGCGACTCACTCGCTGCGATGAGGATGTCGCGCACCGCGTCGGCACGGATCTGCGCCGCACTCTCGCCCGCGCGACTCGGGCTCACCTCGAAGTAGTCTGGATGCACGCCGCCGCCATCGTACGGTGGCAGGTGTGGAATCGCAGATGCCTGCAGGGCGCACTCCTCCTGCCGTGCAGAGCAGCGTGTCCTGCGCAAGCACGTGCCGTGCGGCGCTTTGCCGACGCCCTCCGTCCCCGTAAGCATCAGGGCGTGCGGGCAGGCCGTCCGTCCACCGCGAGATGACGGCAGGCGATGACCGCCGCATGACCGCGGAGATGTCCGGCCAGTCGCGAACGGCTCACGTTCCTCCCGCGGCGGCGGGAGTTTCTTTCGCCTTTGCCATCACATATGGGGAGATCGATCGAGCAGCCCGCGTATGGCATCGTGGCTCGCGATGATACTCTAGCTGATCCGGCTGACCAAGGCGCATCTTCTCCGCCATCTCCTCGAGCTTCTTGTCGATTTTTGCGCACGGAGGTATGACCTTCTGCCGGCGCGACGATCCCAGCCCGCCTGCGTGCACGCTCGTACAGCCGTCGACGGCCTCGCCGATAAGCTCTCATGACAGGCGCACGACGGGAGCGCAGCTCCTCCATAGATCGGCGACTTCGAGAGCCGTGCCCTGCTCGTCGATCTGCGAGCGGTCGAACGATCGCCTCGCGTGCAGACATGGAGGACTTTTTGATCCGCCAGCCCGTGCGAGCTGCTGCTGCGCCGCCGCGCGCACGCCTATCACTTGCCGCAGCAATGCGGCATCTGCCGCGGACGTACTCTGCGAACGTGCTGTCTATCTTCGACGCTATGGCACTCACCCATTCCCTTTGTCGTGGTGCGCGTCCCCAATCCACGGAGTGCGCACCGCATTCATTCTACCAAATGGGACAAACTTCCAGTAATTATACCGCCTGAACCACGTCGACGTCGAAAGCAAGGAAAACCACGCTGTGGGAAAGCGCTGATAAAATGAAGTCTGCCAGATTGGCGTAGATGTCCGATTGAGGCGGCAAGCCGGACATAATGAAGCTATGTCGAGGATTTTGCCACGAAAGAAAGCGCGAGCGATACGTCAGCCGAATATGCCAGGTATCAGCGCTTTCCTATGACAGAATGTAATCCGCTCCGATATGACACGGAATGAAACGACAGAGAGCGAACTTCAGGCCACTCAGACACCGAGTGAGAAAAGCTCACGGCACCGTTAAAGACACGACGCTTCCATCGTTACCGCCATTGATCTGAAACGCGACATCGATTACTACGGATCACCTCGAACTCAGCGAGGGAGGAGCGGAAGCTTTTAGGCGCACCGACGGCGCGCTCAGCGGCCGTCTCAACATCCCCGTCGGAAAGGTTCGTCCAGCACACCTGAGACGGGCATCCCTCCCATGCCACTCACGGGCCCGGGCTGCGTCTACTACTCTCACCGTTGCCTATCGTCTCGGCATCGCAGCTGCCTCAGACACCATCTGGCACCTCGACCTCCCTGAGGGTGCCGAGCGCATCCGGCTGGCGCCGCGACTTGTCCGCGTCCCCATCCCGATGAGCATCCGAGGTAAAGCGCTGGCGGGCGACGCGGCGAAACTCAAGAACTTCCGCGAGATGCACCTCATCGACATCAAGGCGGGCGCGCGGCTCACCGCTTCGTCCACGAGGGAGCTGCTCGGAAAACGCGCCCGTCGTCGTACGCGTCCGACCTACGCGTATCGGCACACTCGAGACGGAGGGCGCAATCCGCCGCTCCGCCGCCCATCGAGAGACGAACCTCGGCGCATGACGCACCACATCGGCGTCCGGGTCACGCACGACGCCGCGCGAGCAGCGAGCACCGTCCAGACATCACCAGCTGCAGCAGAGCCACCGCGCAAAGAGGGCTCAGGTGCACGATCGATCGATACCAAGCGGGGCTGAGCGGCATAGAGAAAAGAGCCAGACAAGAAGGAAATCCTTTCGCGTTACTGGCTCTCTTTTCGCTGATCCACAGATGCGGCGATACGCGCCGCGTCTGCCGCGCTTCACGGCACCGCCGGCTTTGGCGATGCGTTCGCGCGAGACCTCACTCGATCGCTGGTCCACGCTGAGCCATCTCGACGTAAGGCTCTCACCTGGAGCTGCCGCCGCTGACGTGCAGATCGAGCAGGCAGATCGATGTCAGCACGCCGATCCTGATCGTCGTCCACCACGAGACTTCACATGCGGTACTCGCTGTTGCTCCACCTCGCTGAGTTTTTCGCGAAAGACCGTCGGCTCCGCCTTCTGCCGCCGAGCCGCACCAGGTCAAAATACTTGATCTTGATGAAGTCCGGTTCGTATCGCCGTTTTCCGTTAGCCACGATGAGCAATGCTCACGACGCCAAGCCATCATCAGTTTCAGCCGCATGCGCAGGAGGCCAGATCCTCACCATCCTCGAGGTGCATCTCGCCGTAGTCAGCTCCCGCTTGTCACCCCTGTCTGTAATCGCCTCGTCGCCACTATTTCGACCCTTCCTCGCTTCCGCTGAAGCCGTCAAAAGTCCATACAGATAATCCTCCGTTCAATGTGCGTATCATTCCCAACCTTGTGCGTGCGGGCGGTGCCCCGTTCGCACAGTCCCATCAGACTTTCATGAACCTGCTCACAACGCGCATCCCGATCGCCATCATTGCAATGACGGCATCGGTTTGAACTCACCGTTGTGGAGATCGAGCGGCAGGTCGATATCGACGACCACATCCCGTCATCTCGAGGCAGAACTTCCAAAGCGGTACTCGGCGTTCCATTCATTGAGCTTCGCGAGCAGCTCCGCGCGGTTCCGTTTTCCTCGAGATAGGCGATGTCATAAATCTTGATCTTGAT